>Ga0247847_1000077_pt1 | contig 33312 bp, 30 predicted proteins | sample PFST25metaG_FD_186002 | JGI IMG/M metagenome (GOLD analysis project Ga0247847, IMG submission 186002) | Peat soil microbial communities from Stordalen Mire, Sweden - P.F.S.T25 | ecosystem: Environmental > Terrestrial > Soil > Wetlands > Peat | place: Sweden: Norrbotten County, Stordalen Mire...
GCCCATAATGCAGGGTGAGCTCACCCTGTGACCGCGGCCTGCCTCCGGGCGCTCTGGTAGAATCGGAGACCCTTGCTAAAGCCAGGAGGTCAGCTGCCGTGAAGATCGCCGCCGGCGCGGATCACGCCGGATTCGCACTCAAGCAAGCCGTCGTCAAATGGCTGCGTTCGCGGGGTCATGAGGTGATGGACTTCGGCACGACGTCGGCCGACGCCGTGGACTACCCGCACTACGCCCATCTCGTGGCCGATGCTGTGAGCACGGGCGCCGCCGAACGCGGGCTGCTCGTGTGCGGCACCGGTCTGGGCATGTGCATGACGGCCAATCGCCACGTAGGCGTGAGGGCGGCCGACTGTCTGACGCCCTACCTGGCCGAGATGTCGCGCCGCCACAACGATGCCAACGTGCTCTGTCTGGGTGGTCGTGTGCTTTCCGTCGACGAGGCGCTGGCCATCGCCGAGGTGTGGATGGCGACGCCGTTCGAGGGCGGTCGTCACGAGCACCGCGTCGAGCAGATCGACGAGGTGGGGGGGTGACGGTGCCCACGGTGAGCAGGGAGTGGCGCCGCGATCCGCTCTACGAGCTCGATCCGGAGCTGAACGACCTTCTGCGCGCCGAGCTGTGCCGTCAGCAGGAGACGCTGGAGCTCATCGCCTCCGAGAACTTCGCCAGTCGTGCCGTGCTCGAGGCCACCGGGTCGGTGCTCACCAACAAGTACGCCGAAGGTCTGCCCGGCGCGCGCTACTACGGCGGCTGCGAGATCGTCGACCGTGTTGAGACACTGGCAATCGAGCGCGCTCGCGAGCTGTTCGGCGCCGAGCATGTGAACGTGCAGCCGCACTCAGGCTCTTCAGCCAACCTGGCCGTGTACTTCGCCTTTCTGCAGCCGGGTGACACGCTGCTGGCCATGGAGCTTGCCCACGGCGGCCACCTCACGCACGGCCTGGCGATCAACTTCTCCGGCTCCCTCTACCACGTGGTGCCCTATCACGTGCGCCGCGACAGCGAGACGATCGACTACGACGAGGTGCGGGAGCTGGCGCGCCGCCATCGCCCGAAGATGATCGTCTGCGGCGCCAGCGCCTATCCGCGCATCATCGACTTCGCCGCCTTTCGCGAGATCGCCGACGAGGTCGGCGCCCTGCTCATGGTCGACATGGCTCACATTGCTGGGCTGGTGGCGGCCGGCGTGCACCCCAACCCGGTGCCGGTGGCCGACGTCGTCACCAGCACCACACACAAGACGCTCACCGGCCCGCGGGCCGGCCTCATCCTGTGCCGGGAGCGCTACGGCAAGGCCATCGATCGGGCCGTGTTCCCGGGCATGCAGGGCGGGCCGCTGGCGCATGTGATCGCCGCCAAGGCGGCGTGCTTCAAGATCGCGCAGTCGGAGGAGTTCCGCTCTCTGCAGCGCCAGGTGGTCGCCAACGCGGCCGCTCTGGCGGCCACGCTGGCGGACGGCGGCCTGCGTCTGGTCTCCGGCGGCACGGACGTGCACCTGGCACTCGTGGACCTGCGCGACAAGGACATCACCGGCCTGGCCTGCCAAGACCTGCTCGAGAAGGTCAACATCACCGCCAACCGGAACGTCGTGCCCTTCGAGGACAAAGCTATGAGCGTGACGAGCGGCATCCGCGTCGGGTCGCCGGCCGTCTCGACGCGCGGATTCATGGAGCCCGAGATGCGTCAGACGGGCGAGTTCATCCTCAGGGCCATCGCGGCGCGCGACGACGAGGCGAAGCTTGCCCAGATCCGCCAGGACGTCGTCGAGCTCCTGGCCCGCTTCCCACTCTACGAGTTCCTGTGAGCCCTGTGCCGCCCAAGAAGAAGCAGGCACGCAAGAGCGCCGGCTCGGCCGCCGATAGGCCGGCGCCGCCCGCGCGCCCGAGCTGGAACCAGTACTTCCTGCAGCTCGCCCGCCAGGCGGCCACGCGCTCCACATGTCTGCGCCGGCAGGTCGGGGCGGTCATCGTGCGCGACAAACGTGTTCTGGCCACGGGCTACAACGGCGCCCCGCGCGGCATCGCCCACTGCCTCGACGTAGGCTGTCTGCGCGACGAGCTCGGCATCCCCTCTGCCGAACGGGTGGAGCTCTGCCGCGCCATCCACGCCGAGCAGAACGCGATCATCCAGGCGGCCGTACACGGCGTGGCGCTCGACGGCGCGACGCTCTACACCACGCTCCAGCCTTGCGTGCTGTGCGCCAAGATGCTCATCAACTGCGGCATCAAGGAGATCTACTTCAGCGAAGGCTACCCGGACGAGCTCTCGCAGACCATGTTCGCCGAGGCCGGCGTAGAGATCCGTCAGGAGAGCACCCCATAGACCACGTGTTCGATCTGTCGCCAGCGGTGCAGACCGCGGTCCTCGGCTTCCTGTTCGCGGCCAGCCTGGTCTACATACTGACCCCTCTGGTGACGAGGATCGCCCAGCGGTCCGGAGTCGTGGACACGCCCACCGACGAGCGGCGCATGCATCTGTACGCGACGCCGCTGCTCGGCGGGCTGGCCATCTACTTCGGCGTCCTGATCCCCTCGGTGGTGCTCGTGCCGGTCTTCGACAATGCCGCCAAGGGCATCGTCATCGGCGGCACGGTGGTGACCCTCGTCGGGCTGCTCGACGACCTCATCGATATCGCCCCTCTGCTCAAGTTCCTCGGCCAGCTCGTGGCGATCGCCGTGGCCGTCTACTTCGACCTGCGCGTGACGCGCCTGAGCGTCCCCTTCACGGACGTGGTCTACCACCTGCCGGAGTGGCTCTCCATCCTCTTCACCTTCGTCTGGGTAGCGGCGATCATCAACATGGTCAACTTCATCGACGGCCTCGACGGTCTGGCCGCCGGCGTCTGCGGCATCTCGGCTCTCACCTTCAGCGTCGTGGCGCTCTCCATCGACCGCACCTCCATGGCCGTGATCTGTGCGGTGCTGGGCGGCGCCACATTCGCGTTCCTGCGCTTCAACTTTCACCCTGCCAGCATCTTCATGGGCGACGCCGGCTCCATGCTTTTGGGCTTCGTGCTCGGTGCGATCAGCGTGCAGAGCCTGATGAAGACGGCCGCTACGGTGGCCCTCGTCCTGCCGCTGCTCGTGCTCGGCGTGCCCTTCGTCGACCTCTTCCTGATCGTCTTTCGCCGCTGGCGGCGCCGGGTGCCCTTCTACGCCGCTGGCCAGGACCACGTGCATCACGACCTTGTGCTCATGGCCGGCTTCTCGCAGCGCAAGAGTGTGCTGCTCCTGTATGGGTGGTGTCTGCTGCTCAATGGGCTGGCGATCGCCATGACGCAGGGCTCGCGGCCGGCCATCGCCGTTCTCGGCGTGGGCTCGGCGGTCGCCACTGCCTATATGGCACGGCTGCTCAGCCACTATCGCGCCGCGGAGCGCGACGGCGGCTCGCCGCCCGGCGGGGGCGGTCCGCCGCCGCCGGCGGGGGGGCCAGGGGCCGAGCCTCTGACCTAGCTTCCCGCTTCGCAACGGGTGGCCTCGCCAGGGCGAGGCCGTTGTACATGGTGGATGATGGAGGCCGCCAGCACGCGCCGACATGTGCGCTGAGCCTCGTTGTCGGGTCTCACGAAGGTAGGTATACTGTGCCGCGCATATCGCCGGGCAAGTGGGGCAACGGCAAGGGGAGGCGCGGTTCGCCGGCCTCAGGAGAGGCCATCGCGCTTCTCGTTCTCGCCGGCGTCCTCCTCGGTATGGGCGCTGGTGCGGGGCTCGATTTCGTCATCAAGACGTTCCCGCTCTGTACGGTCATCGGCGTGTTCGTCGGCTTTGCGCTTGCCCTTTACGCGGTGTACCAGGAGACGAAGTAGATGCGACGGCCAGCCGGAGGTTGAGATCACGCAGCGAGTCCTCCCACCTAGTGTGATCGTGGTGGCCGTTGCCGTGTGCGCCGGCGTGGCCGGCGTGCTTGGCCGGCCCGTTTGGGCAGCCGCCGTGGGGGCCGGCCTCGTGCTGTCCACCTGGCTCCTCGACACGCTGGCCTGGCGTCAGGCCGATGCGCGCCGCGGCCTTGCCCTCGACCTCGCACTCGGCGGGCTCATCGTCCGTCTGGCCGTGTCGCTCGGGGCGCTGGTGGCCATCGGCCTGTTCGCGCGCCCGGCCTTTGCCACGGCGGCCCTGTCGTTCGTGGCTGCCTTCACCGCGTACTTGCCGTTGCGCACCGTCGCGCTCATCCGCCTGGGCACCCACCGCGAGGTGCACACGTGAAGCTCAAGCGCCTCATGTGGGTCGTCATCATCGTGGGCGTGCTGGTGGGCCTTTTCCTCCTCCCAGGCGGGGCCAAGAGTCAAGTGGATGTGGCTAAAGAGTTCGAGCTTCACCCCCTGATCAGGCTGCCCAAGCTCGGCCCCATCGACCTGTCGGTCACCAAGGCCGTCGTCTATCTCTGGCTCACGACGGCCGTCATCGTCGTCGGTGCTCTGGCGGTTTCGCGCATCCTCAAGGCAAAGCCGGGGCGCTTCCAGTCCTTTATGGAGATGCTCTACGGCATCGCCCACGACGGCATCGCGGGCTCGGTCATGCGGGTCGGCGTCGCCACCTGGTTCCCCTACATCGGTAGCGTCTTCGTCTTCATCCTCGTGTCCAATGCGATCGGTCTCTTGCCGCTTCCCCTGGGCGAGCACCACCAGCTGTCGTTCTACGCCGTGACCGGCAACCTGAACGTGACCATCACGCTGGCCTTGTTCACGTTCGTGTTCACCCACTACGCCGGCATCCGCCAGAAGGGCGCCTGGGGCTACGTCAAGGGCTGGATGCTGCCGTCGGCGCCGCCGGTGATGAGGGAGCTCATCTTCGTCATGCACATCGTCAGCGAGTTCTTTCGGCTGGTCTCGCTCTCAGTCCGTCTCTTCGCCAACATGCTCGCCGGTCACGCGATCCTGGCGGTGTTCTTCACCATGGCCCTGGTCTTTCAGAGCTACCTCATCGCCAGCGTCCTGCAGGCGGGCTCCGTGGTGCTGTTCCTGTTCGAGATCTTCATCGCCTTCATCCAGGCGTTCATCTTTGCCATCCTCTCCGCGGTGTACGTCAGCGGTGCGCTCGAGGAGGAACATTGACGATGTGCTCTGGTCCGTGCGTCATCGGCGCACGGTGAGCAGAAAGCAGACCAGGGAGGTCAGCGAATGGATTCACATGCAGCCAGACTGCTCGGCGCCGGGCTGGCGATCGGGCTGGGCGTCATCGGGCCGGGCATCGGTCTCGGCACGATGATCGGCAGTGCTCTGCAGAGCATTGCCCGGCAGCCCGAGCTAACGGGCGACATCCGCACCAACATGTTCATCGGCATCGGCGTCATCGAAGCGCTGGCGCTCTACGCGTTCGTCATCAGCCTCATCCTTCTGTTCGTCGTCAAGTAGCGGCGGGATCATTGTGACGCCTACGAAGAGGAGCTGACATGCTGGTCTTCTCGCCGGGTCTAACGGTGTGGACCCTGCTCACCTTCGGCATCGCCGTGTTCGTGCTGTGGAAGTACGCCTTCGGGCCGCTACAGCACATGATCGACGCGCGGCGGGCCAATATCCAGGAGAGCATGGACGCTGCGGCCGAGACGCGTGCCGAGGCCCAGCGGTTGCTCGACGAGTACAAGCAGACGCTGGCCAACGTGCGCGGCGAGGCACAGGACATCCTCGAGAGCTCGCGGGCCGCCGGCGACAAGGCGCGGCACGAGCTCACCGCCGAGGCCAAGCACCAGGCCGAGCGCATCGTCGCCCAGGCGCACGAGCAGATCGAGCGCGACACGCGCGCCGCGCTGCGTGAGCTGCGCACTCAGTTGGCCGATCTCACCGCTCTGGCCACCCAGAAGGTGGTCACCGGTGGCCTCGGTGCGGTCGAGCAGCGACGGCTGATCGACGAGGCCTTGCGCGATCTGGACGTGGAACAGCTGGGTACGGAGAACTAAGCCATGGCGGGTGAGGAGAACGTGGCCCGGGTCTACGCTCGGGCGCTCTACGACGCGGCCCGGGACGCGGGTCGAGTCGAAGCCGTGCGCCGCGACATGGGCGCCTTTGCGGCGGCCGTGGCCTCGTCGCGGCCGCTGCGCGACGTGCTGCTCGACCCGCAGATCGACGCGGCCGCCAAGCGTCGTGTGCTCAGCGAGCTCTGCCGGTCGGGCGACAAGCTCGTGGCCAATACCCTGCACGTGCTGCTCGACAAGGGCCGCATGCCCTTGGTCGCCGACGTGCAGGCCGAGCTCGAGGCGCAGGCGGTCGTGGAGGACGCCGTGGTCGAGGTCGAGGTCACGACCGCCGTCGATCTGCATGCCGAGGCTGAGGCGACCCTTGTAGGTCGGCTCGAGAAAGCCCTGGGGCGGCGTGTGTCGCTCGTCAAGAAGGTACGACCTGAGCTCATCGGTGGCCTCGTGCTGCGCGTCGGTGACCGCGTCGCCGACGCTACCGTGCTTGCCCGCATCCGCCAGCTGCGCCGTCGACTCGAGACGGCCGACCCTGTGAGGTGACGTCAAAGTGAAGCTCCGCCCCGAAGAGATCGCCTCGGTCCTGAAGGCGCAGATCGAGAACTACCAGGCCGAGGTCGAGGTCGACGAGGTCGGCACTGTGCTGGAAGTCGGTGACGGCATCGCGCGCATCTACGGCCTGCGCAACGCGCTCATGGCCGAGATGCTTCAGCTGCCGCACGACGTCACGGGCCTCGTGCTCAACCTCGAGGAGGATAACGTCGGCACCGTGCTCCTGGGCGAGGACACGCTCATCATGGAGGGCGACCCCGTCAAGCGCACCGGCCGCGTGCTGCAGGTGCCGGTGGGGGAGGCGCTGGTCGGCCGTGTCGTCAATCCTCTCGGCGTGCCGCTCGACGACAAGGGACCCATCGAGGCAGAGCAGTTCCGCCCGGTCGAGTTCAAGGCTCCGGGCGTCGTCGAGCGCCAGATGGTCAAGGAGCCGCTGCAAACGGGCATCAAGGCCATCGACTCGATGATCCCCATCGGTCGCGGCCAGCGCGAGCTCATCATCGGCGACCGCCAGACCGGCAAGACGTCGCTCATCGTCGACACGATCCTGAACCAGAAGGGCGAGAACGAGATCTGCGTCTACGTGGCCATCGGCCAGAAGGCCTCCACGGTCATGCAGGTGGTGCAGAAGCTCGAGGAGTACGGCGCCATGGAGTACACGATCGTTGTGGCGGCGACGGCCTCCGCTTCGGCGCCGCTCAAGTTCCTCGCCCCCTACGCGGGCGCGGCCATGGGCGAGTTCTTCCTCTACGGCGGTCGCCACGCCGTGTGCTTCTACGACGACCTTACCAAGCATGCCGACGCCTACCGTCAGATGTCGCTGCTGCTGCGTCGCCCGCCGGGGCGCGAGGCCTTCCCGGGCGACGTGTTCTACCTGCACTCGCGGTTGCTTGAGCGGGCCTGCAAGCTCAACGACGAGCTCGGCGCCGGCTCGCTCACGGCGATCCCCGTCATCGAGACGCAGGCCGGCGACGTGTCGGCCTACATCCCGACCAACGTGATCAGCATCACCGACGGCCAGATCTTCCTGCAGAGCGACCTCTTCCACTCGGGCGTACGCCCGGCCATCAACGTCGGCATCTCGGTGAGCCGCGTCGGCGGCAACGCCCAGATCAAGGCCATGAAGCAGGTCGCGGGCCGGCTGCGCCTCGACCTCGCGCAATATCGCGAGCTCGAGGCGTTTGCCCAGTTCGGCTCCGAGCTGGATGAGTCGACGCAGACGACCCTGGCGCGCGGCTCCCGCATGGTGGAGACGCTCAACCAGAAGCGCTTCGTACCCATGCGGGTCGAGGACCAGGTGGCGGTGCTGTTCGCCGGCACGCAGGGGTTTCTCGACGACCTGCCGGTGGAGAAGGTCGGCCCGTTTCTCGACGACTTGCCCGAGTACCTTCATGCGCGCTGGGCGGAGACGCTCGCCGCGATCGACCGCGAGGGGGAGCTGAGCTTCGACACGGAGGGCGACTTGAGAACTGCCATCTTCGAGTTCCATAAGTCGTTCTCAGCCGAGGATCCGCACGAGACACCACACTCGATGACGGTGTAGGGCGATGGCGACACTGCAGGACATCCGGCGGCGCATCACCTCGACTCAGAACACCAAGAAGATCACCAAGGCGATGGAGATGGTGGCGGCGGCCAAGTTGCGGCGCGCACAGCAGCGCATCGAGGCCCTGCGTCCGTACGCCATCGACATGGTCGAGATGATGAGGAACCTGGCCACGTACTCCGGGGAACAGCGCAACTACCAGTTGCTGCGTGAGCGCGACGAGGAACGCACCGTGGCGCTCGTCGCCATGACCGGTGACCGTGGTCTCGCCGGCGCGTTCAACGCGAATGTGGTGCGGGCGGTCGTGGAGGCCGAGCGCAGCCTGCGGGCGCAGGGTCGTGAGGTACGCCTTGTGGCGGTCGGCAAGAAGGGTATCGGGACGCTGCGGTTCCGACGCTTCGAGTTGGCGCACATCTGGCAAGGTCTGAGCGACCACCCGCAGTACGGTGACGCGCAGGCCATCGCCGCGTACTTGGTCGACCTGTACGTGAGCGGCGAGGTAGACCGTGTGCGTCTCGTCTGCAACCACTTCGAGTCGGCGCTCGAGCAGCAACTCACGGACGTGACCATCCTGCCGATCCCCCGCGAGCAGGTCACGGACGGCGAGCGCCGGCGCGGGCCGGTGACCTACATGTACGAGCCGGACGCCGACACGATCTTCAAGAAGCTCCTGCCGGCGTATGTGGAGATAGCGATCTACCGGGCCCTCCTCGAGTCCAGCGCCAGCGAGCAGGGGGCGCGCATGACCGCTATGCGGAACGCCAGCGAGAGCGCCGAGGAGATGCTCGATTCCTTGACCATGGCATTGAACCGGGCCCGCCAGGCGACCATCACGCAGGAGATCCTCGAAGTCGTGGCCGGCGCCGACGCTCTCGGCTAGCAGAGCCGAGGCGTCCGCGCGGGGCGACGAGGAGAAACAGTGCGCAAACGGGTGAGGACGGAGCTGACAGGATGAACAAAGGCACAGTCGTACAGGTGATCGGGCCGGTGATCGACGTCCGCTTCCCCGATGAGATGCCGGCTATCTACAACGCGCTGCACGTCCCGATCGACCGGGGCGAGGGCCAGATCGTCGAGCTGGTCGCCGAGGTACAGCAGCACCTCGGCGACAACAAGGTCAGGGCCGTCGCCATGGACTCGACGGACGGCCTCGCACGCGGCGTCGAAGTGACGGACACCGGCGAGCAGATGACGGTCCCGGTGGGCGACGTGACGCTCGGCCGCCTCATGAACGTGATGGGCGAGGCCATCGACCACCTGGGCGAGATCGAGGCGCCCGAGCGCTGGCCCATCCACCGGCCGGCACCGGCCTTCGACACCCTCGACCCGAGCGACGAGCTGTTCGAGACAGGCATCAAGGTCGTCGACCTGCTGGCTCCGTACGTCAAGGGTGGCAAGATCGGCCTCTTCGGCGGCGCCGGGGTCGGCAAGACCGTTATCGTGATGGAGCTCATCCACAACATCGCCACACAGCACGGCGGCCTCTCGGTGTTCTGCGGCGTGGGCGAGCGCACGCGTGAGGGCAACGACCTTTGGCTGGAGATGAAGAGCTCGGGCGTGATCGACAAGACGGCGCTGGTCTATGGCCAGATGAACGAGCCGCCTGGCGCGCGTCTGCGTGTGGGTCTCGCCGGGCTCACGGTCGCCGAGTACTTCCGCGAGCAGGGCGGCCAAGACGTGCTGCTGTTCATCGACAACATCTTCCGGTTCGTCCAGGCGGGCTCTGAGGTCTCGGCCCTGCTCGGCCGCATGCCGAGCGCCGTCGGCTATCAGCCCACGCTGGCGAACGAGATGGGCGAGTTGCAGGAACGCATCACGAGCACCAAGCGCGGGTCTGTCACGTCGGTGCAGGCGATCTACGTGCCGGCCGACGACCTTACCGACCCGGCGCCGGCGGCGACCTTCGCCCACCTCGATGCCACGACGGTGCTCTCGCGCGCCATCTCGCAGAAGGGTATCTACCCGGCCGTGGACCCGCTCGACAGCACGTCGCGCATCCTCTCTCGCGACGCGGTCGGCGACGAGCACTACGACGTCGCCACGACCGTGCAGGAGATCCTCCAGCGTTACCGAGACCTGCAGGACATCATCGCCATCCTCGGCATGGACGAGCTCTCCGACGAGGACAAGGTCGTTGTGCAGCGGGCGCGCAAGATCGAGCGCTTCCTCTCGCAGCCGTTCAACGTGGCCGAGGAGTTCACGGGCCAACCCGGCAGGTACGTGCCGCTGAGCGAGACGATCCGCAGCTTCAAGGACTTGGTGCAGGGTCATTGCGACGATCTACCTGAGCAGGCGTTCTTCATGGTCGGCGGTCTGGACGAGGCGGCGCAGCAGGCCAAGCAGATGGCCGGCCACGCCGAGGCGGGCTCAGCGACGCCGTGAGCGGCGCAGACGCCCTGCACGTGGAGATCGTCACACCGGAGGGCGAGGTGTACAGCGACGACGTGCACATGGTCGTCTTGCCCGGCGTGGAAGGCGAGCTCGGTGTGCTCGTTCGCCATCAGCCGTTGGTGACGCTCCTGGCGGTGGGGGAGACGCGTCTCGAGCGCCCAGACGGCACGCGCGAGCGTGTGGCCACCGGCATCGGTTACGCGCAGGTCTTGTTCGACCGTGTCTTGGTGGTCGTGGACCATGCGGAGCATGCCGGCAAGATCGACGTCGAGCGTGCCCAGCAGGCTCGACGGCGTGCGGAAGAGCGGTTGCAGAGCCGCGGCGACCCTGGCGCCAAGGCAGAGGTCGACCTCTATCGCGCCGAGCAGTCGCTCAAGCGAGCCGAGAACCGCCTGCGTGTCTCGGGGCACGCCCACTAGTCGTTCGTTAACGCGTGTGAAGTCGACCAGCGCCGGCGGTGTAAGCGGCTATACTGAGAGTTACCCCGTGGACGGTATCCCAGAAAACAGCGGTCGCTTCGTAGTCAGGGGCGGTGCGCGACTGGCCGGCGACGTCGTACTCGCAGGAGCCAAGAACTCGGCCCTCAAGCTCATGGCCGCCAGCCTGCTCACCCCCGAGCCTTGCGTCATCAGCCGAGTGCCACGCATCACCGACGTCTTCACCATGGTCGAGGTCTTGCGCAGCCTGGGCGTGGCGGTCGACTTCGAGGGTGACGAGCTACGTATCGCTGCCGGGGACGGACTCAGCGACTGCGCGCCCTATGAGCTCGTGCGCACGATGCGGGCGAGCATCGTGGTCATGGGTCCCATGGTCGCCCGCCTGGGGCGGGCCACCATCGCCATGCCCGGCGGCTGCAACATCGGGCCGCGGCGCATCGACTTCCACCTTCGCGGCCTCGAGAAGCTCGGCGCCCGCGTCGAGATCGAGCACGGCTTCATCAAGCTGTCGTGCGACCGCCTGCGTGGCGCCGTGGTGCCCCTCGACTACCCAAGCGTCGGTGCCACTGAGAACCTGCTCATGGCGGCCACCGCTGCGGAGGGCGAGACGGTCATCGAGAATGCTGCTCGCGAGCCTGAGATCGTCGACCTGGCCGAGTACCTGAGCTCGATGGGCGCCTGCATCGAGGGCGCCGGCACCAGCTCTGTGCACGTGCAAGGCGGCCGACCTCTGCATGGTACGCAGCACCAAGTGATCGCCGACCGCATCGAAGCCGGCACCTATCTCATAGCCGGGGCCGTCGGCGCCGGCGACGTGACCGTCCACGGCCTCGAGCCCCATCACCTGGAACTCTTCCTGACCAAGTTGCACCTGATGGGCGTCGAGATCCAGGAGGGCAAGCACAGCATGCGCGCTTCTCGCAGCGGCCCGCTGCGCCCGGTAGACATCTCGACGCTGCCACACCCGGGCTTCCCGACCGATCTTCAGGCCCAGGTGATGGTGCTGCTCTCGCTGGCCGACGGGACGTCCATCGTCACCGAGAACGTTTTCGAGAACCGCTTCGTCGTGGTCGACGAGCTCAATCGCCTCGGCGCCGGCATCACCACCAGTGGTCACCACGCCGTGGTCACCGGCCCGCGTGCCCTCACAGGCACGGTCGTGGAGGCGCCCGACCTGCGGGGTGGGGCAGCGCTGGTCATCGCCGGGCTGGTCGCCGAAGGCAGCACGGAGATCCGCGGGGCACATCACATCGACCGCGGATACGAGGGTTTCGCCGACAAGCTCACGGCGCTGGGCGCGAACGTCACCAGAGTTCAGGCAGATGAGACGCCGCTCGCCCGCACCACTGGCGCCTCGGCTCGCACACTACGGTAGAATCCGCCGGGCGGGCGTCGCCCAGCGGCGCCCCGGCGAAACGAAAGGACAGCGTGCCCGACTACACGCTCTATCGTGTCGAAGAAGCTCGTGCGCGGCGCCTCTCTGCGCGGCGACGCTGGCCATGGGTGGTGCTGGCGCTGGTCGGCGCCGGCGCGCTGGCGTTTGCCATCGTGGTATCGGCACCGCACATACAGCGCTCATTCAGCGACCTCCAGGCGACGAGCTCCTTCTTCGAAGGCATCGGCCGTTTGCCCCTGGCCGTGCGGCTGGCGGTGCCTCTCGCTGCTTTGCTGGTGCTTCTCAGCGTGCCGGTCTACCTGGTGTTCGGCCGGCACCGGGTACTCAAGGCCCTGGCGCTGAGTGTGGTGGTCGTCATGGCCGTCGCTCCTGGGCTGGCAATCGGCTGGACCGACAAGACGCTGGGCGCGGTCGCGACCAAAGACCCGGAGATGGTCAAGCAAGTGCGGAAGGTGCTGGATGTAGCCCCGCCCAACAAGCCGGTCAACATCCTGCTCATCGGCAGCGATACTCCGCAGGGCCAAGTGGGCCGTTCAGACACGCTCCTGCTCGTGCGCCTGGACCCCATCACCAAGCGTATCTCCATGCTCTCGGTGCCGCGCGACCTGCGTGTCGAGATCCCGGGGTATGGGCTCAACAAGATCAATGCCGCCTACTCCTATGGTGGAGCGGCACTGGCGGTGAAGACCGTCAAGGAAGTGACCGGACTGCCCATCAACCACTACATGCAGACGTACTTCGGCGGTTTCTGGCACATCGTCAACGATCTCGGCGGCGTGTACATGATGATCGACCACTTCTACTACAACCCGGTGGGCAGCGGCTACAAGTCGATCGACATCCAGCCCGGCTACCAGCTTCTCGACGGCAAGTTCGCACTCAACTTCGTTCGCTACCGGCACGACATCTACGCCGACTTCGGGCGCATGGTGCGCCAGCAGATGTTCCTCAAGGAGCTGCAACGGCAGTCGATGCGCTGGCATAACGTGCTCAAGTTGCCGAGACTGATCAAGGCCATCGTCAGCCTCACGTCCTCGGACATCTCGGACATGAAGCAGTTCCTCTCCATGGTCAGCCTCGTGCTGCAGCTCAACACGGCGCACATCTACAACACGCACATCACCGGCGGCACGCCGACGATCGGCGGTGTCTCGTACGTCGTGGCCACTCCCGACGAGATTCAGCAGGCGGTGCAGGAGTTCGAGAACCCGGCGCAGGCGCCCGCCGCTGCTCGGTCGGCCAAGCTCTCCCGCAAGCTGTACCAGGTGCGCGTGATGAGTAGCAGCAGTGCGCCGACGAGCGCCGTCCAGGCGGCCGGCCAGCTCGCTTCCCTCGGCTTCAATGCCGCCGCCAGCGGCACTCTGGCGGGCTCGCCGCAGCCGACCACCGTCATATGGAGCACAAGCGACTTCTCTTCGGCCGCCGACCAGATCGCCACGCTCTTCCAGCCGGCCCAAGTCCAGATCGTGCCGCGTGGTCCGGGCGTCCAAGACGGCGTCACCGTCATCCTCGGCTCCGCGTACGCCGGCGCGCTCACGGGCACGCTCGGCGCCGAGGCACAGACCGAGCAGATCGTCTACCACTCGCCGCAGAACGTGTCGGACTGGCGAGCGGCGCAGGCCAAGCTCCGCTTCCAGGTGCAGATGCCGACGACCTGGGCTAGCGGATTCACCTTCCAGCAGTTCCGCACCTACAGCATCCCCACCGGGTCTGGCCACGCTCAGGCTCTGGTGGCCGTCGGGCAAACCACCACGATGGGCGCCTATTGGGACATCCAGGAGATGCGCTGGTCCAATCCGCCGGCCATCGCCGACCCGACTCAGGTGCAGACCATCAGTGGTCACCAGTACATGCTGTTCTACAACAGCAAGCACCTGCACATGGTGGCTTGGAAGAGTGCGGGCGCGGTGTATTGGGTCAACAACACCATCGACGACGCGCTCTCCAACAACTTCATGCTCGCCGTGGCGACCTCCTTCAAGCCTGTGAAGTGAACCGCCTGCGTGCGCTCCTGAGTCGACTGGACCCGTGGGCCGCGCTTCTCCTCGGGGTTCTCGTTGCCTTGGGCGTCATCATCTTGCTGGCCACGCCGGGGCCCTGGCAGAAAGTGGTCGAGTCGAGGCAGCCGATCCACATCGGCAAGCCTCCGCCTACCGACATCGCCGTGTTCTCGATGCGCGGCACCACCGTGCCGCGGTGCACTGGGGTGTTCTGGCTGCACGTGGACTACGAACGCCCCTCAGTAGCTCTTGTGGCGGTGCCGGCGGCAGTCGAAGGCTTCCTGCCCGGAGCCGGCTACCTGCCCTTGGCGACGATCGTCGCCGACGCCGGTGGAGCGGCCGGCGCCGCCGCTCTGGGGGCCGTGACCGGCGTGTCCATGTCAGACTGGGTCACGGCGGCGCCGGGCGCCGCCAAGGAGGCCTTCTCGGGCTGGTATCAGGCGACCCAGTCGCGGGCTGGCCGGGAGCGTGTGCGGCGCCTCATGCTGGCTTGGTCCGGCACCGGCGCTACGGGACGTGTGTACCGGCGTCAGGTGACCGTGCTGGGCTCGGCCCTTGACGACATGCGCCGGGTGAGCATCGATGTCGTCGCCTTCGCCAACTACGTTCTGGCGGCGCCGACCGTGGAGACCAACCTCAATCTTGAGGCGGCCTCGTCGATCGGCGCCGTGCTGCGCGACGCCCAGCCCGGCGCCGTGTGCGTGCGCTCGTTGCCCGTCACGGCTGCCGTCAGCGGCCGCAGCATGCGCTGGCGCCTCGATGCCGGCTCGACGGCGATAATGCGCCAGTCACTGGCGTTCGGGCTCACGCCGCCTGTGTTCCCCATGCGCGTGACGGTCCGTCACAGGGCGCCGCTCGTGCTGGTGGCGCTCTCGCCGATGGGGGCCCTGGCGCGTGTGTACTGCGGTGAGCTTCAACGTGACCTGCGTCGGTCGAGCGGCCAGGCGGTGTCCGTCGCGCCGCTCGAGCTGCGGTCGGGCGAAGACTGGGCGGCCGCCGCCAGGCTCGCTGTCGACCGCACGCGTCCGCTGGCGGTCGTCGTGGCTATCGGGTGGGGCCGTGGCAGGCCCGCTGCTGCGGCGCCGGTCCAGGCTCAGCTGAACGGCCTTGTCGACGCGCTGGGGAGCTTGAGACAGCCGGCGCTCGTGTCGGATGTGCCAGCCTATGGTGCAGGCTCCTGGCAGGGCCTGGACCCGATGCTGTTGAAGGTGGCCGCCACGGCCGGTCTGCCGGTCTCAACGCCGGCGGAGACGCTGATGGGGGGCGCCGTCGCTGGGGGGACGAGTGCCCCGGTGGTCGTGCGCTCGTGGGCCCGTTTGAACACGGCGGCGCTGATTCGTGGCTGCGATCCGGTGTTCTTCGGGCCGCACCTGACCTCGACGCGACTGGGCTTCAGCTACGCGCGCAGGCGTGCGACGACCGTGACCGTTCTGTGCGGGGCGACGCCCAGCTACGCGCAGGAGAGCGGTCGGCTGCGAAACCTGGGTTTTGCCACGCGCCAGGAGACGCTCGGCAGCTTCTCGCCGTCCGCGCGCCGCGCCTCGGTCTACTATGGCGCGAGAGGGCAGCGTGCAGCGGCGCGCGTGTTGGCCGACGACCTGCACATCTCCTCGGCGCAGGTGATCGCGGCACAAGATGTGCCCGGCGGCCTCATGTTGTACATGCCGTGATGGCGGCGAATATTCGCGTAGTCATGACCGACAACAAAGAAACGTGAGGCGCTTCCGGACGGAAGCGCCTCACGCAAACTTGGCTCTGGGGCAGGGCGTTACGCGCGCCGACGGCGCAGAGCGATGCCGCTACCGATGAGACCGGCACCAGCACCGAGGATGAGGAGCAACTCGGCACCAGTGAAAGCGAGCTGGCCGACTGCCGGCTTAGGGGCACTCAAACCGGACAGATAATCTTGCAGGACTCCTTGGATATCGCTGTACTGGTAGGTGAGCGGGTTGTTTTTGATGTAGCTCAACGCCGCCTCGATCTCCGCGGGTGTCCAATTGCCGTCGATAGTCCCGTCCTGAGCGTCGGCAATGATCGCGTCGATCGTGGCCTGTGACACGGCCATGGCGACCGATGCGAACACAAGGCAAAGGATGGCGACCAGTGCGACGACGCCCACAATCTTGACCTTCATGTATTCACCCCCCCTCGCAACCTCGTCGGCGACGATCGAATCCGGCCGTCACACATTACGGTCCGGGGACTCTTGCCACCGGCTTGATGGCACCTAGTATACAAGAATTCTCGTTGAAGCAAGTGGTTTCGACGTGTTCCGGTGTACCCGTTGCTGGCGAAACCTACCCTCTTGCCGATCAGCTCGCAGTGACGTCGCCCCCGGCTCAGTGAGAAGAACGGTATAATGCGCGGCATGGACGAGGCACGAGCAACGCAACCAGCAACGCCCGTTGCGATCCGTCGCGGCCCGCCTCGGCCTCTCGTTCTTGTCGGGACGTACTTGCCGATCGTGGCCACTCTCGCCGCGATCGGCGCTTTCTCATTCGTCTCCGGCGGCTACATCTTCAGTAGTGCTGCCGTCATCGTGTTCGTCTATGTCGCGGTCCTCATCGCTTGGCTGTGGCTGGCGCCGCGATCGCTGCCCATGCCGAGGCTGCATGTGCTTGGCCTGGCGGCTTTCGCGGCGTTCGCTGTCTGGGAGGGGCTCTCGGTGGTCTGGTCCGTCGGGCCCGACCTATCCTGGATAGCTTTCGACTACGCTGCCTTGTACGTGCTGGCTGCGGCGGCCGCGGTGGTGATCGCTTCCGGGCGCGTTCATCTGCGCGTGGTCGGCTACGGCTACCTCGCCGTGGCGACGGCTATAGCCGTGTACGCCTTCCTGGGCAAAGTGGTGCCCAATGTGGTGACCCACGCACACACCTTCGCCCGGCTCGACAGCCCGGTAGGCTACTGGAACGTGCTCGCCCTGATGATGGTCATGGCCATACCCGTGGCGCTCGCGGCGGCAGGCCACCGCGAGCACGCCGTGGTGCTGCGGGCGGTCGCGGCCGCGAGTCTCGCGCTGCTCATCTTCACCTTCTTCTTCTCTTACTCGCGCGGCGGCTACATTGCGATTGTCGTGTGCCTGGCAGTGTACTTCGTGCTGGCCAACACGCGGTTGAGCAGCCTGCTTTCGCTGATGCTCGCCGCGGTCCCGGTGGGGCTGGCTCTGTTCCATGTCCGCGGGCTGAAGACCGTGTTCTCGCCCACCACCGACGACGCGTTGCGCACGGCGCAGGGTCACGTTCTGGGACGCTGGGCGCTGCTCGCCATCGTCGTCGTCATCCTGGCCCAGGTCGTGACCGCGCTCGTCCATCGCCGCGTGCGCGTACCGCGCGCCGTGGCTCGCTTCGTGGGCGCGTTCACGGTCGTCGCCATCGTGGTCGGTGTGGGAGCCGGCGCCTTCGTCTACACCGGATCGCGAGGCGGCTTGGCGCACTGGATGAAGACCCGCTATGAGGCCGTCATCCACGATTCCGACACGCGCCAGGCTGGCGGCACACCCGGTCGCCTGCTTTCACTCAACTCGGGACGGCCATCCCTCTGGCATGAGGCCCTGAAGGAGTTCCCCACTCACCCATGGACCGGCACCGGCGCCGGTACGTTCCGCTTTACCCACTACCTGTACCGCGGCGGTACTGGCGTGGTCAAACATGCTCACAATCAGTGGCTCAACGTGCTGAGCGAGCTTGGCCTGATCGGCCTGGCACTCTTCGTCGTCGCCATCGGCGCTTTCGCGGTGGCAGCCCTGCGGCGCCTCTCGGGCGATCGCCACGACAGGGACCGGTCGCTGCTGGCGGCGCTGCAGGCGGCAGTCCTCGTCTTCGTGATCCACATGTCGTGGGATTGGGACTGGGACATGGCCGCCGCCACGCTCGTCTTCCTGCTCTTTGCCGGCACGGCGGCCAGCTACGTCGCTGCACGCCGTCGCGCCATCGCCGTTCCTGAGGCGCCGCCGGAGGAGCTTGGTGCACGCCGAGACTATGGTTGGGCGCTGCGCGCACTCGTCAGCGGCTTGCTCGTGCTGCTCGTCGCCAGCTGGGCGCTCCCCTATCTCTCGCAGCGCGCGTACAGCGAGGCGCTGGTGGCGTCCGGCAACGGCCACACGACGGCGGCCGCAGCCGACGCTCGCAGAGCTCATCGGCTGGACCCTCTGGCGGTCGACCCGCTCATCACCCTGGCCTTGGTACAGCAGCAGTTGGGTGAAGGGCAGGTCGCCTTGGCGACGCTCGACCAGGCCGCGCGGCTTCAGCCCCAGAACTACGAGGTCTACTACCAGCGCGGTCTGCTCTACATGAACGTACTCGGCGACTACACGGCGGCGGCGCAGCAGTTCCACACCGCTCTCAGGCTCAACCCGTACGACGCGCTCACGTCGGCTGAGCTGCAACTGCTGACCAACCGATAGCGGTCGTCTCCAGACTGGGCACTACCGCCGGGTCTCCCGCGACAGGGCGGCCTCGCCGGCGCTAGTTGGTGCTGATGGAGTGAGCGCCCGAGGCGACGACGCCGCGCCAGTAGACCCGATATGCGGTGGTCGCGCCCGGGTGCACGAAGACGTGGAAGTCGCCGTTGCTGCCGGTTGAGAAGCTCCTCAACGTCTTCCACGTCTGGCCGTTGCTTGTCTGCAGCTCCAGCTGTTTGGCTCTGAGGCCGCCCAGCGTGGGGCTGCTGAGGCGGCCTGTGAGCTCGACCTTGGCGCCGGCGGACGAGCTCGTGGGGCCGGTCAACGTGAGCTTGGTATCTCCGGCGAAGGCAAACCAAGCTCGCTTGCGCCCGTTGTCGAGGCTGCGCAGCCCGGTGTAGATGCCCCCTGGATCGTAGAACGATCCGCTCGGCGACCAGTCCTTGCGCAGGAACCAGACGAGCATCTTCACCTGCGGATAGCGGGCGGCGTAGGCGTAGGCGCTCTGCAGGTACGTGGCCTGCAGCGTCTTGCCGATCTGGGCGGCCCCAAAGGCGGAGCTGTACGACGTGTTGTAGCCGTACTCGGTCAGGTAGAAGGGCTTGTCCGGGAAGATGCTGAGGAGCGCGCCCAGGTTCTGCAGGCTCACGGTGGTACTGGGGCTAAGGGGAGGGGCACCGGGCGAGAGGTCGCGAGAATCCCCGGGCATGTATGGGTGATGGGAGTAGGCGTCGAAGAAGTGGTCTGCACCGCTTGCCTTGAGGACCGAGGCGAAGCGCTGAGGGCTGGTACGGAAGCGGTCGAAGTCGCCGATCGGCGCCGTTGCGCCGGCGATGACCTTGGCCTGCGGGTCGGCGGCCTTGATGCCCAGGGAGAACGCCGGAAGCATCTTCGCATAGAGCTGGGCGGCGAAGTTGTCCCAAGGGTGGATCTTCTGCGGGTAGATGTAGGGCCAGAGGTTGGGTTCGTTCCAGCATTCGTAGCCGAAGACCCGGCCCTTGAGCAGCTTTGCCAAGTGATAGGCGAGGTTGTGGAAGTCCGGCAGGTACTTGGTCTTCATGGCGTAGAAGTTGTAGTAGTGGTGCTTCTTGAAGCCGAAGGGTGGCTTCTTCCACAACGATCGGTTTGAGGCCCAGCGCGGCGTCCACACTACCGTGAGGATCACTTGCATGCCCTTGGCGCGCGCCTCGTTGACTATGCTCGAGAAGGTCTGGAAGTACTGCTCATTGAAATGCCCTCGCTTGGGTTCCGCCGTGGGCCAGTCGAAGACCAGGCGCAGGTACTTGACGTGGAGCTGGGCACCGAGTTCGTTTATCACGGGCAGTCGCGCGGCGAGCGTCATGCTCGGCAGATCGACGTCGCAGAGGCCGCGCGCCACCGATGAGGCGGCGACCGCTGGTGCGGGGCCGGCGGCCAGACCAACGCAGAGGCCGACGAACCCGACGATCAACAGACACCAGCGTTTCATGCGCATTCTCCCTTCGTTTTGGCTTTCGTAGTATAGGAACGCCACGCTCGGGCGGCAAGGCGAGCGACGCTGAGCCTATGGTAAACTGACAGACCCTAGAGCCTGAAAGCGAACGGATGGGAGGTCAGTCAGTGACGGAGGGAGGGGCGCCAATCGGCGTCGTCGGCACGGGCTACGTGGGCCTCGTGACCGCGGTCTGCTTTGCCCATCTTGGTCACCACGTGGTGTGCATGGACGTCGACGCGGCCAAGGTCGAGAGCCTGCGCCGTGGCGCGGTCCCCATCTACGAACCCGGCCTCGACAAGCTCATCGAGGACAACGCGGTCCGTCTCTCGTTCACGACTTCGTACGACGAGCTGCTCGCAGCCTGTCACACGCTGTATATCGCCGTCGACACGCCGCCCACGCTGGCCGGCGACGCCGACCTCTCGCGCGTGCTGAACGCCACGCACCAGATCGCGCAGCGCGGCGGACGGCGTCTGCTCGTGATGAAGAGCACCGTGCCCGTGGGCACGGGCGAACGCATCGTCGCCGACCTCGAGGCGGCAGGGCTCAAGGGTGAAGTCACCTACGTATCCAATCCCGAGTTCCTGCGCGAGGGCGCCGCTATTCAGGACTTCTTGGAGCCCGACCGCATCGTCATCGGCTCGTCCACGGTAGAGGACGGCGACGCGGTCGAGGAGCTCTACCGCGGTATCGACACTATGGTTGTACGCACCAACGTGCCCACGGCGGAGATGATCAAGTACGCCTCCAACGCCTTCCTGGCCACCAAGATCTCGTTCATCAACGAGATCGCCAACGTGTGCGAGCAGGTCGGCGCCGACGTGCGCACGGTCGCCCACGGCATGGGACTCGACCACCGCATCGGGCCACACTTCCTGCAAGCGGGTATCGGCTATGGCGGGTCGTGCTTTCCCAAGGACGTGCAGGCTCTCAAGCAGCTGGCCGGTAACTCCGGCTACCACTTCCAGCTGCTCACCGCGGTGCTGGAGGTCAATCACCTGCAGAAGCGGCGCATGGTGGGCAAGCTCAAGCGTCATCTCGGCCAGCTGCGCGACAAGCACGTCGCCCTGTTGGGTCTTACGTTCAAGCCCAACACGGACGACTTGCGTGAGGCGTCCTCGATCGTGCTGGCGGCCCGGTTGCTGGGTGAGGGCGCCACTGTGTCCGCCTACGATCCGGTGATAGCGCCGGGTGACCATGCTCTCTTTCCGGGCGTCACGCTGTGCGCTGACGCTATGGAGGCGCTACGTGGCGCCGACGCGGTCGTGCTCGTGACCGAGTGGGCGGAGTTCGCCCGTCTCGATTGGCCGGCGGCACGTGAGCTCATGCGTCGGCCGTTCGTCCTCGACGGGCGCAACTTCCTCGACCCGGAGACGCTTGCCGCGGCGGGGTTCGAGTACGACGGTGTGGGAACCGGCGACCTCGGCCTTGCGCGGGCCCCGGTCGCCAACGGCTGAGCACCGGCGTATGAGCGAGCACCCGCTCTGCACGCAGGCGGTCGTCTTGGTGGGTGGCGAAGGCACGCGCCTTAGACCTATCACCTCGCGCGTGCCCAAGCCGGTGGCGCCGGTCGTCGAACGCCCCTTCATCACCTACGTTCTGGACCTCCTCGCCCGCCATGGTGTGCAGCGAGTCATCTTCTCGAGCGGCTTTCTGGCGTCGGCCATCGAGACGGAGTGTGGCGACGGTCTGCAGTACGGTATCGCCGTCGAGCATGTGGTCGAGAGCGAGCCGCTGGGCACCGCGGGCGCCATCAAGAACGTCCAGTCGCGCCTCGACGACGGCCCGCTCTTCGCCCTCAACGGCGATGTGCTCACCGACGTCGACCTGGGTGCGCTGGCGAGGCTGCACAAGGAGAAGGCGGCCATGGCCACGATCTTCCTCACGCCGGTCGAGGACCCACGCCGGTACGGGCTGGTATGTGTGCGCCCCGATGCCAGCGTGAGTTCTTTTGTGGAGAAGCCCGGCAACGAGCACAGCGGCGGCGGGCTCATCAACGCGGGCGTGTACGTGCTCGAGCCGCCGGTGTTGGAGATGATCCCCGCCGGACGCATGTTCTCTATCGAGCGGGGCGTGTTTCCCAAGCTCGCGCAGGCCGGCTCGCTGTTCGCCTTCGTGGGCGCGGCGTACTGGCGCGACATCGGCACGCCCGAGAGCTACCTGCAGGCCCACTTCGACATACTCGAGGGCGCTCTCAAGACGGCCGTGGCCGACGAGCTTGGCCCAGGCTATGTGCACGTCTCTTCCTCGGCGCGCGTGGCGGCCACGGCGCGCATCGTGCCGCCGAGCTACGTCGCAGATGGCGCCGAGGTGGGCGCCGGAGCCCAGGTCGGGCCGTTGGCCGTCATAGGTGCCGGCGCCTCCGTGGGCGAAGGGGCCACCGTGGTGGAGTCGGTCGTCCAAGCCGGTGCGCGCGTGGGCGCTCATGCCAGCGTCGAGGGCAGTGTGCTGGTGCGCGACAGCTGGGTCGGCGCCGGCACACAGGTGAGCCACGCGATCCTCGGCGAGGCGTGCCGTGTGGGCGCCGGCAATCGCCTCGCCAACGGCATCTGTCTGCACCCGGGCGTCGAGCTGCCAGACAACAGCGTGCAGTTCCGCGATGTAGAGCAGAGTGGGGAGGGACGATGAGTATCGCGCCCGAGATCTTCAAGGCCTACGACATCCGCGGTCTGTTCCCGCAGGAGATCGACGCAGCGGTCGCCGAGCGTGTCGGCTGCGCCCTGACGCAGCAGCTGGGCGCCGCTCGCGTGGCCGTGGGCATGGACCCTCGCCCGTCGTCGGCGGAGCTGCTGGACGCGTTCGCGGCTGGAGCCGCACGAGCCGGCGCCGCGGTCGTCGACTTCGGTCTGGTGGCCACCGAGATGTTGTACTACGGTGTCGCCGCGCGAGATCTTGACGGCGGCGCCATGGTGACCGCCTCGCACAACCCCCCGCAGTACAACGGCATGAAGCTCGTCGGCAAGGGAGCGCTGCCGCTGAGCGGCGAAGAGGGCATGCCCGAGCTCAGCAGTCGCGTCCTGGCGATGGGCGAGCTGCCGGCCAAGCCGGCCACGGTCGGTCGCGAGTCGGTGGACCTGTACCCGGCCTACGTCAGTCACCTGCATCGGCTTGTTGACGTGCACGCCTTCAAGCCGTACACGGTCGTCATGGATGCCGCCAACGGCGTCGCCGGCAGGCTGGCGCCCCTGGTGTTCGGCGACAGCCCCATCAAGCCAATCGAGATGTTCTTCGCCGTGGACGGCACGTTCCCCAACCACGAGCCCAACCCGCTGCTTGCCGAGAACAGCCGCATGATCCGCGAGCGCGTGCAGGCGGAGAAGGCCGATCTGGGGATCGCCTGGGACGGCGACGCCGACCGCTGCTTCTTCATCGACGAAGCCGGCGAGTTTGTGCCCGGCGACTTCGTCACCGCTTTGCTCGCCGAGGCGCTCCTCGCGAAGCACCCAGGCGCTGCCATCCTCTACGACCTGCGCGCCAGCCGTGCCGTGCCGGACACGATCCGTGCCAACGGTGGCGTGCCGCTCATCAATCGCGTGGGTCACGCCTTTTTCAAGCAGCGGATGCGCCGCGAGCCGGTGCTGTTCGGCGGCGAAGTCTCGGGTCACTACTACTTCGCCGACAATCACAACGCCGACTCCGGCTTCATACCGGCGCTGCTCATCCTCGAGCTGCTCTCCAGCAAGGGGGCCACCATGGCCGAGCTGCTCGAGCCGTTGCGCCGCCGCTACTTCATCTCCGGCGAGATCAACTCGAAGGTCGACGAGGTCGCCGCCACCCTGCGCCGTGTAGAGGCTCGCTTCGCCGACGGCAAGGTGGACCACCTGGACGGCATCTCGGTCGACTACCCGACCTGGCACTTCAATGTGCGGCCCTCCAACACGGAACCTCTCGTGAGACTCAACCTGGGTGCCGACAGCGAGGCGGAGATGGAAGAGAAGCGCGACCTCGTTCTGGGCGTCATCCGCGCCGGGTGAGGAGCAGACGATGGGCGAACCGGATGTGCCGTTGAAGGACGCGAGCGACATGCAGAGCGCCATCGCGAGCCTTCCGCAGCAACTCGAGGAGGGCTACGCCCAGGCACGGGCCGAGCTGGCCGACGTGGACCTGGGCCGCGCCGCCGCCGGCGGAGCGCGGCCCACCGGTGTCGTGGTCTGCGGCATGGGCGGGTCGGCCATCGGCGCCGACGTCGTCCTCGCCTGCGTGCCGGCACTGGCCGTGCCGGCCTTGGTCGTGCGCGGCTACGACTTGCCTGCCTGGGTCGACTCCGGCACCTTGGTCGTCGCCGTCAGTTACTCCGGCGACACGGAAGAGACGCTGAGCTGCCTGCAGGCGGCCCTGGAGCGCGGGTGCGCGCCGCTGTGCGTAGCCTCTGGTGGTGCGCTCGCGGCGCTGGCGGTCGAGCGCGGACTGCCCCTGGTGCGCGTGAGTGGCGGTCTGCAGCCGCGCGCCGCGCTCGGTCGTCTGGCCGTGCCGCTGGCAGCGGCGCTCGAACGGGCGGGCCTCACCGAGGGCTTTTCGGCTCAGGTCCACGAGGCGGCTGCACTAGTGCGCGGCATGGCCGCCGACTTCGCGTCCGACGTGCCCGAGGAGCTCAACCAGGCCAAGGCGATCGCCGCTCGCCTGCGCGACCATATGGTCCTCGTCTACGGAGCCGGCCTCACGGTGCCCGCGGCCCGGCGCTGGAAGACGCAGATCAACGAGAACGCCAAAGCGCCGGCTGCCTACGCCGAGCTGCCCGAGCTCGACCACAACGAGGTCGTGGGCTGGACGGCGGCGCCCGAGCTCTCGCGGCGCCTGCGGGTGGTCCAACTCGAGGACGAGCACATGCCGCCGCGTGTGCAGCGTCGCTTTCATCTGACGTTGGCCGAGGTCGAGGCACACGCGGGCGGTGTCGAGCGCATCGTCACACATGGGGCCAGCCCGCTGGCGCGGGTTCTGTCGGTCCTCTACCTGGGCGACTGGGTCTCCTACTACTTGGCCGGGCTCTACGGCGTGGATCCGACACCGGTCGAGGCGATCCAGCACATGAAGCGACTCCTGGCGGTCGGCGACGGCGATGGCTGAGGCGCCGGCCGGCGGTCGTCCCATCGTCGCCGATACGCTGGCGCGCCATCCTCTTCTCGCAGCGCTCTTCCCGAGCCTCGAGCCTCTCGTTCTCAGTCGCGCCGAGCTGCGGCCGCGCCGGCCGTTCGCGGGGCGGCTCTTCCGGCTGCTGAGGGAGCTAGCCGCCGCGTCGCCGGCGGCGACGCTGAACCTGGTGATGCCCATCCGCTGGCTGGCTGCAGGGGAGGCGCCGGAGGCAGCCTGGGTCGGCGACCACGTCAACCTGGAGGTGCGCGGCCCTCTGACCGGCCGTTGGCCGGCCGGCGTGCCGCGCACCTTTCCCGTGCTTGCCGGCGTCTACCACCCGCCGCAACATCAACCGCGCCTCGGTCGAGGCTCGCAAGGGCCTCGTGTATACTCTGGAATCGTGGTGGCGGGCGTGACCGATGTTCATCGGCTCACGCCGTTCGAGTCTCAGGCGGCAGTGGCGGCGGGCTGCAAAGCTGTCGCCGACTGCCTCGTTGCGCCCGTCATCCTGGCTGCGTACTACGGTCTGCCGGTGGCTGCCTGCGGTATGGTGCAGGTGGCCGGGGCCCAAACGAACGAGGGGTCGCCGTGAGCACATCTCCCCATCACGTCAAAGATGAGAGTCTGGCCGCGCAAGGGGCGCTGCGCATCGAGTGGGCCGACATGCAGATGCCCGTACTGGCCTCCATTCGGCAACGCTTCGCGACCGAACAGCCGCTCAAGGGTGCGCGCGTCGGCGCCTGCCTGCACGTCACCAGCGAGACAGCCAACCTCATGCGCACCCTCAAGGCCGGCGGCGCCGACATCGTGCTCTGTGCCTCCAACCCGCTAAGCACGCAGGACGACGTGGCCGCCGCGCTGGTCAAGGAATACGGCGTGCGCACCTACGCCATCAAAGGCGAGGACGACGCGACCTACTACGACCACATCAACGCCTGCGTCGACCATCGACCCCACATCACCATGGACGATGGTGCCGACGTCATCGGTGTGCTGCATGCGGAGCGGCCGGACATGGCCTCAGACATCATCGGCGGCACCGAGGAGACCACCACGGGTGTCATCCGTCTCAAGGCGCTCGAGGCCGAGGGCGGCCTCATGTTCCCGGTCATGGCCGTCAACGACGCGAATACCAAGCACATGTTCGACAACCGCTACGGCACTGGCCAGAGCACGCTCGACGGTGTGATACGGGCCACCAACATCCTCATCGCCGGCACCGTCGTCTGCGTGGCCGGCTACGGTTGGTGTGGGCGCGGTCTGGCGATGCGTCTCAAGGGCCACGGGGCCGACGTCGTCGTGCTCGAGGTCGACCCGCTGCGCGCCCTTGAGGCGGTCATGGACGGCTTCCGCGTCATGACCGTGGCCGAGGCGGCCAAGGTGGCACGGCTGTTCATCACGGCCACCGGTGACATCCATGTCTTGCGCAAGGAGCACTTCGAGGCCATGCAGGACGGCGCCATCGTCTGCAATACGGGCCATTTCAACGTCGAGATCGACATCCCGGCCCTCGAGGCGCTGGCCGTCAAGCGGCGCACCATTCGCGAGTATGTCGAGGAGTTCACGCTCGCCGACGGGCGCCGCATCTACCTGCTGGCCGAGGGGCGGCTGGTGAACCTCAGCGCCGCCGAAGGCCACCCGGCGTCCGTCATGGACATGAGCTTCGCCAACCAGGCGCTCAGTGCCGAGTACCTGGTCGGCCATCACGCCGAGCTGCAGAAGAAGGTGTACGTGGTGCCGGCCGAGATCGACGCCGAGATCGCCCGACTCAAGCTGGCGACCATGAAGGTCGCCATCGACACGCTCACCGCGGAGCAGGCCGCCTACCTGGCCTCCTGGAACCAAGGCACCTGAGCCTGCAGCCGGTGCTCATGGCTGGCGAACCCACCAGGCGGGCGGCAGATGCTGCGAACGGTCACGGGCCGGGCTCCAGGCTGCGCATCCGCACGGTCGAGATCCGACCCGACGCCGTGGTGCTCATCGACCAACGGGTGCTACCGCACGAGGAGAAGTACGTGCGCTGCGCCACCTGGCAAGAGCTGGCGCAGCGCATCGTCGACATGACGGTGCGGGGCGCGCCGGCACTCGGTGTCGCTGCGGCCGGCGCACTGGCTCTGGCAGCTCGCCAGGCGGCTGCTGTCGGCGCCGACCTGCCGGCCGTCCGCGACGCCCTCGAAGAGGCTGCCGCGGGGCTGGCCGCCACGAGGCCTACGGCCGTCAACATCAGCTGGGCGATCGGTGAGATGCGCAAGGTCTGGCAGCAGACGAGCACGCCGGAGGCGGCGGAGCCGCAGGCGCTGGCCGCCGCCCTGTTCACGCGCGCTCAGCAGATCCACGACGACGACATCGAGCGCTGCCTGCGCATCGGCGCTCACGGAGCCGGCTTGCTCAAGTCCGGCGACACCATCCTCACGCACTGTAACGCCGGCGCCCTGGCCACGGCCGGCTACGGCACGGCCCTCGGCGTCGTACGGGCAGCGTTCGCACGCTACGAACACATAGACGTGCTCGTCGACGAGACGCGCCCGTGGTTGCAGGGCGCGCGTCTCACCGCCTGGGAGCTGCAGGTGGAGGGCATCCCGTACAGGCTCATCACCGACAGCATGGCCGGCCACTACATCGCGCGCGGCGACGTGCAGGCCATACTGGTGGGCGCCGACCGGATCGCGGCCAACGGGGATGCGGCCAACAAGATCGGTACGTACACGCTCTCCGTGCTGGCCAAGGAGCACACCGTTCCCTTCTACGTGGCGGCGCCGCTCTCCACGGTCGACCGCAGCCACATGACCGGCGCCACCATCCCTATCGAGGAGCGCGCTCAGGACGAGGTCACCTCATTCGCGGGTGTGCCCACGGCGCCGCCCGGCGCGCGTGCCGGCAACCCCGCGTTCGACGTGACGCCGGCGGCCAACATCACGGCCATCGTGACCGAGGTGGGCGTGCTCCGCGCGCCCTACGGCGATGCGCTGCGAGCGGCCTGCCAGCAGGGAACCTGCATCTCATGAGGAAGTGCATCCCGTGAGTCCGCGCGTCGCCACTCCTCGGCCCCGGGCGATGATCATGGCCGCCGGACTCGGCACACGCTTACTGCCGCTTACCGAGCTCATCGCCAAGCCCATGGTGCCGATCCTCAATCGGCCCGTCATGGAGCACATCCTGCGCCTGCTGCGCCGCCACGGCATCAGCGAGGTGGCCGCCAACCTGCATCATCATCCCCAGGCGATCCAGGAGTACTTCGGCGACGGCTCTCGCTACGGGCTGCATCTGCACTACAACGTCGAGCCCGAGCTGCTGGGTACGGCGGGGGGGGTGGGCGCCTGCCGCGACGCTCTCGGCGAAGGGACTTTCGTCGTGGTCTCAGGCGACGCCCTCACGGACGTCGACCTTGCATCGTTGGTGGCGGCGCACAAGCGCAGCGGCGGCATCGCCACCATCGCCGTCAAGCAGGTCGAGGACCCCTCGCTTTACGGCGTCGTGGTGCATGACCGTGACGGGAGAGTCACCGGCTTCCAGGAGAAGCCTGCGCGCGAGGAGGCGCGCTCCGTACTCTGCAACTGCGGCATCTACGCCTTCGAGCCGCGCATCTTCGACTACATCCCCGCCGGGGTCTTCGTCGACTTCGCCCTGCACGTGTTCCCGGCCCTGCTGAGCGCCGGCGATCCGTTCCACATCTGGCGCCTGGACTCATACTGGAACGACGTCGGCAACATCGACCAGTACCGCATCGGCAACTTCGACGCCCTGCTGGGCCGCGTGCGGGTGCAGGTGCCGGGCGAGAGCGTGAGCCGCAACGTCTGGGTGGGTCCGGGGTCCACGGTCTCGCCCAACGCTCGCATCAAGCCGCCGGTGCTCATCGGCGGCGGCTGCCGCGTGGAAGACGACGCCGAGCTCATCGGCCCGCTCATCATCGGCGACGACTGTGTCATAGAGGCCGGCGCTGTGCTCTCGGGCGTCATCCATTGGGACGGCGGCAAGACCGGTCGCGGCGCCTCGGCCGTCGGCGGCATCATCGGCCGCGGTGTGCGCATCCATCACGGCGCCACCATCGGCGACGGCGCCGTCATCGGCGACGGCACGGACGTAGCGGCTGGGGCCGTCGTGCCGCTGGGTGCGCGTATCCGTCCGCATACGCAGGTGGCGGCCGAGGACGGCCTCTCATGAGCGCCTCGGCCCGTGACCTGTTCGAGAGCTTCGTCGACCTTCTCTTGCCGCGGCGCTGCGTGCAGTGCGGCCGCACCGGCGGGTGGCTGTGTGCCGAGTGCGGGGCGCAGTTGCGTCGGCTCGATGGTCCGGGCTGCCCTCGCTGCGGCTGTCCGGACGTGCCGCCGTCGCAACCGTGCCCCGAGTGCACCGGCCGCGACCTGGCCTTCGCTTCGGCCGGCGCCGCCTTTGCCTACGAGGGGCCGGCTCGGCGCCTGGTCACGGCCTGCAAGTTCGGCGCCTTGCGCTCAGTAGTGGCCGAGATGGCCGCGCTGGCGGCACCGCGTCTGCCCCTGCGGGTCGCCGTCGCTCTGGCCGGCATGGGCGATGTCGGGGGCCACGTCGGCGCCGGCATCGACGTGGCCGACGCGGCACCAGCAAGTGCGGCGGCCGCTGTGGATCTCGTCACCTGCGTGCCTGCCCACCGTGGCCACAAGCTTGAGCGCGGCTTCAACCAGGCCGAGCTGCTCGCCCGCGACTTGGCGCGAGCCGCCGGTCTGCCCTTTGCTCCGCTGCTCGTGCGCACGCGCCACGGGCGTCGCCAGAGCGGCCTCGCCAAGGCCGAACGGGCGGCCAACGTGCGCGGCGCTTTCGCCCTCGTCCGCGACGCCGAAAGGGTAGCGGCGGGAGTCAAGCGGGTAGTAGTCATTGACGATGTATTCACCACGGGTGAGACACTCAGCCAGTGCTCGTCGATGCTAGTCGCCGCCGGACTCGAACCCCACGTCTTCACGTTCGCGCGCACCGTCAGGGCGGCGCGGCTCTGATGTTCTCACTCAACCTCTGCACGAAGGAGCGACGCCGATGAAGATACAGGTCAAAGGCCGCAATGTCGCCGTCACCGATGCACTGCAGGGCTACGCCGAGGAGAAGCTGGCGCGTGTCCATCGCCTTCTGCAGGAGCGACACATCGACGAGGTGAGTAGGGTCGAGCTGGAACTCACGGTCGAGAAGAACCCCAGCATCGCAAGCCCCAATGTGGCCGAAGCGACCATCTTCACGCGCGGTCCCGTGATCCGGGCCAAAGAGTCGTCCGCCGACATGTACGCCTCCATCGACCTGGTCGCCGACAAGCTGCAGCGGCGGGTCAAGAAGTACCACGACAAGATGCAGCACAAGAACCTGCGCCATGCTGGGGCCAAACAGGCGCCGGAGTCGGCGCAGGCTGCCGCGGATTCCGATGAGGCAGCGGCGGCTGCCGAGTTCGCCGCAGAGGAGACCCTCATCACCACCGACCACGGCCGCGTGGTCAAGAGCAAGCAGTTCGCGCTCAAGCCGATGTCGGTGGAAGAGGCCACGCTGCAGCTCGAGCTTGTGGGGCACGATTTCTTCATGTTCACTAATGCCGAGACCGACGACACCAACGTCGTCTACCGGCGGCGCGACGGCCACTATGGGCTCATCGAGCCGCAGCGTGGCTAGCGGCGCGCGCCATCGTTCGCCGAGCAGGGAGTAGAACGCCTCATGCCTAGTATCGTCGAGAAGCTGCTGCACGCCGGCGAAGGCAAGCGCACGAAGATGCTGCAGCAGCAGGTCGTCGCCATCAGCGAGCTCGAGCCTCAGGTGAGCGCGCTTTCCGACGAGCAGTTGCGCGGCCGCACGGCCGAGTTCCAGGAGCGCCTCGCCCGCGGCGAGCCGCTCGACGACCTGCTCTTCGAGGCCTTCGCCGTCGCCCGCGAGGGCGCCCAGCGCTCTTTGGGCATGCGCCCCTTCGACGTGCAGCTCATGGGCGCCATCGTGCTGCACGAGGGCGACATCGCCGAGATGAAGACCGGCGAAGGCAAGACTCTTGTGGCGACCATGCCCATGTACCTCAACGGGCTCGCCGGTCGGGGCGCCCATCTGGTCACGGTCAACGATTACCTGGCGCACCGCGACGCCGAGTGGATGGGCCAGGTCTATCGTTTCTTGGGCCTCGAGGTGGGCTGCATCCAGACGATGATGTCTCCGGAGGAGCGCCGCGCCGCCTATGCCGCCCACGTCACGTACGGCACCAACTCGGAGTTCGGCTTCGACTACCTGCGCGACAACATGGCCATGCGCACCGAGCACATGGTGCAGCGCGGCCACGCCTACTGCATCGTCGACGAGGTGGACTCCATCCTCATCGACGAGGCGCGCACCCCACTCATCATCTCCGGTGCGCCCGAGACGGCCGCCGACACCTATCGCAAGTTCGCGCGCATCGTGCCGCGCCTCAAGCCGGAAGCCGACTACGAGGTCGACGAGAAGCAGCGCACGGTGGCCGTCACTGAGGAGGGCGTCGCCAAGGTCGAGCAGGCGCTCGACGTCGACAACCTCTACAAAGAGTCGAACGGCGCGCTCGTCAACCACCTGGTGCAGGCCTTGCGCGCCGAGGCGCTCTACACCAAGGACGTCGAGTACGTGGTCAAGGACGGCGAGGTGCTCATCGTCGACGAGTTCACCGGTCGCATCCTTGAGGGCCGGCGCTACTCCGAAGGTCTGCACCAGGCCATCGAGGCCAAGGAGCACGTGGCTATCCGCGAGGAGAACCAGACCCTGGCCACCATCACGCTGCAGAACTACTTCCGCCTCTACGAGACGCTCGCCGGCATGACCGGCACGGCCAAGACCGAGGAGGACGAGTTCCGCGAGATCTACGGTCTGGAGGTCGTTACCATCCCCACCAACGAACCCATGGTGCGCGACGACCGCAACGATCTCATCTTCAAGACCAAGAAGGAGAAGTTCGACGCCGTGGTCAACGACATCGTCGAGCGCAACGAGGCCGGCCAGCCGGTGCTCGTCGGCAGCGTCTCTGTGGAGGTCAGCGAGCAACTCTCGCGACTGCTCGAGCGCCGCGGCATCGAGCACAACGTGCTCAACGCCAAGCAGCACGAGCGCGAGGCCGAGGTCATCAAGGACGCCGGCCAGAGGGGCGCCGTCACCATAGCCACCAACATGGCCGGCCGCGGCGTGGACATCAAGCTCGGGGAGGGCGTGGTGGAAGCCGGCGGCCTCTACGTGCTGGGCACGGAGCGCCACGAGAGCCGGCGCATCGACAACCAGCTCCGCGGCCGTTCCGGGCGGCAGGGCGACGCCGGCCTGAGCCGCTTCTACCTTTCCGCCGAGGACGACCTCATCCGTCTGTTCGCCGGCGACCGCATGTTCCGTATCCTCGACCGCCTCGGACCCGAGGATGGCGAGCCCATCGAGCACCGCATGCTCAGCAACGTGGTCGAGAGGGCGCAGAAGAAGGTCGAGGAGCTCAACTTCATGCGCCGCAAGACGGTGCTCAAGTACGACGAGGTCATGAACGAGCAGCGGCGCGTCATCTACGAGCAGCGCGGCCGCATCCTGGCCGGCGAGGACTTCGGCGAGCAGGTGCGCGACATGGTTGCCGAGACCGTCGAGGACGTGGTGCGCAACCATCTCGGCGACGTGCAGTATGCCGAGGACTGGGACCTCGAGGCGCTGCTCGTTGGTCTCAGGACCGTTTACGACCCGAAGCTCAAGAAGAAGGACCTGGTGGAGCCCGGTCTGACCGTCGAGGAGGTCGTCGAGCTGGCGCTAGACGACGCTCTCGCCGAGTACGAGCGTCACGAGAAGATCATCGGCGCCGAGCAGATGCGCGCCGTAGAGCGAGCCGTCATGCTGCAGGTCATCGACGGGCGCTGGAAGGACCACCTGCTCGACATGGACTATCTGCAGGAGGGCATCCATCTGCGGGCGCTCGGCCAGCGCGATCCGGTGGTCGAGTACAAGTCCGAGGGCTTCGAGCTGTTCCAAGACATGCTCGCCGGCGTCAAGCTCGCCATAGTCACCACCCTGCTCAAGAACAGCCCCGAGGACCTGGCCGTGTTCACGGCCATCACCCTCGAAGAGGCGCTCATGGCGCTCAACTACACGAGTGGCGACGACCTGGCCTATGCGACGTCGTTCGCCGGTGCCGCGCAAGCGGTCGGCGAGGTCGCCTACG
>Ga0247847_1000080_pt1 | contig 32363 bp, 28 predicted proteins | sample PFST25metaG_FD_186002 | JGI IMG/M metagenome (GOLD analysis project Ga0247847, IMG submission 186002) | Peat soil microbial communities from Stordalen Mire, Sweden - P.F.S.T25 | ecosystem: Environmental > Terrestrial > Soil > Wetlands > Peat | place: Sweden: Norrbotten County, Stordalen Mire...
GGGCGGGCTGATCGTGCTCGCCATGGCAATCGTGGGCGACATGGTGTCGCCTGCCGAACGTGGCCGCTACCAGGGATATTTCGGCGCCGTGTTCGGAATTGCGAGCGTCGCCGGGCCACTGGTAGGCGGCTTTCTGGTGGACCATGCCTCTTGGCGATGGATCTTCTACGTGAACCTTCCCATCGGCGCCATCGCCCTCGTGGTCACAAGCATCGTGCTGCGCGACCGGGCGGTGCGCACCCGGCACAGGATCGACTACCTCGGCTCGGTGCTCCTGCTCGTCGGCTTCTCCGCGCTGCTGTTGGTCACAACCCTCGGAGGCTCCCCACAGGGCTACCCGTGGCTGTCTGCACAGATCATCGGGATGGCCGCGGTCGGCGTCGGGTTCGTCGTTGCGTTCCTGGTTCGTGAGCACTATGCGCCTGAGCCGATCGTCCCGCTCCGGCTGTTCCGCAAGCGGGTCTTCTCCGTGGCGAACGCTGCAGGTTTCATCGTGGGCGTCGCCATGTTCGGCGCGATCATCTACCTGCCCGTGTACCTCCAGGTCGTGCGAGGGGTCTCCCCAACCACATCCGGCCTCATGCTGTTACCGATCATGGTCGGCCTGTTCACGGCCTCGATCACAAGCGGCCAGATCATCGCGCGAATCGGACGCTACAAGATCTTCCCCATCATCGGCACCGCCCTCATGACCGTCGGCATGTGGCTGTTCTCAACCCTGACGGTTCACACCTCTTTCATGGTGACCTCGGCTTTCATGGTTCTCACCGGGTTCGGCCTGGGTCTGGTCATGCAGGTGCTGATCCTCGCTGTCCAAAACGGCGTCGATTACAAGGACCTCGGGACAGCGACTTCCCTCGCGGCCTTCTTCCGGTCGATGGGAGGCGCGTTCGGAACCGCGTTGCTGGGTGCCGTCCTGAACGACCGGCTCATCGGCAACCTGACCAAGGCCCTACCTGCTGCGGCGCGCTCGCATGTTCCTGAGATCGCCCGCCAGATCGTGGGCAGCCCCGCCCAGTTGAAGCTGCTCCCCGCGACGATTCACACAGCGGCGACCGTCGCTTACGTGCATACGATCGACACGGTCTTCCTCATCGCGACTCCAGTGGTCGCGGTCGCCTTCCTATTGTCACTCGCCCTGCCGGAGATCCGCCTTCGCAAGACCGTGCACACCGATGCCAGGCCCGCCGGGGCAGGCCATGCCTCTTCCTCCGGTTCGATCGAGTCCGTTGAGGCGATCGTTCTCTGAGGTGCGGCGACTCTAACCTTGCACCAGTGACGAAACCTTCGAGCCCCGGGCCGCGAGACGCGCCGGTGACGAGTTTGTTGGCACGGCTGCGGGACGCGCCCGGAGGTCCGCAGGTCCTTCTCAGGGCGTTCCTCGGCGTGACCTTCACGTACGCTGGCCTGCAGAAACTGACGAACCGCTACTTCTTCGACGCTGCTAACCCGGGTTCCATCGAGGCACAGCTGCACGCATCGATCACGACGAGCCCGGTCGGAGCGCTTCTCCGGCTGTCGGCGCACGATCCGGTGCTGGTCGGCTTGCTGATCGCCTTCGGCGAAGTGGCAGTCGGTCTCGGCACCCTGTTCGGGCTGTTCGGAAGGGTTGCTGCCGCGGGTGGCATGGCACTGTCATTCGTGCTGTTCCTGTCCGTCAGTTTCAACACCACCCCGTACTTCTACGGTCCGGACATCGTCTTCTTCTTTGCCTGGACCCCACTCGTGGTCGCAGGATGCGGAGCTTGGTCTGTCGACGCCGTCCTCGCGACACGTCACGCCAGGGAGCTGGCCGCGGCTGGGGCGGCGCCGGGCCAGCAAGCACCGGACCTGGACCGCCGGGCAGCGATTCGCAAGGTGGCCTCCGCTCTCACGCTTGCGAGCTTCGCCGCCGTCACTGCCGCAATCTCGGCAGTAATCGGGAGAATGTCCGGCGCCACCTCGGGCCAGAGCTCTGGAGCTCCCAAACTCACACCACCGGCCACAGGATCGGGAGGCGCCGGTGCCTCGAAGGGCACGGCCATCGGACTTGTCAGCGCCGTGCCGCTCGGCACCGCCCGACAATTCACGGACCCGGCCCAGGGGATCCCTGCTTACGTCGTGCGGCCCTCCGAGAGCTCTTATGTCGGTTTCAGCGCCGTGTGCACTCATATGGGCTGTATCGTGAGCTTCTTCCAGCCGGCGCTCCAGTTTCGCTGCCCATGCCACGGGTCGATCTTCTCGGCCGTCTCCGGGGAGGTCATCCAAGGTCCGGCGACAGCGCCACTTCCCAGCATCCGCATCGAAGACTCCGCCGATGGCACACTCTTCGCAGACGGATGAGAGTCTCTGACACCGGTAGCTGGCAAGGGTGCTGACGATACTGACGGCGTCGCGTTGAGTAGCATGCTCATCGTGTTCGATCTGTCACCTGGATGTCACCGATGGTGACCCGACCGACCCGAGCGACCCCTGCAGCACGCTCAGGCCGTTTGTCTGGCACCTCAACTACCCGCGCTCGGGCCACGGCGACCCGCTCGAAGCAGGTGCTCACCCCCCGCTCGCCTTCTGATGCGCGCCCAAGTTCCACTCGCTCGTCTCCGCGCCTGGCCCCGCGGGTCACCTCCACAAACGCGCGACCGCCGGCCCGGGTGGCGCGCAACACGGAAGCGGACGGACGTCGGCTGCGCGCGGCTCGCAACTACGAAGCCGTAGTGGGTGCCGTCCTCGACATCGTACGAGAGTGCCCACCCAAGGTGGTCTACCTGCCAAGCGCCGCTGAGGTTGCGGCGCGCGCCGGGGTCTCGGAGCGGACCGTGTTCCGTCACTTTGCCGACCTGGATGCTCTGTTCGTGGCGGCTGCCTCGAGGATTTGGCCGACCCAGGAGATCTACGTGCGACCGCGGCCCAGTGATCCTGATCTGGCCGACCGGATCGCCGCGCTCGTGCGTCTGCGGTCCAAGCTCTACGAGGAGATTGCGCCGGTGAGAAGGGTCGCGATCTATCTCAGCCAGACACATCCGCTCGTGGTCGAGCAACTTGCGCGTGCGTATGCGGCCGCCCGAGCCCAAGTCGCCGATGTCTTCGCCCCTGAGCTGTCGCGTCTTGACGCCAGGCGTCGGCTGCTCATACTCGACGCACTCGATCTCGCTACAAGCTGGTCGTCATGGGACACCTTGCGCACCCTTCAAGGCTGCTCGGTGCACCGGACGCGGAAAATCGTCACAGAGGTGATGACCGACCTGCTCGCGACGGTGCAGAAGACCAAGCGCCACTAAGGCGATGCCGCGGCAGGTCCAAACCGCTGGCTTGGCTGGGGCTCTTCCTGTAGCGGGTGTCTTCGACGGATATCTTCTTGATTGCATGATCCGCTCCCGGATCTGGATCCATGAGCTGGAGATGACCAGATATGTCAATGCCTTACCGCCGCCTCGGCCGATCCGGCCTCAAAGTGAGTCTGCTGTCCTTTGGCTCGTGGATCAGCTTCGGTTACCAGCTAGGTGACGACCTCGCTGTTCGCTGCCTCGACGCCGCGCGTGAGGGGGGAGTCAACTTCTTCGACAACGCCGAGGTCTACGCGGGCGGTGAGTCGGAGGCGATCATGGGCCGGGCCTTCAGGACCCTCGGTTGGCAGCGCCACGAGTACGTGGTCTCGAGCAAATTCTTCTGGGGACTCCATGAGACGCCGAACATGACCCACACCCTGAACCGCAAGTACCTCATGCACGCCGTGGACGCCTCGCTCGAACGGCTCGGTCTCGACTTCCTCGATCTCATCTTCTGCCACCGCGCAGACCCCGAGACACCGATCGAGGAGACCGTGCGGGCGATGTCAGACATCGTCAGCTCCGGCAAGGCGCTTTATTGGGGTACTTCGGAGTGGGCGGCAGATGAGATCGTCGCCGCGATCGAGATCGCCGAGCATCACCACCTGCACAAGCCCGTGGTGGAGCAACCGCAGTACAACCTCCTCGAGCGAAAGCGCGTCGAGCACGAGTACGCCCGCGTGATCGAGGACTACGGCATCGGCCTCACCACGTTCAGTCCCCTCGCCGGGGGTCTGCTCACGGGCAAGTACCTGGATGGGATTCCGGAGGGGTCTCGCGGCACCGTAGCCGGCTACGAATGGCTTCGTCCCGCCTTCGAAGACCAACGCAGGAACGACAAGGTGCGGGCTCTCAAGGCGATTGCGGACGATCTCGGTTGTCCGCTCGCACAACTGGCCATCGCCTGGTGCGCCTCCAACCCCAACGTCTCAACGGTCATCATGGGCGCGAGTCGCGTCGAGCAGCTGCAGGAGAACTTGCGCTCGCTTGACGTGCTCGAGCGACTTGATGACGAAGTGATGCGCCGAATCAACGAGGTGGCCGGCCAGGCCTAGGGTGCCGGAGCGGGTTCGGGCCGCTGGTTCAAGCAGTCCGCATCGCGCGGCGTAGCAGCGCCGGGTCGTGCAACGCCGTTGTCACGCGCACCCGTGCGTCGAGCGCGATGGCGCCATCGGGGCTCGCCACAACTGGATTCAGGCTCAAGTCGACGACCTCGGGCAGGTCTTCAGCCAGGCAGGCGACTCTTGAAAGCACCTCTCCCAGAGCCTCGAGATCGACCAGTTCCGAGCCCCGGTAGCCGAACAGGATCGGCGACGACCGGAGCCCGCTCATCAGGTCGTGAACGTCTTCGGTCGTCATGGGCACGAGCGACCACATTCGGTCGCTCAACAGCTCGGCCTCCTTGCCGCCGAGCCCGAACATCACGAGCGGGCCGAAAGACGGGTCCTCCATGACGCCGACGACCGTCTCGACGCCGTCTGGCCCCATCGGCTGCACGAGGAGCGACACGCCCGGACCGAAAGCCGTCAACAACGCCTCGGCTTCGGACGCCACGTCCTCGGGCGAGCGGAGGTTCAGCCGGACGCCCCCGACATCGCTCTTGTGCACGAGGCCCGGGGCGTGGATCTTCAGAGCAACCGGGTACCCGATCGCTCCAGCAGCCTCGACAGACTCGGCCGCGGTCGACGCCTGGCGACATGGAAGAGTCGGGATCCCGTAAGCCTCGAGCAGTTCGAAGACCGCGATTTCGTCGAGCCACACCGAGCGCGCCGGAAGGGCATCCGGCCCGGAGCCAGAGCCGGGAGCGATCGGCCGAGCCGCCAAAGCGGCCTCCACGATTCGCCGCGCACGGGCCACGTCAAGATCGTCGAAGCGGGGAACGGTCCCCTCGGGCCGACTCACCCATTCGGCATACGGAGCGACCCGCGCGACCGCACGAGCTGCCGATTCCGGATAGGCAAACCAAGGAACATGACTCGGCCCTGAGCGCAAGGCCAGGAGCGTCTGCTCGGTCGCGATGAAGTTCGCGAGCACGGGCTTGGTCGTCGTGGAGGCTGCCCGGGCCACGGCTTTGGCGATCTCCTCAGCACCGCCGAGGACCGGTGGCGTGAAGGTGACGATCACCAGGTCTATGTCGGCCTCGGTCAGGACGATCTCGAGCACGAACCGGTACTCCTCAGCAGTCGCGGAGGCGACCAGATCGATCGGGTTCCCCACGGCGGCGCCATGGGAGACAACGCTGAGCAACCGCTCTTGTGTCTCGGGCGCGAGCTCGGGAACCTCGAGGCCTTGGCTCTCGCAGGCGTCGGCAGTCAGAACCCCACAACCCCCGGCGTTGCCCACGATCGCGACCCGCCGGCCGACGGGAAGGGGCTGACTAGCCAACAGGTCGGCGACATCGAGCAGCTCCTCCAGCGTCTGGACCCGGATCACCCCGGCTTGGCGGAAGAGCGCATCGGTGGCCTGGTCGGGCACGGCCACACCGCCTTGTACATGAGCGCCTCGCAGACCGGATGTCGTGCGGGCGCTCTTGACCGCGATGATGGGTTTCTTGCGAGCGACACGCCGCGCGATCCGGCTGAACTTTCGTGGGTTCCCGAAAGACTCCAGATAGAGAAGTATCACGTCGGTCTCCGGGTCGTCCTCCCAGAACCGCAGCATGTCGTTGCCGCTGACGTCGGCCTTGTTGCCGAGAGACACGAAGCTCGAGATGCCGAGTCCGCGGCCTTCAAGCTCGCCGAGAACGGCGATTCCGAGGCCACCGGACTGGGAGGAGAACGCGACCTGGCCGGGCGGCGGCGGGTGCTCGGCGAATGTGGCGTTCATCCGGACCTGGGGAGAGGTGTTGATGACGCCCATGCAATCGGGCCCGACGAGTCGCATGCCGAAGCTCCGAGCAAGCTCGACGAGATCGCGATCGGTGCTCGCGCCCGGGGCCCCCTGGTCCGCACCGCCCGATGTCACCACGGCGAGGCCGCCGACCCCCTTCGCCCCGCACTCGCGCACAACTCCGGCCACGAGCTGAGCCGGCACGGCGATCAGTGCCAGATCGATGTGACCAGGCACTTCGGTCACGCTGCGGTACGAGCGGAGACCACCGACGGAGTGGGCCTGCCGATTGACCGGGTGGACGACACCGGCGAACTCCCCGGCGAGGAGATTGCAGACGATGTCGTGGCCAGCCGAGCCCGGCTCGCGGCTCGCCTCGATGACGGCGATCGTCGTGGGACGGAGAATGTGCTCGATCGATCGCACTGCTGCGGTCCATTCGCGCTGCTCGACCCGCTCGAGGTACTCCGGTCGAGCCGTGAGCTCCAGCGTCACCCGGATGACTCCTGACTCGAGAAGAGTGTGCTCGTCGAATCCCGCCGAACGGAACACGCCGATCATCTTGTGGTTGTCGGCAAGGGTGTCGGCGACGAACCGCCCGATCCCGCGTGTGACCGCAGCCGAGGCGAGGTGCTCGAGCAGCACGGTGCCCAGGCCCCGACCCTGGTGGTCGTCCCGAACGACGAACGCGACCTCGGCCTCCTCCACTCCGTCCTGGTCGGACCCGCGAGACGTGCCCGCTGCGGCGGCGGCGGGGGCGTCCCCGGCTGGCTTGGGGTAGCGGTCGTAGCGAGCCACCGCCACGAGCTCCCCGTCGACAACGGCCACGAGCGCCAGCCGGTCTTGATAGTCGACGGTTACGAAGTGCGTGATCTCTTCATCGCTGATCCACCGACGCGGCGCGAGGAAACGAAAATACACCGTCTCGCTCGACAGCCTTTCCCCGAACGCGCGAAGCGCCGGGCCGTCGTCTGGCCGAATGGCACGCAGCCGTGCCGTGCGACCGTCCGAGAGCAGGACGTCACATTCGAGCTCGGGAGGATAGGACCCGGCAGTGACAGGCCCGTCACCAGGCCTCCTGCCGGTTGGTCCGGAGGCCATGTGTGCGTTCAACGCGCCTCCCGAACCTAACGGGCACTCGTGAGGACGTTCAGCCCGCGGCTGCTTGCACTTCGGCGATGGGAACCGCAACGCTCGGGGCAGTCACGTGCAGGGCCTCACCCCAATCGCTGAACTTGGCAACGATCGACCGGGCTGGGGTGCCGCTGGCTCGCGTCGTCCCCTCGACCATGATTGGGAGCACAGCTCCTGTCGTCGCCACGTACATCGTGAGCCTCAGAGTCTCGGATTTCGAGCTTTGTGCCGCCTTGACAACCACTGCTGGATGTCCCAGTTCGGTCGAGGTCTTGCCCCGCGTGAGCTTGCCGGGCAGCTTCACGAACTGGGCGGCAGCCGTCTTGACCGCCAAGGAGCCGGCAATGTTGGCGAAGCCCTGGTTCGTGGAAGGAACTGAGATCCATTTCCCGGTGAACTTGGCCGACAGCTTCGCGCTCAACCCCGTGAAGCTCTCCAGACCGGCGACGTCGCCTTGGACGTAGGCCGTCCCGCCGGCGAGCAGGAGGGTGAGATGCCCGACATGGGTTCCGTCGAGAGCCGTGACGTGCTCGTCGCCGCTTGTTCTGCCCACGTCGCCGATGACGCTCACCCGGCTGCTCCCCTGGTTCGCCGTCTCCACGAAATGAAACGAGCTCTGTTGCTTGGTCGCCGCGACCGCCGCCGCCACGATCTGGTCGCCTGACTTCGACTGGACGCCGTTGGGCCCGGGCGAGGAGCTACCGCAGCCGGCCGTGAACGTGATCACGGCAGTCAATGTGACGAACAACAAGCGCCGACGCATGTCGCGACGCTACCAGCGAGCAGCACGGCCGCAGGCTCCGCCGGCGGTATCGGCAAGTGCAAGCCATCCTCCCGAGAGGCCGAAGGCTCCCCTCCGCCACAGCGCAACTAGCGGCGTCGCAGGCCCTGAACCACGAGCTGCGGTTCGGTCTTCGTTGCAAGTTCTGTCGGCACGCCGCAGCCTGGAACGGGCACTTCCCGCTCGATCCGCACGACTGCTTCCCAGACCGATCGTCCCCCGCTCGGGTCCTCGACGACAAGCTCGGTCCGGTGGCCCCCAAGTTCCGCGCCGCGCCTCACCATGTCGAAGAGCGGCCACCCGACCTCGCCGAGCACGGCACGCTCGAGCGCTTGGATCGCCGACGATCCCATTCCTCCACAGCCCCGGTAGCGCGGCAGGAGATCGTCCATCGGCCCGTTCTTGCGCACAATCCTGGCCAGCGCGGCCTTGTCGCAGAACGCCCATGCGGTGCCGTTCGGCAGCACAACTGCCGTCGCCGCAAAACGATGCCCCCCCGTGTGGCTCGTCCTCCACACCCTCACGTCCTCCCCGAGCAGGCAAGGATCCGCCAAGAGCTCGTGGGCCAGCGCTGTCCCGAGCGACCCGCAGCATCGGTCCCGCCTCCCGTGGGTGCAAACGAGAACGTCGGTGGTCTCGTCGGCACTTGGCGGCTCCTCGAGGATCGCCAGAGCTGCGGAGACGACCTCGGCAGGATCGACGACGAGCTCGGTCCGCTCGAACCGTGCGCCGGCGCCGGCGGGCCACCGGTAGGCGATGACGTGACTCGGACCGCCCGCCAGGGCAGGTACCAACCCCTGAAGGCGCATCCCGGCGCTCCGGACCGACGCCACAACTGGTGCGAGCGCCGGGTCGTCACTCAAGTCCCGCGGCCAGGGAAGCGGCCATTCGAGGAGCATGTAGCCGCGGTAGCAGCCGGCCGTGCCGATGGGATCGAGGTGCTGCTCGCGAGCCCACGATGAGCAGAGCAGCCCGGAACCGGAGGAACCTGTGCTCTCCGGTCCGATGCTGGTAGCCATCGGCGGCACCCTAGCGGCACGAGGCGCGCGCGCGATACCTCTGGTCATGACCGACAATGGGTTCGCTCTGAATGGACCTTCGTGCATCTCGGATCGGGCACCGAGCACAAGGCTCGCTGATTTCCGGCGAGCCGAGACCAAGCTGCCTGAAACCGGTCAACCGTCTTGAGGGTGAGCAGCGCCAGGAGTCGCCGCGAAACACCTGGGCCTAGACTGAAGCGGCGACTATGAACGCCCTCAGCCAGGGCCTCTCGGGGCCCGATGCCGCGGACCTCGCTGCAGCCTCGCTCGCGATGGCGCGCCGGTTCGCTTCTGGTGCCACCCTTTGGTGCGCAACGCCTTCATGGCCGTGGCACGCCCAGCAGGTGGCTGTCGAGCTCGCTCAACCCATGATCGCGGGAGGACGCGCCCTCCCCGCGGTCACGGTCCCTGGTGGCCAGTTGCTGGAAGGCTTGAGAACGCACGCTCGTGCGGGCGACGTGCTGCTTCTCGTCGCAAGATCCGATGAACCGTCAGCTGCAGGCCTCAGGCAACGGACCGCAGCGTGGGGGGTACTCACGGTGTGGATCGGCGCCGGCCCAAGGCCTTTGCCGGGAGCGGCCGACTACGTCCTCTGGATGGACAACGACGAGACGATCTCCTCCTACGCCCGCCGGCTCGTGCCTCTTTACCGCCTGCTCTGGAAGATGACCCACGACCAGCTCGAACATCCCGAGCTTCTCGGGACCGAGCAGGCCGGATGCGACGATGAGGTATGCATCACGTGCTCGGACGAGGGACGCCTTGGCGAGGTGGTCGCGCTGCGCTCTGACGGACAGGCAGAGGTCCGCACGCCCGCCGGGGTCGAAACCGTGGACACGAGCTTGGTCGACGACGCCCGTGCGGGCGACCTCGTGCTGATACACGCCGGCGCCGCAGTGAGCCTTGTCGCACCGGAACGCTGGGAACCCGAGGAGGCACCTTGACCGAGCACAAGCCATTGGGCGAAGACCCGAGCGGACGCGAAGCCGCGGTGCTCGAGCGAATCGAGGCCTTCCGGCGACACCGGCCCCGGTTCCGGGACGACTTCGTCACCTTGGCGCATGGCGCCGGAGGCAAAGCGACGGCTGCGTTGATCGACGCCGTGTTCTTGGACGCTTTCGCCGGTCTCGAGAGACCGCCGCTCACCGACGCGGCACTCATCGCTCTGCCTCACGGTGAGACGCTGGCGTTCACCACCGATTCGTTCGTGGTGAAACCGCTTCGTTTCCCTGGCGGATCGATCGGTCACCTCGCCGTTCACGGGACGGTCAACGATCTCGCCGTGATGGGTGCCCAGCCTCACTGGCTCTCGGCTGCGTTCGTCATCGAGGAGGGTTTCGCCATCGGCGAGCTCCGCAAGGTGGTCGCCGACATGTCCGAGGCTGCCGCCGTGTCCGGTGTGACGATCGTCACCGGTGACACGAAGGTCGTCGGCCGGGGAGCAGCCGACGGGCTGTACGTGACAACGGCCGGGATCGGCGTCATCCCTCCCGGCCGCCGGCTGGGAGCCGATCGCGTCGAGCGCGGCGATCGCATCCTCATCTCTGGCACCATTGCCGATCACGGGATGGCGGTGATGTTGGCGAGAGGCGACCTGGCTCTCGAGGCGGACATCAGGTCCGACACGGCCCCTGTGACCGAGCTCGTCGAGGCGTTGTTATCGGCCGCCCCGTCGACTCGCTGGCTGCGAGACCCGACCCGCGGCGGTGTCGGGACCGTCTGCAACGAGCTCGCCCACGACACAAGCCTGGCCGTAGTATTGGACGAGTCTGCCCTGCCTGTCGATCCCGCGGTCGCAGGGGCTTGTGACCTGCTCGGAATCGATCCTCTGTATGTCGCCAACGAAGGCAAGCTCCTGGCAGTGGTTGCCGCGAAGGAGGCCGATGCCGCCCTCGAAGCGTTGCGCAGCCATCGGCTCGGGGTCGACGCGGCGCTCATCGGCGACATTCGTTCCGAGCCTCAGGGTATCGTCGTGCTGCGCACATCGTTCGGGGGAACACGGATTGTCGACATGCTGGTCGGCGATCCGCTGCCGCGGATCTGCTAGCGCTCGGTGAGCGAGTTGCGTCAGCTCACCGAGCGCCGGCGCGTGAGAGTCACCGGGACGGTGCAAGGTGTGGGCTTTCGCCCTTTCGTGTTCCGCCAAGCCGCAGCTCTCGGGCTCGTCGGCTTCGTGCAGAACGACTCCTCCGGGGTGCTCATCGAGGTCGAGGGTGAAAAGGCCGAGGTGGCAGAGCTTTGTCGGCTCCTCAGCGAGGCTCCCCCGCCGCTCGCCCGGGTCACCTCGGTCGACTGGACCACGGTGCCCCGCGTCGGCACCTACGACAGCTTCCGCATCGTCGACAGCACCACCGACCGGGTCCCGAACGTGGCCGTCAGCGTCGACAGCGCGACTTGTGACGACTGCCTATCCGAAGTGGACGACCCGGACGACCGCCGGCACGGCTATCCCTTCACCAACTGCACGAACTGTGGGCCGCGCTACACGATCGTGCTCTCGGTCCCCTACGACCGGCTTGCCACGACCATGGCCGGTTTCAGGATGTGCGCCGAGTGCCAGGCAGAGTACGACAACCCGGCGGATCGGCGCTTCCACGCACAGCCGAACGCTTGTGCCTCCTGTGGCCCGCGGATAGCCTTCTGCAACCCAGAGGGCCGACTCCTGGCCGAAGCCGGTGCCGCGCTGGACGCCGTGGCCGAAGCGCTTTGCGCGGGCCGGATCGTCGCCGTAAAGGGCATAGGCGGCTATCACTTGGCCTCGGATGCGACCAATCACGACGCCGTGGCTGAGCTTCGGCGACGCAAGGCACGCGACGACAAGCCATTCGCCCTCATGGTGGCCGACCTGGAAATGGCAAGGTCGTTGTGCGTGCTCGATCCGCACGCCGAGTCCGCGCTCGGCTGCGTCGCACGGCCTATCGTGCTCGCCCGCCGCCGACCGGACGCCGCGGTCGCCGACGGAGTGGCACCGGCGATGCCCGACCTGGGCCTGATGCTCCCTTATACGCCCTTGCACCACTTACTCATGGCCAAAGTGGCGCGACCGCTCGTGATGAGCAGCGGCAACCAGTCCGACGACCCGATCGCTCACACCGACGAGGACGCGTTCGCCCGTCTCGGGCCCATGGTCGACGGCGTGTTGACACACGACCGCCGGATTCATGTCCGTTGCGACGATTCGGTCGTGCGAGCGTCAGGGCGTCGCCTGCAGATGGTCCGGCGGTCCCGCGGTTACGCGCCGGAGGCAATGCCGCTTGCGCGTGAGGCGGCCCGCCAAGTGCTCGCCGTGGGCGCCGAGCTCAAGAACACAGTCTCGGTGGCCAAACAGTCCTTCATCGTGTGCAGCCACCACATCGGCGACCTCGAGCACCTCGCCACCTATCAGGCTTTCCTGCAAGCGACGACCCACCTGTGCCGACTGTTCGGGATCGTACCGGAGGTCGTCGCCCATGATCTGCACCCGGAGTACCTGTCCACCAAGTACGCGCTAGAGCTCGACCTCGAGCCGTGGCCCGTGCAGCATCACCACGCTCACATCGCCTCATGCCTGGCCGAACATGGGCACAACGGCACTGTGCTCGGTATCGCCTTCGACGGTCTCGGCTACGGCACCGACGGGACGATGTGGGGCGGGGAGTTCCTCGTCGCGGACTTCAACGGTTTCGAACGAGCGGCGCATCTGCAGCCCGTTCCATTGCCGGGCGGGACAACGGCCATCCGCGAGCCATGGCGGATGGCACTCGCCTGGACCGCGCTCGCCGCAGGTCCCGACGCCGCCGCCCGGCTCGGCGCCGCGCTCGATCCTCGGTGGAGTCAGGTCCTTGCTCTGGCTGGTGCGGACGCCGAGAAGCGTCGGTCGATCCTCACCACCAGCGTCGGCCGTCTGTTCGATGCCGTTGCTGCCCTGGTCGGACTGCGATCACAGGTCACCTACGAGGGCCAGGCCGCGATCGAGCTCGAGATGCTCGCGCGCTCGGTGCCCCGGTCATCGGCTCCGAGGTACCCAGTTGACATCGTGACAGCGGCGAGCCCCGACGACCTCGACGTGCTCGATCCGTCACCTCTCATCGCCACGGTGCTAGACGAGGTCGAACGAGGGACCGACCGCTCGGTGATCGCAGCCGGGTTCCACGAGGGTCTCGGGCGCGCTACCGCCGCTCTCGGCGCGCGTCTGGCACGCAGGCACGACCTCGACACCGTCGCACTCAGTGGGGGGGTGTTCCAGAACGTGCGCTTCAGCGACATCGTCGAGGACGCTCTCACCGCCGAGGGACTCACCGTTCTCGTGCACGAGTCGGTGCCACCAAATGACGGCGGGATCAGTGTGGGTCAGGCGGCCATCGCCGCGCTCGGCACACCTCCGGACTGACAGGTCCAAATCGGAGGGCTAACGGGGGCCGCCCATGTTGACGGCCACTTCTCGGTGCAGGCGTCCGAAGTTGTAATAGGCGGCACAGGCTCCTTCCGAGGAGACCATGCAGGTGCCGATCGGAGTCTCCGGAGTACAGGCCGTGCCGAAGACCTTGCACTCCCACGGCTTGATGGCACCCTTCAGCACCTCGCCGCACTGGCAGGCCTTCGGATCCGCGACACGCACGCCCGGCACTTCGAAACGAAGCTCGGCATCCCACTGGGCGAACTCCGCCCTGAGCTTGAGGGCGCTCTCGGGGATGAAGCCCAGGCCACGCCATTCGAAGTGCGGCCGGAGCTCGAAGACCTCCTTCAAGAAGGCGAGGGCCCGCGGATTGCCGGCCTCGCTCACACAACGCGTGTACTGGTTCTCGACACAGCACCGGCCCTCGCTGATCTGGGTCAGCAGCATCGCGATCGCCTGGAGGATGTCGAGTGGCTCGAAGCCGGCCGTCACGAATGGCTTGCCGTACTCCTCAGGGACAAAACGGTATGGGCGCTGGCCGATCACCGTCGAGACGTGGCCCGGTCCGATGAACCCGTCGAGGCGGAGGTCAGGGGACTCGAGGATGGCCTTGATAGGGGGCACGATCGTCACGTGGTTCGAGAAGACGCTGAAGTTCATGACCCCGTCCTGCCTCGCCCTCAGCACGGTTGCCGCCGTCGAGGGCGCCGTCGTCTCGAATCCGACGGCAAAGAACACGATGTGCCGCTCCGGGTTGTCGACTGCGACCCGCAACGCATCGAGGGGCGAGTAGACGACCCGGATGTCCGCGCCCTGCGCTTGGGCGCCCAGCAGACTCCCGTTCGAGCCCGGAACGCGCATCATGTCGCCGAACGAGGTGAAAATGACGCCGGACGCCTGGGCCACCGCGATGGCGTCGTCGATGCGACCCATCGGGATGACGCATACCGGACAACCAGGGCCATGCACCAACTCGACCGACGTCGGGAGAAGATGCTCGATGCCGTGACGGTAGATCGTGTGGGTGTGGCCCCCGCAGACCTCCATGAATTTGTAGTGCCCATCTCCTACCAGCGCGGTGATGTGGGCCACTAGCGCGCGGGCCGCCGCCGGGTCTCGATACTCATCGACGAACCGCATCGTGTTCCTCTCTCTGCCGCAGGCGACACCGCGTCGACGTGAAACCCACGTCGATCGCGGCGGCTGCTGAAGTAACTGCCCCCGTTTCGCCGCCGTTACGCGATTCGCGACTCGAGGACTGCCCGAACCTCGTCGGTGTAGGCCTGACCCATCAGCTGCAGGCCCTCGAGCGTTCGCTGAGCCTCTGACTCGTCGATCTTGGCCATAGCGAAGCCGACATGGATGAGCACCCAGTCGCCCGGCGCCACACTCTCGTCCTCCAGGAGGTCGATGTTGATGCTGCGACGCACACCGGCGACATCGACCTTCGCCAAGTGTCGATTGGAGTCGAGAAGCTCGACCACCTCACCGGGGATCCCAAGACACATGGCTCTTTCCTCCTCTAGACCCGACACCCGATGAGCTCGAGGGTCAGATCGTCACGGCCCTGTCCTCAACGAGGTTACCCTTGTACCATCTGGGCACAGTCCCGGTATCATTCGCGCACGTAGCCACCTGGAGGATGCGTGAAGGCAGCGTGACCGTCGATCGTAAAGTCCGAACCGGGCGACTCATCGGCGCAGGGCGTCCGCCGACCGAGCCCATCGTCAGCCTCGTGCTCGTCGCCGGAGCGGCGTTGCTCATCGCGTCCGCAGCCATCCATCTGAACCTGTGGGCGAGCGGCTACAGGAACACCAAGACGATCGGTCCGCTTTTCTTCGTACAAGGTGTCTTCGGCATCCTGTTCGCGTTGTTGATATCTGTGATCAGGCGTGTCGCTATCGCGTTGCTCGGAGTTCTCTTTGCTGCCGGGACCATCGCTGGGTTGCTCGTGTCGGTCCATTTCGGCCTTGCCGGCTACTGGTCACACATGAACGCCCCTTGGGCGGTGACCTCGCTCGTCGTCGAGGGAGCCGCCATCGTGGTGCTATGTGTGGGCAGTGGTCTCGCCGTGCGGAGCGAAAGGGCTCATGTTCGCCGCTGGCGACCCTCCGGGGACGCTGAGCCGTAAACGGTCAGCTGTTGCCGCTTATCCGTTCGGGCGTGACGAACACTGCTGTCCGCCCCTCCGCTTCCATGACCCGGTCGAACTCGTCCCAATCCTGGTGAGTGCCACCCGCAGCGACAAAGACGTTCCGGAGCAACCTCGCAAGCTGTGCAGCGCCGAAGTTCTCGGGCCTGTCCTGGGGTCCTACGAGCCGGGCTGGACCTTCCACCGCGACCCAGTCAGCGCCGTGCCGGAACACGGCCGCCGCCCTGCCACTGCCGCGCAGGTGCTCAAGCTTGCGCGAGGCTCCACGCGCGACCAAGCCGATGCAAGCATCCCCGGTGACCGGGTCGTCGATGACCCCAGCGTTGACTACAGATGCATGGATGGTCCCGTCGGACCGGATCGTGGTGACAACGGCCAGCGAGTCCTCTCCGGCAAGTCTCCGGACGTGATCTAGGTCGTTCGGCATCTCTCCTCCTGTTTCGCTCAATGCATGATGCCGCAGCAACGAGACCGACGCCGGGTCGGCGTGCACGCCGGGGGATGTCCCGTGCGGCAGCTGGCCGGCTGCGCTCGTCGGGCGACCGCTAGCGTCCGACACCATGACAACCACGTGGACCGCTCCGACCGTCGAGCGCACAGAGCCCGCCCGCACTGCCGGCGAGCGTGAGTCGCTCGAACAGTGGCTGAACTTCCATCGCGAGACGCTGCTGATGAAGTGTGCCGGCCTCAACGCTGAGCAGCTGAAGGCCCGGTCGGTACGGCCATCCGGCTTGTCGTTGCTCGGCCTGGTCCGCCACATGGTCGAGGTCGAGCGCTGGTGGTTCCGTATGTACGCCGGCAACGAGCAGATCGGCCCGGAGTACCGCAGCGACGACAACGAGAACGCCGACTTCGACGACCTCGACGATGCCGACGCGGGGGACGACCTCGAGACCTTCCGGAGAGAAGTCGAGTCAGCACGCGACGCCGTGCGCGACAAGGAGCTCGACGACGTGATACCGAGCCGTGGCCACGATCCTGGGCAAACGCGCAACATCCGCTGGATCTACGTGCACATGATCGAGGAGTACGCGCGGCATAACGGCCATGCCGACCTGATCCGCGAATGCATCGACGGCGCGGTGGGCGACTGATCGGCCATGCTGGTGACTGCCTGTGAACAGTTAGCTGGGAGTTGACCAAGAATGTCTCTTGTAGCCGCGTGCCGACGCGTCGGCCTCCTTGTCCTTGTTGCTTCGACCGTCTTGACACTGGTAACCGCCGCCGGAGCAGTGGTGCCGGAATCGGCAGGCCATGCGCGCACACAGGCTGCGTCGAGCGTCGCCGGGGTGATCGTGGAGCCCTCCAAGCTCGGCTCCACCGCCGGGATGAAGCCGGTCTACCAGTTCGTGCTGTCGGCAAGGAAGTCGGTCGACCTCACCATGTACGAGCTCATCGACCCGAGCATGGTGAACGATCTCGTCACAGATCAGAGGCGCCGCGTGAAGGTACGCGTCATCCTCGACACCAACCGCGAGAGGAGCCGCAACGAGCCAGCCTTCGAAGCCCTGAAGGCAGGCGGCGTGAAGGTCGTGTGGGCCGACACCGATTACGAGGCGACGCACCAGAAGACCATCACGGTCGACGGCGCCAGGTCGCTCATCCTGACTGCCAATCTCACCTACGAGTACTACACGACGACTCGCGACTTCGGCGTCTGGGACACCAACCCGGAGGACGTCGCGGCTATCGAAGCCGTCTTCAACGCGGACTTCGTTCACAGGCCCATCAGGCCTCCAAACGGCAAGGACCTCGTCTGGAGCCCTGGCTCGCAGGCCCGGATGCTCGCAGTGGTCGCCGGGGCCAAACACACGCTTTCGATCGAGAACGAAGAGATGGGCGACTCGACTGTCACGAGCGCGATCGTCGCCGCAGCTGCGCGCGGCGTAAAGGTCGAAGTCACGATGACCGAGAACAGCTCCTACGACAGCGACTGGACCGCGATCGTCCGTGCCGGGGGCCACGTGCATCTCTACAAGGACAGCTCGTCGGACCTGTACATCCATGCGAAGACGACTATCGCCGACGCCGGCTTCGGCACTCGGAGGATCTACGTCGGGAGCATCAACTTCTCGAGCGCCTCGATGGACCGCAACCGCGAGCTCGGCATCATCACGACCGACACGACGATCGTCAATGACGTCAATACGGTGGTGACAAGGGACTACTCCAACTGCAGGGCGGCCACGGACTGCAGGAACTACGACTGACCATCCAACGGGCTCACGATGAGTGGGCTCCGACGTGAAGCCATCGGAGCGGCATGAGAACACCACCAGGGTCGCAGAACCCCTTTCGGCGGTTGAAGAAGCCTTCTGGGTCTGATGCCAACCCCCGGGATCGTCATGATGGGTCGATGCGCGTGATGCCCCTTCGGCCCAATCGGGGCAATCCCGTGAAGACCGGGAGGCGAACGATCGGGGTACCGGCCGAGCAGGGTGCCACGATCGTTGAGGCGTTGATCGCGAACGGGCGGCGCCTCCCAGACCGCCCCGCGATGCGACACTGCCCGGCCGAGCGTCCCACCCAGGGGGAGTGGAAAGTCCTCACCTGGGCGGAGTATCTACTGGCGGCCCGCCAGATCGCCGGGGGGCTGGCCGACCTCGGCGTCGGCGTCGGCGAGCGGGTCGCGATCTTGTCGGCCAATCGGGTGGAATGGCATCTCGCGGACCTTGGGACACTTCTCAACGGGAGTGTGACGGTGCCCATATACCCGACGAGCGCACCGTCTCAGATCGCCTACATCCTCGGCCACGCCGAGGTCGAGGTGTGCTTCGTGGACAACCGAGCACAGCTGGGCAAGCTCATCGAGATTCGCGGCCAGTTGCCCGCCCTGAAGCGGATCATAATCGCGGGCGGCGCCCGGCGTGCCGGCGACTCGTTCGTCGTCGGCTTCGACGCGCTCCGGGGCGCCGGCGCCGACCGGCTGAAGCGCGATCCCGATGCTGTCGACGAGCGGTCTCGTCGCGTCCGGCCCGAGGATCTCGCGACAATCGTCTACACGAGCGGCACTGCCGGCCCTCCCAAGGGGACCATGCTCAGTCACGCGAACATCATGTGGGTGCTGCGCAACGTCACCCCTGTCTACAACATCGGCGAGGGCGATCGCCTCCTGTCGTTCCTGCCGCTCAGCCACATCGCCGAGCGGATGATGAGCGACTTCATGCCGATAGCCGTGGCCGGCGAGACCTGGTTTGCCCGCAACCTTGCCACGGTCGCCGAAGACCTGCCGGCATGTCGGCCGACCGTGTTCTTGGCCGTGCCCCGGGTGTGGGAGAAGCTCCGCGAAACTGTGGAAAGCCACGTGCGGGCCCAGGCGCTCCCGGTCCGTGCAGCTGTGCAGCGCTATATCAGCCTCGGCCTGCGCAATGTGGCTTGTGAGCAGGATGGCACGCCGGTTACCAGGTCGACGCTCGCCCTCTACCGAACCCTGGACCTGACACTCGGGTCGATCCTTCGCCAACTGCTCGGCCTCGACCGGGCACAGGTTCTGATCACGACCGCGGCACCCGCCCACCCCGAGCTCATCCGCTGGTTCCACGCCATCGGGCTGCCCCTGCTCCAGCTGTACGGCCAGACCGAGGGCTGTGGGCCAACGACCGCCAATCGATTCGGTCAAGTCCGCATAGGCACCGTTGGCACCGCGCTGCCGGGTATGAGCGTCACGATTGCCGATGACGACGAGATCCTGCTCAAAGGCGGCAACGTGTGCCTCGGCTACCTCAACGACCCTGAGGCCACGGCCGAGCTCATCGACGCCGACGGTTGGATGCATACCGGCGACACGGGAGCTTTCGACGCCGACGGGTCTCTGCGTGTCCTCGGCCGAAAGAAAGACATCATCATCACCGCCGCCGGCGAGAACATCGCCCCCGAGGGCATAGAGGTCGACCTGACGAACCACCCGCTCATCTCCGAGGCGGTCATCGTCGGCGAGGGCCGAAGGTACCTTGCCGCCCTGCTCACTCTCGACCCCGATGCGCTCACCCGTTGGGCCCGACAGCACGCCAAGCTCGGCGATCTCGAAGCTCTAGCCGCTGACCCCGACCTGCTCGCCGAGATCCAGGCGACCGTCGATCAGGTGAACGCCAAGCGGTCACGCGCCGAAGGCGTTCGCAAGTTCCGCGTGCTGGCCCACGTCCTGACAGCTGAGGACGGGGAACTGACCCCAACGATGAAGGTCAAACGAAGCATCGTGTACGAGCACCACGCTGAGGCGATCACCGAGCTCTACGCCGGCGGCTGAGCGATGGCCGCAGTCAGAGTGACTATCGTCTCGGACGATGGCGGACCAGCAAGCACCTCGAACATACCGTCGGGCTTCGGCCGGGCCAGTCGCTGTCCTCGGCGTCGTGGCTGCCGTTCTCGTCGGCTCTGCCGCGTGCTCAACCGGACGGCCGGCCGCCGGAACGCAGGCCTCCGGACAGCCGGCCGCTGGCCTCGTCAACCTGCCGATCAGTGGACCTGCCTCGCTTCAGTCGGTTCGCGTACTGCGAAGCGTCCAAGATGTCGCCGGAGAGCCGATCCCCTTTGGCACGGCGCGCTACTTCGGCGCCGTCGCGCACAAGGACATCGGTTCCGGGGTGATCGGCATGGCCGCCAGCTCCAGTGGGCGTGGCTACTTGCTCGCGACTGCCAGCGGCAGGGTGCTCAGATTCGGTGACGCCAGGTTCCATGGCTCGATCGTTGCTCGGATCAAGGACCGCGTCGCCACGATCGTCGAGACCAACAACGGCGGTGGCTACTGGCTGGCGTGCAGCAACGGCGGCGTCTTCAGCTTCGGTGACGCCAGGTTCCACGGCTCGGTCAGGGGCCTGCCTCTCAGCACTCCGATTGTCGCCATGGCCGCCACTCCGGACGGCGGGGGCTACTGGCTCGTCGCGTCCAACGGCCGGGTCTTCCACTATGGCGAAGCCCACTTCTACGGCTCGGCAGCCGGTGAGATCCTCAGCCACCACATCGTCGCCATGGCTATCCCGGACGCCGGGGGCTACTGGCTCGTCACGTCCAACGGCAGGGTCTTCCACTATGGAGACGCCCACTTCTACGGCTCGGTCAGGGGTCTGCCTCTCAGCACTCCGATCGTCGCCATGGCGGCCACTCCGGACGGCCGGGGCTACTGGCTCGTCGCGTCCAACGGCCGGGTCTTCCACTATGGAGACGCCCGCTTCTACGGCTCGGCCTCGCCTGCGGTCCGAAAGAGCCCGATCGTCGCCATGGCGGCCACACCGGACGGCCGGGGCTACTGGCTGCTGCCGACGATCCCTGCGCCTCCCGTGGGACTTCCGGCCCCGGGCAAAGGCTTCGTTGCGGGCCATGTCACCTCGATTGGCGACTCAGTGATGATCGATGCACAGCCCGCCCTCGAAAGCGATATCCCCGGGATAGACGTCGAGGCGGCCGTCAGCCGCCAATGGGACGACGGCATCACGATTGCCCAACAGCTCAAGTCCGAGAACCGCCTCGGGGCGATCGTCGTGATCGACCTCGGCACCAATGGCCCGGTAAGCCAGCAGCAATTCACCAACATGATGGACGTCCTCTCCGGCGCTTCCCGGGTGGTGTTCGTGACTGTGCATCTTCCCTCGTACTACACGTGGTCAAGCTCGGTGAACGCCACCCTCGAGCAAGGCGTCCCGCACTACGCGCGAGACCGGCTCGCCGACTTCAACAAGCTGGCCGACAAGAACCCGCAGTGGTTCTACTCCGACGGCATTCACATGCCGATCGGCGGAGCGGGGGCCCAAGCCATGGCAAGCCTCATCAAGTCCAAGATCTGAGCGACAGGGCCCGGACCCGATAGGGCGCAGACGGGGACGGGCCGCGGCACCCGGTCAGCTGATCCCAGGTGCAGTACGACACGACCTGGCCTCAAGAGGTCCGACGCTCCAGTCGCCGACGCCGGAGGCCTGCCATCACTAGCCGCCATCCGAGCATTGTGGCCCCGAGGAAGCCCAATGCCACAAGGACGAAGCCCACGGCGATCCCCTGACCGGAGATCACCCGTAGGGCCATTCCTAGCGCCACAGTCGAGATCCACACGACCAGGCCGTCCAAGAAGGATGCCCCACCGCGCCGACAAGCAGCCAGCGCTAGCCAGCCGGCAGCCAGACCTGACGAGAACGGCCACGCGGTCGAGGCCAACCCGGCGACGCCGAGCCCATGAGCGTGGACGGCCCGGCCAATGCCCACGAAGAGAAGAACGGCGGCGAGGTCTGTCACCGCCCTCGCCTTGCGCGTTCGGCAGTCGACCTGATGTGCGGCCAAACGGCTTCAGCCTGCCGGTTGCCTCAGGGCAGCTCAGCGCGGGAGGCGTCCGGCGACGCAGGATTCGCTCTGGTGAGCTTGCGATCGGTGAACTGCTCCGACTGACATTTCGCGCGGCTTCGCAGCGCGGAGCGGACCGCCAGCTGCTCACCTGTCTCCGATGTCAGCTGTGATCCCGATGCCGAGAGTGCGAGCACGCTCTCCTCGAGGGCCGGCATCTGCCCCATTGACCCGATCCCTGGGCCTCTGGCACGGCACGCACGAACATGGGAGAAATGCGCCTGCTGACTTGTGCGCAGCCATGCCGTACCGCACGCACTGCAGCGCCGCTCGACAAGGTGCACCCGTCCGAACATGTGCCCAACAGTACCGTTCCTCTACGAGCCAGCAGCTTGGACCGCTTGACTGGGGCACCACGAACGGTCTTCGATGCCCTGACTCCGGATCTTGCGCTCTCGGCCACCTGGCACGGCCTGGGAGGTAGCCCTCTCTTCCCCATGACTCTTCTGGGGTCAAGTCACACCTCCATCGATGGCAACGGTGGACGGGCTTGCGCTCGTTGCCATCTGGACGCGCCGCTCCCTCCTGTGCGCCAGCGGACAGAATCTCCTTCGTGGCGACGTACCGGCGGCACCCCAACCAGCGAGCGCTCGCTTCGTTGCCCGTCGAGCTGAGAAGAACGACGGTCCCGACGAACGTACGGGTGTGGGTCGAGCACGAGGCTCGCGCCAGGATCGTGCAGGTGCGACGGCTCCGAGGCGCCTCGTCGACCGCGGTGCACGTCCTTTACCTCGACGGCGGCATGCGACTCGTGCTGCGCAGGTACGTGTGGCCCGGCTTCCTGAAAGACGAACCGGTAGCGCCGCGCCGCGAGCTCGACGCGTTGCACTTCGCCGACGCGAAGGCCCTACCGGCACCGAGAGTCGTGTCAGCCGACGTGACGGGCCAGGAGGTCGGTGACGGGATCCCGGCAGTCTTGATGACGTTCCTCCCAGGCCTAGCAATCGCCGTTCCGGACCTCTTGAGTCTCGCCGAGGTGGCCGCGGCCATTCACGACGCCGAACCCGGCAAGTTCGGCCACGACTACTTCCCGTGGTATGCGGGCACCATGTCCGAACCTCCCCGAGCGACGCGCCGGCCAGCACTCTGGGAGGAGGCGATCGCACTCCGGGCGAGCGCCATGCCGTCGTATCGCCCGGCGTTCATCCACCGCGACTTCCACCCTGGCAACGTGCTCTGGTCGAGAGGCCGCGTGTGCGGCGTCGTCGACTGGGCGAACGCATGCAGGGGCCCGCGGGGGTGCGACATCGCCCACTGCCGGGCAAATCTCGTCGTGCTGTCCGGTCAAGGAGCCGCTGACACGTTCCTGGCCGCCTACGAGCGCCTCACCGGCGAACACTATGACTTCTATTGGGAACTGGCGTCGATCCTCGAGCACAGTCCAGAGCATTGGACGGCGGAGCGACTTGCCGAGAGCGAGCCGTATCTGGCCCGGGCAGTGGAAGCGGTCTCCGGGTACCGACCCAAGCACCTGTAGTGGCGCTTGGCCACCCTCGAACTCTGTGATGGCCCTCATCCCCGCGTTCTGATCGGTTCGGGGCGAGGATCGCAAGTACATAGCTCCCGACTGGAGCCATTGGTGGTCCGCGCCGAGAATGCGGTACCAGGTTCAGCGTCCGCGCAGCCGGTCGATCTGCCGGCGATCCTTCTTCGTCGGACGCCCCGACGAAGGTTCTCGGACCAGCACCTTGGGCGCGGCCTCGCGAGGCGTCGGCGGCGGGCTGTGGTCGACGACGCAACCTGAGGCGATGGGCGCCCCTACGCGCTTGTCGATCGCTCGAACCACCTCGAGCACACGCTGCCGGTCGCCGATGCGGGCGGTGACCATATCCCCGGGGTGCACCGTCGTCGACGGCTTCGCTCCTGCTCCGTTCACCTCGACGTGGCCTGCACGACACAGCGCCGTCGACGCCGCACGCGTGGGGGTGGCACGCACCGACCACAGCCACCTGTCGACGCGTGCGACCTCCACGAGGCAAGCGTCCCATGAACGAGCTGGAAGCTCCACAGGGCGCTCGGTGGGGAGACGACGGGGCAGCGGGAAAGGACAGCGAAACGCCGGTTAGGGACCGGTAGGAATGCCAGTGCGTGTCGTCGTCGCGTCAATGGCCCGCCGGGTCCCAGAAACTCCGGGGCCTTCCAGCAGCATCTCGTGAACAAGTGCGTGCAGGCGTGCCTTCACATGCTCGGCCGAGCCGGCCTCAGCCGTAGCTCAGCGGGCGCCCCGGCAGGGACGATGGGGTGGCGGGGCGCGATCGGGTCGAGCCGCCGGTACGGCTCGCCGAGCGGGGCTCGTTGGTCCGGTTCGCCCCGGTTTGGCCACAGCGCCATTGCCCGTTCGGCTTGCGCAGTGATCGTGAGTGCCGGATTGACCCCGAGATTGGCAGAGACCGCGGCACCGTCGACGATGTGAAGACCGGGGTGGCCGTAGACCCGGTGGTACGGGTCGATCACTCCGGTCTCGGGGGAGTCGCCGATGACAGCACCGCCGAGGAGATGAGCCGTCATCGGAACGTTGAAGACGTCGTTCCAGCCTCTGGCGGGAAAGCCACCGATGCGCTTGGCAATGCGTCGCACTGCGTCGTGGCCGATCGGGATCCACGTCGGGTTTGGCTCGCCGTGTCCCTGTTTGGATGTCAGCCGTCGACGAAACACGCCTGCTGTGGTGTAACAGGTCATGGAGTTGTCGCGCGATTGCATGACGAGGGCCGCGATGGTCTGCTCTGACCACCGGTGCATGCTGAGGTTGCGAACCATCATCACCGGATGGCGCAGAACTTCGAGTGCCCAGGTCAGCAGTCGGGATCGGCCGTCGCCATCGGCAAGCGCCGTAGTCAGCAGGCCCATGGCGTTGCAGCCTCGGCCGTAGCGCACCGGTTCAATGTGGGTTTGATCGTCCGGGTAGAACGACGACGTGATGGCGACGCCTCGGGTGAAGTCGACATTGCCCCGGAACGTGCGCGCCCCGACGATTGCCTCCGAATTCGAACGGGTGAGCACACCGAGCCTCGGCGAGAGGTTGGGAAGGTTGCCTGAGTCGCGCATGGAGTGCAGCAGCCTCTGGGTGCCCAGCGTTCCTGCGGCCAGCACGACGTCGGAAGCGCCGAAGCTTCTCTGGCGCTTGTGCACCCACGTACCAGTGCGTTCGGTCGTGACCTCGTATCGACCGTCGGCCCGAGGCCGGATGCCGGTGACGGTTGTGAGCGGGTGCACCTCGGCGCCTCCTCGCTCGGCGAGATACAGGTAGTTCTTGAGCAGCGTGTTCTTGGCACCATGGCGACAGCCGGTCATGCATTCGCCGCACTGGATGCAGCCCTTGCGGGCTGGGCCGGCACCGCCGAAGAACGGGTCGCGAACTTCAACCCCAGGTTCGCCGAAGAACACGCCAACCGGCGTGGGAACAAACGTTGCGGCCACTCCCATTTCTTCGGCGACCGCCCGCATCACGTCATCAGCCGCCGTCATGGTCGGATTCGCAACGACGCCAAGCATGCGCCTTGCTTGGTCGTAGAACGGTGTCAACTCGGCGCGCCAGTCGGTGATGTGGCTCCACCGAGAGTCCGTGAAGAACGACGCGAAGGGCCCGTAGAGCGTGTTGCCGTAGACCAAGGAGCCTCCACCCACACCTGCGCCGGAGAGCACCGTTGCGTTTCTCAGCAGCGATATTCGCTGGATGCCGAGGAGGCCGAGCTTGGGTGCCCAGAAGAACGAGCGCAGCCGCCACGACGTCTTTGGAAACGTCGCCTCATCGAAGCGGCGCCCCGACTCGAGGACCGCGACCCGATACCCCTTCTCGGTCAGACGCAGGGCCGCCGTGCTGCCCCCGAAGCCGCTGCCGACGACGACGACGTCATAGTCCTCGTAGTCCACTCTGGCGATAATAGGAGGTAGGGCCGCTGGCAATGGGCGTGGGCGCCCGACAAGTTGTCCGAGGATCACCATCGCCCGCTCCTGGCTGAGCCCGGCCGGCGCCTCGAGCCCATGGCGGGCATTCGTAGGTAGCACGTCGCTTCTTCGCTCAGACGCGACAACGTGTCCTTCGCCTCTGGCTCGCCGGCGGCTTGCAGTTCAAGTTGAACCCATGGACTCGCTGACGGGACCAGTCGCGTCAAGGACTGAGGTGGGGCGCGCCCACCCATGGGCCGTCGTGGTGGTGCTGTGCGTCTCGATCTTGATTGTGAACGTCGACACCACGATCCTCAACGTGGCCCTTCCGACTCTCGTTCGGAGGCTGCACGCCACCACCAGCCAGCTGCAGTGGATAGTTGACGCCTACGCGATGGTCCTTGCCGGGCTGTTGCTCGTCGGGGGCAGCCTCGCCGACCGGTTCGGACGCAAGCGCTTCTTCCTCCTCGGTCTGACGGTCTTCGCCGGCGGATCGATCGGATCCGCCTTCTCCGGTTCGGTGCACGTATTGATCGCATGCCGGGCCGTGATGGGAGCCGGTGCGGCGCTGACGATGCCCTCGACGTTGTCGATCATCAACGACGTCTTCCGCGATCCGGCGGAACGTGCTCGTGCCATCGGCGCCTGGGCGGGCACCAGCGGCCTCGGTATCGCCATCGGCCCGATTGCCGGCGGCCTGCTGCTCGCCCGATTCTGGTGGGGCTCGATCTTTCTCGTAAACGTCCCGATCGTGATCGCAGGCATCATCGCAGCCGTGGCAATCGTTCCCGACTCGAAGAACCCGGCCGTCGATCGATCCGATCCCGGCGGTGCGGTGCTGTCGATCGCCGGATTCGGCCTGCTGCTCTGGGCGATCATCGAAGCTCCGACCGAGGGCTGGACTTCGCCGATCGTCGTCGGAGTCGGACTGGCCAGCCTTACTGTTCTCGCCTCCTTCGTCGTCTGGGAGGCTCGCAGTCGGCACCCGATGCTGAGACTTGAGTTCTTCGCTGATCGTCGATTCTCCATAGCAGCAGCAAGCGAGACGCTTGCGCTGTTCGGGCTGTTGGGCGCGTTGTTCATGCAAACTCAGTTCCTTCAATTCGACCTCGGCTACTCACCGCTGCAGGCGGGGCTACGCATCCTGCCCATTGCCGCACTGCTCGGAGTGACTGCACCCGCGTCTCCCCTGCTCGCGCGGAGGATTGGGCCCAAGCTCACTGCTGGGGCGGGTCTGGTAGCGATCGCAGGTGGGCTGTGGCAGATCGCTGCGATCTCCACGGTCACGACGACCTACGGAGACGTGGTGCCCGGAATGATGCTGATCGGTCTCGGGGCCGGGCTGTTGATACCGACTGCGACGAACTCTGTGGTGGGTTCGGTGCCACGGGGCAACGCTGGGGTCGGATCGGCCTCGAACGGAGTGGCCTTCCAAGTCGGCGGTGCGCTCGGCGTCGCCGTGATCGGAAGTGTCCTCTCGACCCGCTACCAGGATCGTATGAGCACGGCACTCGCCGGGCGACATGTGCCGGCAACTGCCGCTCATGCCATCATCGGTTCTCTCGGCGGCGCCCTCACCGTGGCGAGCGACGTCGGCGGCACGACCGGGAAGCTGCTGGCCCATGCGGCGCGTGCCGCGTTCATGAGCGGCGGCAAGACATCGCTGACCGTGGCCGCCGGCGTCGCACTCGGGGGCGCAGTGCTCGTGCTCGCTCGCCTGCCGTCGCGAGCTGCGCGACACGAGCCAGATTCCGGTGAGAAGACCGAGCAGCTGATAGGTGGCGGCTAGGCCAGGCTCTGCCGACTGCCCATTCCGGCCGGCATGCCTACAAGCACGGACAGCCGTCCGACCGTGCCTCGCATGCGCGACTCCAAGATCGGGTTATCCCATGGACGCGAGCCGGCGCGCTGTCAACCTTTGACGAAGCGAGCGCGGTGGGTCCGTTCATACCAGCCCGAGTTGCGCCAGAAGCCGATCGTCTGGTCGTCGTTGTCCACGACGATCGCGCCGAGCCGGGCTGCACCGACGTTCCGGAGTCGCCGTTCGCCCTCTTCTAGAAGGCGCCGGCCGAGTCCACGACGTCGATGAATCGGAGCGACGGACAGGCGGTAGATCGAGCCTTGCACCCATCCCACGCGGCCACGACGCTCCCGACAGGGCGGCCGTTCTCCTTGGCAACGACCAAAGCGTTCCTGTCGAGGACCACCAACCTCTGAATACTCTCGACATCATCGGTGTGGGTCGGCTCAACACCGCTTTCGCGCCACAGGTCAAGCACGGTGGATGCTTCCCTGGCCAGAGATGGATGGAGGATGATCGCCATCCGCCTACCTCACCAAGGAGTCTGTTTGCCGGAAGTTCCTCTGGCAGCCCCAACGGGATTCGAACCCGTGTCACCGCAGCTGGTACGTACCGGCTGATGGCGACGATCTGCAACACGGCGGTCAGGATGGACGTGATCGCAAAGTCACCTTGCCGCGTCGAAGGTGGCGCCACGCAGGCCTCCGTAAAGCGTCCGGTCATAACCCGGGACGAGCTGCAGCGGGCCGTCGACTCGGTGCCTGATCGTTACCGAGCAGCGCTCTCGTTGGCGGCCTGGTGCCAATTGCGCCGGAGCGAAGTGCTGGGGCTCCTGGACGCTTTCGCAGGCAACATGCTCACCGAGGGCAGCGTAGTCTCGGCGGTCACCGACTTCGGCGTCACTGCCGAAGCCGGTGACGCTCGCCTCGACCCTTTGACGGCGCCCGTCTACCTGTCCGCTCGGGAGATCACCCGTCAGCCACTGCCCGGGACTTCGAGGTGGCGATGAGCTGGCTGCGCCAAGCGGAGCTCGCCCAATGGTTCGACCCTGTGATCCTCAACACTGGCCGCTATGCGGTCATGGGGGCTGACGACGTGAGCCCCCATGCCTGGGGCCGGTCGGTCTCGCTCAGCCCCGGGCATTCCTCGAGCGACTAGACGATGTCGAGCACGAAGGCGGTCAACGCGCCCCGTCCGCTGACCCCCAGTTTGGCGTAGATGTTATCGAGGTGTTTCTTTACCGTCCCCGACGAGATTTCGAGACTTCGGGCAATCGCTACGTTCGAAGCGCCGGTGGTGACCAAGCCCACGATCTCGGCCTCACGGGGCGTCAGAGCCAGCGCTTCGAACTGTTCGCGCTGTCCGGCCAGCCCTCGTTCGCGCACGACTATGGCGCCGGGATGGCCGGGCTGGACAGCAACAAGCCGCGCCACCAGGCGACTGCCCTCCACCATGGTGCTCAGCGGTCGCCTCAGCTCCAGGTGCTGGGCCGGGCCGCTCTGGTGCTCAAGGTCCTCGAGCCAACGGAGCACTGGCGCCGGGAGCACCGCTCCGCCGGTCGGGGCCCCAAAATAGCGGACTAGTGCGGCCAGGGCGCCGGGGGTCACCTCTTCAGGGGGCTCGGACAGCAGGACCACCCCCCAACCCTGCTCCCCTACGACGCGGGCCGCCGCTTGCAGTAGGGCGAGCAGGCGCTCCCGGTCGCCGGCGCTGCGCCAGGCTTGGGCCAAATGGGGCCGCAGAGTGTCCAGCACAAGTTGGTCATGTCCTGAGAAATCTTCGTCTCCCCGGCTTAGCGCCAGGGCCACCACGGTCGGCCTGGGCGCGGAAAGCGTTATAGCGACCTGGTACTCCACGCCCATCGGTTGGTAAATCTGTTGGTAAATCTGGCTCCGGTGAAGTTCCTCGGTCGACCAAAAATCGCTTATCCGCTTAGCTGAGCCATCCCCCGTGGTCTCGTTGTAGTTGACGAGGGGGTGCTCGTGAGCGAGGCGAGCGAATATTGCGTCCGCATTTTCGGGCAATGGGAACGACGCCGGCTCCATCCAGTACTGGTACCGCCCCGCTGAGGGGTCGACCTCGTTGACCGTGGCCACGGTACAAGGGACGGCGCGTACGGTCCCGGCCAACGCCGCCCGCAAGAACTCCTCCCGGTCATGGGCCTGGTTGACCTGGGTCACGACCTCCAGGACGGTCGCCAGGTCGTCGTGGCTGAGCAGGTCCATGAGCGAGCTTAAGCGACGCCTACGCCAAAGAGCGTATGCCCCACCTACTGAGGCCGGGACTAGTCTCGGGCAACGCTGGCCGCGCCCCAAGGCTTTGTAGCGCCCACCTGAAAGGACAGCATGACCCGTTGCCGCTTCCTGTTGACCGGTGCCCTTACCGCGGGTGCCGTGTTCGTGCCCACCACGTCAGCCCTGGCTTCCACGAACTTGGCCAACCAGGCCGCACCGGCGTGCACGGACAGCTGGCGGGCCCCGGTGAGCGGCGGGTGGTCTGACGCCGCCGATTGGACCAACGGGATCCCGGGTGAGGACGGTCCCGTCGCCGCCTGCATAACGGTGGCGGGGACCTACACCGTGACCCTCGCCCCCTGGTCCATAGGTACCGCCGACCCCAACCACCAGTTTGCCGCCATCACGTCACTCACCCTCGGCGCTGCTGGCGGGCCGGGGAAGCAGACCCTGGTCGTCCTCGGGCAGAGCAGCCCCAACGACAGCAACGAGCAGGTCAACACGACGGGCCTGAGCACGACGAGGCCGAGTCTGATCACCGCCCATGGCCGGTTGGTCCTGAGCTCGACAGACGGCGGGGAGAAGGCCAAGGGCGTTCCTTATGGGGGGGACGCAGTGGTCAGTGGCGGCCCGTTCACCAACCATGGCGCCGTCACGATGATGGTCCAGGACGCCAATAACAAAGCGGCCGACTACACACAGTTCTACAGCGCCTTGACCAATGAGCCCAAAGCTTCGGTGACCGACCAGTCGGGCCTCCTGGACGTCAACTCGGTCACCAACCACGGCGCATGGACGGTGGCGCCCGGAGCTTCGATGGACCTTGCCTTCCAAACACCCGGGAGCGGCTATGCCGCCGGGGTCTTCACCAACTCGGGGACTATCGACAACCGCGGCACCATTTCGGCCCAGGGCGGGACCTGGTCGCAGCTCGCCGGAGCGGTCGCGGGCAACGCGGTGGCCTTACAGGACGGCACCAAACTGGTGGACCACGCCGGGGCGGCCAAGTTCGTCGTGAACTCGAGCAACGCCAGCCTGGTGGGCACGGTACCTAAAGGCCAGACGATCACCGTCGTGGGCGAGGTCTACGGCTACCAGGGCGAGAACTACAACAGCACGACCCTCGGGCTGGGCGGCACGACGGTTGTCAACGACGGGACCATCGTGGTCGATGCCCAAGGGACCAAGACCACCGGCGGAGCGGCAGTGCTAAGCGATGGCACTATCGACAACAACGGCAACATCGTGGCCAAGGTCACCCACTCGTCGTGGCCCGTCGAGTGGCAACAGGTCGCCTTGATCAACAAGGTCGGAGGGACTGTTACGGACCAGTCCGGCCTTCTGCAGGTCAACTCTGTTTCCAATCACGGCGCTTTGACAGTGGCACCGGGTGCGTCCCTGGACGTGCTGCCCGGAGCCCTGCCCAACGGCGTGTTCACCAACTCGGGGACTATCGACAACCGCGGCACCATTTCGGCCCAAGGCGGGACCTGGTCGCAGCTCGCCGGAGCGGTCGCGGGCAACGCGGTGGCCTTACAGGACGGCACCAAACTGGTGGACCACGCCGGGGCGGCCAAGTTCGTCGTGAACTCGAGCAACGCCAGCCTGGTGGGCACCGTACCTAAAGGCCAGACGATCACCGTCGTGGGCGAGGTCTACGGCTACCAGGGCGAGAACTACAACAGCACGACCCTCGGGCTGGGCGGCACGACGGTTGTCAACGACGGGACAATCGTGCTCGACGCCCAAGGGCCCAAAACCGGGGGAGGCGCTGCCGATATCAACGACGGCACTTTGCGCAACAACGGCGCCATCCTGGCCGAGGTGCACGGCTCGGCGTGGACAGTCAACTGGCAGATCGCGCTGACGAACAACCGGTCCGGTAAGGTTACCGTGACCGGTGGGATGCTGAACGAGTCGGGGGGTGGCTCGGATGCCAACGCCGGTACGGTGACGGTTGCCCCTGGGGCCACTTGGCTCCTCCAGCAGGGATCGGCGTTCACCAACCAGTCCGGGGGCACCATCGTGACCCAGGTCGCTGGTCCCACCCGTTTCGGCCAGTTCCAGGTGGCTTCCCCGTGCTGCAACGGCGCCGGGGCGGTCAACGCCGGCGGGACCCTCGTCCCTGTCCTGGTAGGCAGCTATAGGCCACCGGCCAACAAGGAGTTCCCGATCTTCCAGTTGTTCGGCGGCAAGTTCGCCGGCAGGTTCAGCCGTGTGCGTGGCGGCTTCGCCGCGGACTACAAGCACGAAACGAGCACTCCGGCATTCGTCGGTGTCATCTACAAATCAACCAAGTTGAAAACAGCCAAGACTTAGCGACGCTTCGGCAATGCTGCCCAGCGATGAGGCCATCCTTGCCGCTCGTCCAGCTCTTCGATGGTCTCCTTGTTCAATTTCAGGCGCTTCCGGGATTTCAGTGGGTAACCCAGGTCAAGGAGCTATCGGGTAAAGCTGGAGACCGCCGAGATGAAACCAGATCGCGGTCTTGAAGTTCTTG
>Ga0247847_1000082_pt1 | contig 31614 bp, 39 predicted proteins | sample PFST25metaG_FD_186002 | JGI IMG/M metagenome (GOLD analysis project Ga0247847, IMG submission 186002) | Peat soil microbial communities from Stordalen Mire, Sweden - P.F.S.T25 | ecosystem: Environmental > Terrestrial > Soil > Wetlands > Peat | place: Sweden: Norrbotten County, Stordalen Mire...
TGGGGAGTGACGTGCTTGGCACGTAGTGACGGAGACCGTTTGGTCGCCGTTGCGGCGTGCCTTGCGACGAGACGTTCGACAGCGCCACGACTGAGCGGGGTCCCCTTGCGGGTCGGCAGCAGCGCGTCACCGGGCTCACCACCACGCTCTTTCATCCAGGCCCGCAGGATCGCGACGGCGTTCTTCGAGAGCGGCGTGCAGCGCTCCTTCCTCCCCTTTCCCATGCAACGGATGTTGGCGCCCGTGTCGAGCTCTACGTCTGAGTTCCTCACGCCGATGAGCTCTGAGACCCGGAGCCCGGTCTCGGCTGCGATGTCCAAGAGCGCATGGTCTCGCCGTCCGGTCCAGGTCCTGAGGTCGGGAGCCGCCACCAGCGCGGCGAGCTCTTCGGTGCAGAGGTAGGAGACCTCCCTCTGCTCACAGCGCTTGGTCGGGATGGCGAGCACCCGTGCGATGAGCTCTGCATGCTCGGGATGGCGAAGCGATGCGTAGGAGAAGAACGAGCGGATTGCCGACAAACGGACGTTGCGGGTGCGGACGGTGTTGTGGCGCACGGTCTCGAGGTGCTCCAGGAACGAGCCGATGGTGCGGTCGTCGAGATCGGCGAGGTCGAGCTGGTAGGGCGCCTTGCCGCTCTTTTCATGCACGAAGTGGAGCAGCAGGCGCCAGCTGTCCCGGTACGCGGCGACGGTGTTGGGGCTCGCGTGGCGCTGGCCGATCAGGCGTTCGGTGAAGAAGGCCTCGAGGGCAGGCGCGAGCGCGCTCATACCTGCACCCCCAAGACGTGCTCGCGCCGTTCGGCCGCGAGCGCCAACAGCTCGGGAAGCGCCGACAAGTACCAATAGGTCGATGCCGGTCCTCGGTGGCCCATGTAGGTCGAGAGCAACGGCAGCTTCGCCTCGACGTCGAGCCCGGCCCGATACCAGCCGAGCAGCGTCGAAGAGGCAAAGACATGCCGTAGGTCATGCAGCCGTGGACGACACCGTTCTGATCGTGCTTTCAGCCCGATCTTCTGGCAAAGGTGGGCGAAGGTCCCCTGGACAGTGCTGTAGGCGAGCCGGGCACCACCTCGGGGGACGAAGAAGCTCGGTGTCCCAGACTCCGGGCAGAGCTCGTCGCGAAGCGTCGCGTAGGCACGAAGTGCACCGAGCGTGCTCTCATGGAGTGCCAACTCACGGCTCTTGGCGAACTTGGACTTCCAGACGACGAGCACGCCCTCGTCGAAGCAGACCTCGTTCCGGTCGAGGCGAATCGCCTCGCCCACGCGCATCCCGGTCGCTCGCAACAGCCCGATCAACGTCTCATAGGTCGCGCCTCGCAGCGCTGGCGTGAGTGAACGGGCAGCCTCCATCAACGCGACGATCTCTTCGTCGGAGTACAGGTAGGGGACGGCCCGGCAGGTTCGCGAGGGAACCAGCCCGACCGGGGGCACCTCGCTCTTCTGGTCGAAGGCCTGGAGGTGGCGGGCGAAGCCGCGCACCACGCAGAGCCGCTTGGCGAGATAGCTCGGATGCGCTCCCTCGCCCGGCAGCCCGGCCCATGAGACGGCGAGCTCGGTGGTGACCGTCGTCGCACCGGCAGCCTCGAGGAAGGCGACGAAGTCGCGAAGCAGATAGCCGTAGTGGTCGAGCTTGGAACCGAGCGCTCGGCGCACCATGAGGTAGTCCTCGGCTGCCTGGTGGAGCGCACTCATCGCACACCTGTTGGCCAAGGCTGGCCGAGTGCTGCCAGCGCGACGGGATCGACCTTCGCGTAAACGGACGTCGTGGCGACGCGGAGATGCCGGAGCACATGGCCGACATCGGAGAGCGTGGCCCCGTTCCGCAGCATCGCCGAAGCCCCGTGGTGGCGCATACGGTGCGGCCCTGCCGGGGCGACGCCAGCCCGAAGGCAGGCACGGTGCACGACCATCGACACAGCCGACGACGTCAGCCCGGTGATCGGGGCGTAGGAGCGGAGGAACAGTGAGCGACACGTTGTAGAAGGTCGGCCGTCTGACAGGTAGGCGACCAGAGCCTCTCCGACGTCGACGGGGAGTGGCATCCGCTCCCGCCGTCCTCCTTTCCCTCGCACCACGATTTCGCCGTGGTGCCAGTCGAGATCGTCGAGGAGAAGCGTGGCAACCTCACCGGCTCGAAGGCAGAGACGTGCGAGCACCGTCAGCATCGCGAAGTCGCGCCGTCCGCAGGCGTTCCTGCGCTCACAGCTTGCGAGCAGCGCCTCGATCATGTCGTCGTCAAGGATGTGGGGAAGCGAGCCACCGGCGAAGCCGCTCGGGGCCAGCACCGCGCCGGACAGCTGGTGCGAGATGTAGTGAGCGGCGAACAGGAACCGCAGCAGCGATCTCAGTCCGGTGACGAGCGCTTGGGCCGAGCCGGTGTGTCGCTGTCGGCACTGCTCGACGACAAAGCCGCTCACCTGCCGAGCGGTGAGCTGCTGAAGGTCCTCCCCGTCGTCGAGATGGCAGCACTCGGACAAGAACAACCTGGCTACGCGCAGGTAATTGGCGATGGTGCCCTTCGCCAGTCCCCGCTCGTCGAGGAGGACGCGGCCGTACTCCTGGACGAGCGTCTCTGTCGGCGAGCCGGTCTGCGCCGAGGTAGCGAGGACCGCGCCTTGGCTCATCAGATAGCTGGTCAGCGGCGCCAACGCCCGCCGCGACAAGAAGGTCCTGGCTCCCTCGGCTCGACGATCTTGGAGAAGCTCATCCACCCGAGCGCTTGACAAGAGCTCGGACGGTCCGAGCTCCCTCTCCGAGAGCCAGTCGCCCACCTCGGCCATCAGCTGGAGCTGGCAAGTCGCTGACCCCTGCAGGTAGCCCTGCGCGACGAGCGCTGCTCGGAAGCCCTCTGCGTGCTCCGCCAACGGACCAGTCACGCGCTCCCGACGTCGATCTCTCATGACCACTGCCTCCTTTCCCGGGCCCGGCCCGGTCAAGAGAGCCTCGCTCAGGGAGACGGAATTATGTTGGGCTCGCCACCGCTCCGTCCTGTCCCGTCAGGGTGAACGCCCGACTGCTGCCCCTCGCTGGACATAATCGGGAGGGGCACATAGGACCACTTATGCAGAAAGCGGCATAAGTGGTCGATGCCGAGCCGGCGGGCGAAATCGGCGGTCGCCGTGGCGCTGACGGCGGTGTCGGTGTCGAGCCCAGCGACGAACATGCCATACACCGCGATGTCGTGGTTGTGGAAGGCGCCGAACGACTGCTCGACCGCAGCGACGCGCTGGCGCTTGCCGATCTGCGCGAGCCCCTCGTCGGTGATCGCCTCGATGCCGATCATCACCATCTGGCAGCCCGACTGGCGCATGAGAGTGAGGAACTCATGGTCGACCTCCGGCGAGAGAGCGAGCACAAGGCGGCATCGGCACGGACCTGCGCGGACCAGGTCGGCGTGAGGTCGGCGACTTGCATCGAACGCAGCAGCTCGGTCGTGCGGGCCTTGTTGACGACGAAGTTGTCGTCATAGAAGAAGACCCGCTCGGCACCGAGGCCCTCGAGCTCGGCGAGGACCTGGTCGGTGCGCCGGTGGCGGACGGCGCGGGAGAACATCGCGATCACCGAGCAGAACTCGCAGTCGAAGGGACAGCCCCATTGGGTCATGAGCGGCTTCGTGGTCATCCGGCGATGGCCCTCGATGAGGCTCAAGTCGGGGATCGGCAGCCGCTCGAACTCCTCCTGGGTGCAGCGTGGCCGGGCGGGGTTGTGGTGGGACTCCCCGTCGCCAGCCCGGAAGGAGAGCCCCCGCACCTCCTCGAGCGGCCGTCCCTCCTCGAGGCAGGCGACGAGCTCACCGATCGTCTGCTGGCCCTCGCCCCGCACGACGTGGTGGGCATGGCCGAGCGCCTCGTCGGCGCAAAAGCTCACGTGCGGGCCGCCGAGGACGACAGGCACCCCGGCGATGCCGAGAAGGTCGGCGAGACGGTAGGCGGCCGGAGCGGTGGCGGTCGTCGAGGAGATCCCGACGAGGTCGGCGCCGAGAAGGTCGTCGAGGTCGACCGGTGCGAGTATCTCGCAGTAGATGCGGACGTCGTGGCCCGACTCGGCAAGCATCTTGGCCATGAGCGGGAGACCGAGACGGGGCAGGAGGGCACGGTCGTAGACGTTGTGGCCGGCCGGACGGGGCTCGACGAGACGGATCCGAAGTCCCATCGCCCTACGCTCCGGTCGGAGCTGCCCGCCCCCGGACTGGGCCGCGGCACTCGCCGTCGGAACGGCTTTCGTTGGCAATGCCGACCTCGTGGCGGTGGAGGCCATGGATCATAGGTTGGACTCGCCCCGACCTCGGACCTATCCCCGGCCAGGGTGTAGTAGGCCTCGGCTTCGGCGGCCAACGCCTCGCCACGAAGGGCCAGAGGTACACGATGACACCGGTGACAATGAATGCCACGAGACTTGCCCACACGATCACGTGATGGCGGTGGCCGATTAAGAGGCCGATCAGCCCTCCGCCGGCACCCGCGAGCAGCCATCTCTCGTGACGTCCTGCTCGGTAGCCGGCTTGCCACTCGGGGTCCTTTCGGTGGGGGCCCCCATGAGGGTGGTAGCTGTCGGACGGAAGTACGAGCGTGGCCATTGTGCGGCCTCCTCGTGTTCAACGGTACCTGCCGGCTGCGTTACTCCGACCGGCTCCGCGAGGTACGCCATGTCGATACGACGTGGCGTGAACTTCCCCGCCCGGACCTGGCTGGCGTAGCACTTCGACAGCCCGGTCGCCTCGACGACGGCAAGAGAGATTCTGGTTCGGGTGGTCACGGGCCGTAGCCATCCAGGGTCCAACGTTGCACCCTCAAGCTCGGCACGTTGAACAGTCGCCAGAAGCGTCTGCGGACGAAAGGTGTGGGACCGCGCTGACCAGACACGCCTCGCAGTGGCACCATTCGGTATATGGCAGTCGTTGGTGATCCGGTGCAGGTCCCTTCGAGGAAGGTCGGCGAGGCTTCCCGCGATGGAGTCGTGACCGGCGTGACCGGGTCGCTCTTGCGGGTGCGGTGGTCGACGGGGGAAGAGTCCACTGTCGTGCCCTCGATGGGTTCACTCGCGGTCGTCGGCAAGCAGGCAGTCGGGCAGTGGCAGCCGCAAACGGCAGACAAGGAGTGCTTCTGCGGCGAAGGGGCCAGTGAGCCGGTGACGCGAGCCGAGAGCCGCGACGAAAATGTCGAGGATTGCGAGCACTTCATGATCCGACCCGACCCGGGTTGTCCCGAGTGCGCCACAATCATGGACTGGCGGTCCGCGCACCGCGGGATCGCCATCACCAACGGGGCGGAGATAAGGCTCTCGGACAACCTGTCTGGAATTCGCCACCTTCACATGCGGGACCTGCGGGTCGCTCACCACAAGAACCGCGTGGCGCGCCAACGCAAGCAAACGGAGGGGAAAGAACGTTGGCACCCGGTGGCGTAGCCCGGTCGTGCTCGTCGCCAAGTCCGTCGTTCCCCTCCTCCGGCCGTCCGCCGATAGGGGACTAGTCGACGTACCGCACGGCGGGAGGATCAGGTGTTACGCCGACTCTTCGCGCGGTCGACTCCGCGGCTCAGCGACTGCGCATCAAGCCATTTCAGCGCACGCTCCAGTTGTCGTTCGTCCGGGATGTGAAGCCCCTTCGGACCATCAGTCTGAGCACCGCAGCGCCGGCAGACGGACATCCGTCCGTTGGTCTCCGGGGCATGGTGCTCGTCGAGCCGAGAACCCAATTGCAGCGCTTCAGCTGATACCACGATCTCTCCTCGTCCAGCCCGCTCGACGATTGCCCGGTCCGTTCACTGTCAACGCCACCGTTGCCGCTCGTTCTCGTGATTCGAGGTAACCGAGGGTACTTCGGATGCCAGTGAGGTTGTGTCGCGCCCGGTCACAGCGCCTCGTCGTACGGAGGTCAGATTGGCCAGATGTGGTCAATGACGTACGGTCACCCGACCCGACCCGACCGGACCGGACCGGAGTGGGACGTGACCTTCCGAAGGAAGTTGGAGGTCTAGAAGCGCCTGGCGCCGTTCTTGGTCTTGCAGAGAGTACAAAGGACGAAGCCGCCCGTTCCTTCCACGCTGTTTCCGTCGGCGATGACTTTCTTACCAGCGGGGCAGTCGTCGTAGACGTGGTAAACGGGGTCCTCGGGGTCGGTGTTGGTGTGGTATTCGGGAATCTTCGCCATAATGGCGCCTCCTGCTGCGCCGCTCGGCAACCGGCGGCGCGCGAACGCTACCCCTCAAGAGGCATGGCCGCGTTTTGTTATCGCACACCTCGCCTGATACTCGGCGAAGCGGGGCAGACCCGGGGGGCGAGCAGCCGGCTCCAAGTCGGTCACGAGGCCTCGGGCGAGCTGGGCATGGCGTCGGGCGCTCCGGTCGGCGGCGGGGTCAGCAGGATCACCCGCCGGAACAGCTCCGGGTCGTGCATAGTCCCCGGGTTCGCCTGCTCCCATTCTGCGAGCGAACGCATCGTGAGGACGTGACCGGTCGGGGGTGCTGGGATCGGTCGCCGAGGGTGCGGCCTGTCAGGACGAGGCGGGATGGCGAGGTTCAGTCCGGCGAGACGGTCGGAACGGGATCACGGTAGGCGTTGTGGGCCTGGGGCCATCGCCTCGTCGTAGGCCTTGCCTGCCGCGGCGTTCGCCTCGTCGTAGGCCTTCTGGGCCGAGGTCATCGCCTCGTCGTAGGCCTTGCTGGCCGAGGCCGTCGCCTCGTCGTAGGCCTTCTGGACCGGCGTCATCGCGTTGTCGTAGTCCTTGCCGGCCACGCCCTTCGCCTCGTCGTAGGTCTTCTGGGCCGGCGTCATCGCGTTATCGTAGGCCTTGCCGGCCACGCCCTTCGCCTCGTCGTAGGCCTTCTGGACCGGCGCCATCGCGTTGTCGTAGGCATTCCTGGCCTCAGTGGGCTGGTCGGTGCTCATCTTCTTTTCGCCTCGTTCTAGGCCTTCTCGGCCGGGGCCAGCGCCTCGGCGAGGCGCCGGTAAGGGCTCGTACGAACGACGCCGAGCATTGCGTACTCAGCCATGGGCGACCTCTCGGTCATCGAGCGTACAGTGCCGGCTGCGTCATTCCGACCAGCGCGCCGGGTGCCACCCATGACGAGATATGAGGCGTCCACTTTCCGGGCCTGATGTCGCTCGCATACGCCTCCGAGCACCCGAAGCAGCCGACTGTCACCTCGGGCATCGCCATGGCCTACTTCAAGGCTCGCAACGTCAAACTGCTCTTTGTCGTCCGCCCTGCCGCCACTATCATCGTTTCGGGCCTGCCAACTCAGCGGCGCCCACCAGCCCTGGCCAGACAGAAACGGAAAATGACCCACCGTGACGAGCTACCTTCCTGTCGACAACCGCTACGAATCCATGACCTACCGTCGCTGCGGACGCAGCGGCCTGCTGCTGCCCGTCGTGTCGCTCGGGCTCTGGCAGAACTTCGGCGACGAGCGGCCGCTCGACACCCAGCGCGCCATCCTGCGCCGGGCCTTCGATCTTGGCATTACCCACTTCGACCTGGCCAACAACTACGGGCCGCCGTACGGCAGCGCCGAATCCAACTTCGGTCGGATCCTCCACTCCGACTTTCGTGACCACCGCGATGAGCTGGTCATCTCGACCAAAGCTGGTTGGGACATGTGGCGCGGCCCGTACGGCGATCTCGGCTCCCGCAAGTACCTCCTGGCCAGCTTGGATCAGAGCCTTCGCCGTATGGGTGTCGACTACGTCGACATCTTCTACCACCATCGCTTCGACCCCGACACCCCCCTCGAAGAGAGCCTTGGTGCGCTCCACTCGGCGGTCCAGCAGGGCAAGGCCCTTTACATCGGGATCTCCTCCTACTCCGGTCATCGCACCCAGGAGGCCATCGCCATCCTCAGCCGGCTCGGCACTCCGCTGCTCATCCACCAGCCGTCGTACTCGATGCTCAACCGATGGATCGAAGAGGACCTTCTCGACGTCCTGGGGACCGAAGGGGTCGGCTGTATCGCCTTCTCAGCGCTCGCTCAAGGTCTCCTCACCGACCGATACCTCAACGGCATCCCCGAAGGCTCGCGCGCCGCAAGGGATGGTTCGCTGTCCTCAGAGATGCTCAACGACGACAACCTGGCCCGCGTGCGGGCCCTGCACGCCATCGCGCAACGACGCGGACAGCGCTTGGCCCAGATGGCCATCGCCTGGGTCCTGCGCGACGCGCGAGTCGCCTCAGTCTTGATCGGGGCGAGCAGCGTCACCCAGCTGGAACAGAACGTCGCGGCCCTGGACCACCTCGGTTTCTCCGCCGACGAACTCGCCGAGATCGACCAACACGCCGTCGAAGGTGGCGTTGACCTGTGGCGCACCCCCGCCACCAGCTGAACCGGACGGCGGGGTACCCAATCAAGCACCGTGACGTGACCTCCGCGTTGCGGGTGCCGGCCGTCAGCTGATTGCGTGCGTCAGTTGATGACCGTGACGAGCGTCCCGTAGGCAAGGTACGACCATGCACGCGCCGCATCGGCGAGCGGAAGCTCGACGCAGCCGAGGCTCTGTGGGATGCCGTAGTCGGCGCGGTCCATGTAATGCACCGCATCGTTGCCGTGAAAATACGCGATGTACTGAACGAGATCGGCATAGTGCTGCCCATTTGGGTTTGTGCCGCGCATGACTTGTTGTCGAAGACGCGTGTAGACGGGAAATGTTCCGTCGGGCGTCGGAGAATCGGCGATGCCGGTATTCGCTGGGCTCCGCAGGACGACGTCTCCGTCGTGGTAGATCGTGAGCGACTCCGGTGCGGTCTTGTTCGCGAGCGCATAGTTGTACCCGCCGGTGTTCACCGTGTCAGAGGCGAGCGCGCCAATCAATGCGGTCCAAAGAGCCGCTCCAACGTCACCGTTCGGCGTGAGCGCGTGGTCGGCCTGGAACGACATGATGAGCCCGCGCGTAAAGACGTTGTCAACACCGGGCTGCCACATCGCTCGCAGCCGAGCCGGCCAGCCGCGATCTCGCCACGCATAGGTCCCGGCGGGGGGGCCGTAGAGCGCCGCGATCTGGGCTTCGGTGTTGGTTGAAGCGATCGGTGCGCCTGCGGGGGCCCACGTGAGCGGTGAGTAGTCGAGAAGCGAGAGGAGCTGCTGGAGTCGAGCGACTGAGCCGTTCGCGACCTGGAACTGCTCAATTACGGATTGAGTGAGTCGACCGCCGGCTTTGCCGATAACACCGGTGGGACCACCTGGCACCGTAAGGGTGATCTCGCTGAGTGGCAAGAAGTCGGTGCTCGGTGTGAACGTGAATGTGCTGCCGCTCGCGCGCCAGGTCCCAGACGTCATCGGTGTGAGGGTCGGCCACGGGGAGACATTCGACAGTGGGGCGGAGAGCGTGACGGAGATCGGCGCGTCCGCCGCGACGCCTGTCGTTCCGTTCGCCGGGGTGACCGATGCGACGCTGAGTGCTGGGGGAGCGGCGCTCGTGTTGGGTGGAGATCCGCTCGACGGGTGACCGTGACTGCTCGGCTCGGAGGGCGTACCGTGGCTGATGGCATGGGTGACAAGCGCGCCGATCGCTCCTCCCACAAGGAGGAGGAGAACGATCGTTGTGGCGAGGAGGAATGGCGAGCGGCGACCGCGTCCTCGGTAGCTGGTCATAAAGGCTCCTCCCTCATGCTCGACTATGCACCCTCCTCGGGTCGTCGCGAGCGCGCGTCTGTGACATCTTCAAATCGGTGACAACGCGTCTGCCCTTCTTCCACGTTTACCGTGACGCGTCGCAGCGGCCATGGGAGCCCACTCGAGAGCAGGGCTGCCCGGCCCCGGCCCCGGGCCTCCCGGCAGGCGGCGTCCGGCAGGCCCACCACCGTGAAGCCCGGCAGGCCGTTGGAGACCTGCACCTCGACCAGGACGGGACGACCTCGAACACCGAGAAGGGTGGCAGATGCGATGGACGCGATCATGAGCGGGCTCCCGGGAGGGCGGCTGTGTCTGCGGAACGCCCAGTGGACGGCACGCCCGATATCTCGTTGCATCGCACGCTACCGGTGGGGTGTCTCAGCCGCGGACGGGACCCAAGGGGCGTAGGAGCGGCACATTCGGCGAGTGCGGCGGCTGGCTGCCCGGGCGGCTGGCATGGGGATCTGGGGGCGCACCAGCGCGCAGCGCAGGTCCTCACGCGACAAGGAGGTCGGCTGGTACCACCCCGCGGGGAGTAATGGGCAGAATCCTCCACTGACACGACTCCAGGTGCGGCTGCTAGCAAAGCGTCAGGCTCCCACCGGAGGGCATCCCGTCGTGCGTACCGACGCCCTTATCCGCTCAGGTGTCGACTGGGGATCGTTTGGAACCGTACTGTACGTGAACGATAGTTGTTGGGATCACCAGACGGACGCAATGGACGATTTCGTGGACAGAAGACCACGTGACGGGCCTCAAGTCTTCTGGCTGGACATTTCTCAGCAGCCTGCCAAGGTGAGGGTCGCGGGTTCGAATCCCGTCGTCCGCTCCACCGTCGTCCGCTCTCGTCGTCCGCTCCAAATCATCGAAGAAACCTCGCTTACCACGTCAGTGGCAGTGTGACCGCTGTTGCACAGCTATATAGAAATCTGTATAGTTGAAATGTGTCCACGGTCGATCTTCGCATGAGCATCACGGAAGCAACACGCCGAGGCGTGTCTGGTCTCGTCGCCGCGGTTGCCGAAGGTGACATCGTCCTCGAACGACATGGCGAGCCTGTCGCGGCGGTAATCGGAATCGACCGGATCGAGGCTCTCGAACAGGCACGAGCGGATCTCCGCGACCTTGCCCTCGTTCTCTCCCGTGTAGCGACCGACTCCGGCGAGCGCGTCCGGTTCGATGAAGTGCTTGGTGCCTTCGGGCTTTCGCGCGAGGAGCTCGACGCCGTTCCCGACGAAGACTGAGTCCGGCGACCAGCTTGACGAAGAAAGGGCGCGCCGGGGGGCGGCCGATTGATAAGGATAAGCCGCGCATAGTTTTCACGGCTGCCGCCGTCGACGACCTCCGGCGCATAGGACCCTCTGCAGCGCCACGGGTGCTCAAGAAGCTCCTTGTTCTCGAAACCGACCCCGAAGCCGGCTTCCCTCTTGGTGATGAGCTCACCGGTTTTCGTAAGCTCGTAGTTGGGCGAAATACCTGGCGCATCATTTACCGGATCACAGCGACAGATGTGGAGATCTGTGAGATCTGGGCTGTGGGAGCGCGAAGTGACGGTGAGGTATACGCCGAAGCTGCCGCGCGAGTGATGGAGAGCGCCAACCCCGAGGTCGCGAACCTCGCTGAAGTCGTGGCGCGTCTCGGCCGCCTTGCCGGTGTCGAGGTGCTTGCTGATCCGGTCCGTGAGCCTGTTCCCGATTGGTTGGCGGAGAGACTTGTTCATACCGCTGGATTCCAGCGCCACGTGGTGGCTGCCATGGACGCTGCCGAAGCGTTGGACGCCTGGACAGAGTTCTGCACTCGTACTCGCTGATCTGATGTCGTCTCAGACTTGAAGGGAGACCGCGCGCAGCGGAGCTGGCGCGATCGATCTGAACCGGTAGTAGAGCGCTCTACTATGACGCGGACACCGTCCTCATGGAGCCTTTCCAAGAACCCCGTGTCGCGACTTGGACCGGCTCTTCGTCTTGGCGACGGCTACGGAAGAGCTTGAAGTGGACTTCGTACTGACGCGGTGTCGTGGCGTCGGTGAATTCGCCACCGTGGCGGCACGGGAAGCGGAGGCCGCCTTCACTCTTTTCGGACTGCCGGAGAGCAGCGAGACCTTCCGTTGCCCCTTGACGACGGCAATCTCGAGTCTCCCGCCGACAGCCCTCACATACTGGTCGAGGACATCGATCGTCACGTTGCGAGATCGCTCAATGGCGGCGATGCGCGGTTGAGAGACTCCAATGCGCTGCGCGAGCTCTCGCTGAGAGAGACCAGCTTGCTCACGGAGCACCGTCAAACCCGCAGCAAGGCGCAGCCCGTCTTCGATCGCGCCAACTCTCTCCGGCACACCGGGTGTTTGGAGGACCCTCTCCTCCCATGTCTTCGTACTCATCGTTTCTTGCCTTTCGCAGCTCGCCTCGTCGGGGTGCCCTTGGTCTTCGTCTGACGCCGCTCGCTGATCCAGGTCTGGTGCTCGTCGAGGCGGTCATCCGCTATCGGAACGTTCGTCTTGTACCAGCCGCTCCAGTCCTCACTCTTGTCGCCTCCGACCAAGAGAACAGCTTGCAGCTCTTCGTCGAACGCGAAAAGAACCCTGATCTCTGTGCGGCCGGTCGAACCGGGACGCAGCTCCTTCATGTTGGAATGGCGGCTGCCCTTGACGCTGTCGACCAACGCCGCCCCAAGTTTGGTCCGCCATCGCGTAGCACTCGCACTGCCGCGAGCAGGGCTTCCGCGTCCGGCTGATCCAATTGCTCGGCCCAAGCTTCGCAGGCGGGGTGAAACTCCACCACCCACGTTTCTTGGACCACGTGATAATGATATTGTTATCGCGCTGGAATGCAACAAAGGGGGTCGGATCGTCCAGCTCACTGTCGACTTCGCCACGATTGTGGAACGAAGGACGTACGAAGGCAGGGCGTGCGAACGCCTGTCTAGCTGAGCGCCAAAGGGCTTCGGGCCAAAGGAGTGCAGGTCAGGCCGCCTGTTTTCGAGCGCCTCGTTATCGCTTGCCCATCAACCTCATCAACCCCATCGACTCCAATCAACTCACACTTCGGGGTGAGCGGGGTGCAGAGCCGACCGGCCACCGAGAGCGTGCTTTGGGAGCTGGCCTTTGGACCAGGCGGGGTCCTGCTGGACCGAGCCGGCGCCGTGATCTCGGCCTGCTGTTCCAACGGCAACCACGTCCGTCTGGACGGCCCGGCGGCAGCCAGAGCCGACAGGGCGGCGTTGGAAGAAGGCCTCGACCAAGCAACAGCTTGTGACCAGCTGCACCGCGACGACCGGACACGCACCGCCTGCGTCCGCCTCTTGCACGGACGCGATCCGCGAGATCCCAAGCTCTACCACCTGGTTATCGACACGACAGTCATGCCGGTCGACACGTGTGTGGATACCATCGTCGCCGTGGTTACGGGCTTCTGGGACGCTCGGCGGTGATCACGTCCACGGACGGAACAACACTGGACACACAGATTCCAAGACCTTGTCAAGGGGAGGGCCGCGGGTTCGAATCCCGTTGTCCCCTCCAAACGTGCCCCAGGACGCTGAACACCTGAGTGCTCATCGTATCGTCGCAATGTGCTAGTCGCATGCTAGCATATTGCGACATGAGAACCCTCTACTTGCGTAACGTCCCGGATGACGTAGTCAAGCGTCTCGAGCGGCTGGCGGCTCGAGACGGTGCCTCGGTCGGAGCGACAGCCGTTAGGGAATTGGCCGAAGCTACCCGGCGTGCGGACAATCCCGCTTTGCTCGGTGCTTTACCTAACGTGGACCTCGACACCAGGACCATCATCGGACACGTCAATGCGGGACGTGCGGAAAGGTGATTGTCGTCGATGCGTCGGCGGCCATCTCGGCACTGCTCAACGCCGGCCCGGCCCGCCGAGCTCTTGGCGAGTCCCAGCTGCATGTGCCACATCTGATCGACGCCGAGGTGGCCAACGGCCTGCGCCGGATGGTTGTTGCAGGTGAGATCGATGAGGGAGTTGGATGGGGGGCACTCGACGCCTGGCGACAGCTTGGGCTGATCCGTTACCCGGTCTTCTCCTTCCTCGACCGGGTCTGGCAGCTTCGGGACAATGTCTCGGCATACGACGCCTGCTACGTCGCTCTCGCCGAGAATCTCGGTTCGACCTTGGTCACCGCGGATGCACGAATAAGCAAGGTTCCCCTGTTGCGGTGTGCAGTCACCGTAGTGCCCCGGTGACCCGGAGCCGCGAGGGACCCGTTTCTCAGGAGACGAGTAGGTAACCCGAAGCCACGTGACCCTAGTAACGCGTGTTACTAGGGGGCGGATTTGGCAGCACTTCCCGGACGAAGAGACGGACGGGGCCCACGTTGACGGACGGAGCAATACCGGATGCACGGATTCCAACACGTTGCCAAAAGAGCGATGGGGCACACTGGAATCGATGGGGTCGGAAGCGATCGCTGCCCGGGTGTCCCGTGCCGCCGACGGCGCGCTGGCCGAGAAGGCTTACGTGGCGTTCATCGACGTGCTCGTGCGTATGCGCTGGCTCGAACCGTCCCGTCTCGCGAGATGGCGACAGGGCCGAGTTGCAACACTGGAGAATGCCACCCAGGTGGATCCTGGGAAGCTGTCGGCAGCCATGGACCTGTTCTGCCGCTGGGCATCCGAGCGCGGCCTTCAGCCGAGCGAGACCGACTATTTGGCGCGGACCCGAGACCACCGCAAACTGCAGTTCTCGGTAAGCGGAGACCCTGCAGTCGAATCGGCATACAGAACCCACTGGATCTCCCCGGCACTCCCCGAGACCGAACGTCGCCAGCTGACCGAACGCCAATCCCAGCCACCCGAATTGCTCGTCGTCAATCCCGTCAACGACTGGTCATGCAGCGAATGCAGCGGGAGCGGGGACCTCCTGATCATGGAAGAGGCCGGACCGCTGTGCATGACTTGCGCAGACCTCGACCATCTGGTGTTCCTGCCCCGGGGCGACGCTGCCCTGACTCGGAGGGCGAAGAAGTCCAGCTCGTTGTCGGCGGTCGTCGTCCGTTTCAGCCGGGCACGGGGTCGCTACGAGCGTCAGGGCATCCTGGTCGAAGATCAAGCACTCGAGCGAGCAGAAGTCGAATGCCTGGCCGACGAAGAAGCTCGCGGGCGTCGGCGGGCCCGGGAAGAGGAGCATCGGGCCGAGCAGGACAGCGGGTTCCAGACTGCCTTCGCTGCAGCCATCCTCGAGCGGTTCCCCAGATGTCCCACGGAGCGGGCCAAGGCCGTCGCCAACCACGCCGCTGCGCGGGCAAGCGGCCGGATCGGGCGCAGCGCCTCTGGACGCGCTCTCGTCTCAGAAGCGGTGACGCTGGCGGTCGTAGCCTCGGTGCGCCATGTTGACACCCGCTACGACGAGCTACTGATGTCCGGCGTCGAGCGGGCCGAAGCTCGGGCACTCGTACGGGTCGAGGCCGATCGTGTTCTCGAGAAGTGGTCCGCGGCCAGCCCAAGCGCTCACGGGGCCTGAGCGATGGATGGCATCGACCGCCTGTTGGAGGAGATCCTCGTCGACGCGTACGGCGACAGCGAGCAACTCGCGGCCTTCGAGGTGGCCTTCGACGAGTCGGCCCGCCTTCCCTTTCCCGCTCGGGTCGTGGGGACGAACGTGGATGTGGTCAAGGTGGTGTTCGAAGGTGACGAACGACGCGGCTTGAGCGCGATATGCCGGCGCGACGGTGCAACCTACAGCGTCTCCCTCGGCGACCTCACGCCGGGTGCCGTGACGATGGAGACTGCGCGACTGCTCTCCGCCTACCGCCGGTGGCTCGGCCTGCCGCCATTTCTCCAACCCGATGAGTCGCCGACGACTCAGCCCTGGACCTACCGACGTGTCGCCAGTCGAACAGGGGATCTCGCCGTTTCCTTGGCGCTGCGGCCGATGGGCACCTGGGACCCGGAAGAGCAGTACTGGGGTGAAGACGACGAACGCGACCCGATGACCGAGGCGATCATCGCCCGCGGTCCTCGCGCCGAGTTCGAGATGGAGCAGGTCATACCCGGGCTCGACGAGGACGACTGGGACTCCGATCCGATCATCGAAGCCGCCGAGATGCACGGTGCGGGGTACAACAAAGAAGCGGCGATCCTTCTAGAGGGCCTGATCGCACAGGACGAGCGCTGCATCGACGCATGGGTGCATCTCGGCAACATCGCGTTCGGCACGAAAGGTCCCAAAGCCGCCCTTGCCTCCTACGACAGGGCCGTCTCCATTGGGGAGCAGTCCCTTCCCGGTTCCTTCGACGGGGTCCTCCCTCGAGGCCTCGTTGACAACCGCCCGTTCCTTCGGGCGTTGCACGGGCTTGGACTGTGTGCGTGGCGACAACGACGTTGGGACGCGGCTGACGTGATCTTCACCAACCTCGTCTGGATTGACGGCGGGAGCACTTGGACAGCACTCGAGTGCTTGTCAGCGGTCCGAGCACGTCAACGCTGGACCCGAGACTGAGGGGAAGGCCGGAGCCGGATCATCCCCCCTTGATCGCGATGCCGTCTCCGTGTGCGAGACCAATGTCAATAGGACCTGCGTAAAGACAGGCGCGTGGAGCGTGGGAATGGTGGAGGAAACTGCTACAACACGACCCCGGTTGGGACGAGCAGGCGTTTCACACACGCGATCATCACGAGCACCAGTGAAGGCCAGATATATCGCGCGTCTGTCGCGCGGACGCCGCCGTTCGGGTGGGTTCGCTGAAGTATAGAACCCAGTAAGTTCCTGCACTATCGGTCGTCGACGTTCCCCAAGTTTCACCATTATCTGTTTGCCAAGGTGAGGGTCGCGGGTCCGAATGCCGTCGTCTGCTCGAAAGAACGCGTTCGAAGGAACGGCGCGCCTGCCGCTCCAAGCCGATGCCCAGCGCGCGCTTGTTGGGTTAGCTGCTCATGCAAGTGTCGCTCACGCCGTGGGCGCCCGCACGACGGTGGGGGAGTTGCTCGATCAGTGGTTCATCCAGCGACGGCCGAGCTGGTCGCCGCCGACGGTCCGCATCCTCGGTTCTCACGGTCGAGGTCATCGAAGACATCGTGGCCGAGGTCGTCCGGGTGTCCAGATCGTTGCTGTCTCATCGCCGTAGGTACTGGGCGAGAAGCTCCGCGACCTCGGCCGCGCTCGACGGAAGGATCTGGGCTGGCACGCAGGAGCGGGCCTGCGTTCAGAGGCCGTGGCCCGCCTAGCCGCTCAGTTGGCAGGTGGCGGTCCGGCAGCGGATTCACTCACGAGCGCGCGGAGCATTCCAGCGTCCCGAGCGAAAGCTTCGGCCAGGGCGGGCACGTCGTCGACCGGGATGTCCGGCGAAACGACGAAGCCCTCGCGGACCATCTGCGCCGTGGCCTCGAGCAATCGGGCGCTGCGAGTCAACATGGCTTGGGGGAGTAGGACAGGTTCGGGCGGTTCTGCGGGGATCTCGTGCAGGAACTGCCCGAGGAGGGACATCAGCTGCAGTGCTCCATGGGTGCCAACGGCGTCGGCGTTGAGGACCCTGACCTGGGCGGCTTCGGCGAGCGCGGTGATGCTCCGTCCGATTGTCTGGAGGGACGCGGGGATCGTACGGGGCTGTTCGTAGAGGTTTGCGCCGGGCTGCTCGTCCGCGAGCTTCACGGCCGCTTCGCGCGCAAGCTCGCGAAGGTCTTCTTCCTCTAGGTATCGGCGCGCCGATTGCTCGGTGATATCCAGCGCTTTCATCACTGTCGCGAGCCGGTCGCGGACCAGCTCGGTGACGTGGGTACGCAGCGAAACGAGGCCAAAGCTCGCGAGTTCATCGATGACGACGTCCGTGCTCTTTTCGAGCCAGCTCCGGGATCGTGGACGCAGACAGTTATCGATCGCCCTCCAGCGGCGCTGGCGTGCCCGGGTGCCCGAGTGGTTCGCCTTGAAGGCGACGACACCGATCAGCTGCTCGAAGTCGTCCTCGTTGCCCGAAAGCTCGACACCTTCAGGATGTGGACGAGCGCGATAGAGCAGACGCTCGCATCCTTGGCCGAGGGCGATCTCGTCGAGCAGCAGCTGATATGCCTTCTCGGGTATGACAACGTGGACCGGCCACGCCCCTTCGTCGGACTCAGAAAGAACTGACAGATCGTCGGCTGAACCCTGCCAGCCGTCGATCACCCCGGCTTCGTTGCAAGCCGGGCACTCCCACAGGATTCGAGAGGGAAAGTCCTGGCGCTCCACGCACACGCGTCCCGGGCACGGGACCCGGCCCGGGCGCCGGCGACAGGGCAGAGCGGTTGCCTGGACTCCCCGTCCCGAAAAGACCGTGGCCGCGCGAACGGTCCGGCGCAGATGGGTCGCGAGCCGCAGCGCTGGAGCCGGCACTCCAGGATCGAGCTCGATGCCCTCGAAGTGGCGAAGGTCGGTGACCAACACGTGGCGAACGATAGTGACTGACGACAGCTTGTCACCACAGGTAGTGGCGGAGGGTAGGACCTTGCCATTGCTCGTTCACTTCCCGGCAAGTGTCGAGCGGTCGCGAGCAGCTCTACAGGGCGAGAGCCCAGTCGCTCGTGGCACGCGATGGGCAATCTCGATGAGATCGACGTCAGCTGGGTTCGCGTCCATCCCGGTCGGGCCGTCCGAGCCCAGCCCGGTCGAAGCGCTCGAGGAGGTTGGACTTTTTCAGGTGTTGTTCGCGTAGCTGTGCGAAGCGCTTTGCGAACGCCTCCGGCCTACCCTTGCGTTCGCTGACGCCCCTCAGGTCCTCGAGGAGCCCAACGGCGGAGTCGTAGCCGGCGGGCTTCCTCGTTTCGATGGACGCATCGACCTGGCGCCAAGCCTGTTCCTCGTGCAGCGCGAGCTCCTCCAGCCGCTTGTCGCGGGCGAGCGCCGCGTCGCGTTCCCGACGGGCCCGCTTCCGCGCCCGCTCTATGGCGGCGAGCCGCTCCCGCTCCACGCGTCGAGCCGCCGCGGCGTTTCGCAGTTCTGCCACCGTACGCGGCTCCCTGTGTTTCGGGCCGTCAGTGGATTCTCCGTGAGAACGCCGTAGCAACTCCGCTCGCAGGTGCACGTCGTCGCCGAGCACAAGGCGTACGAGGAGCGCGTCCCTCTCCCTTGCGGGCAGTACCGCGACCCACCGCTTCAACTCCTTGGGCGATGGGCTGCAATCCTGCTGCTCTTCGCTGGCTTCGGCCGCGACCGCAATCAGGTCCTCGCCGAGGCGGAGAAAGTCGGCCAGGCTGCGCAGCGGCGCGTTCAGCGCCGCCATCCCCGGCGGGATCGGCGGCTCGGCATCGTCGTCGGCAAGCTCTCCCGATTCGACCGACAGCAGCCATGCCAGATACAGCAAGCGCAGATCGCCCGTGGCGAGCTCCGCGCGCGCCGGGATGATCGAGCCCAGCGACTCCTCGCCGTACTCCTCGTCCTCCCAGCTCGCGTCCTGATCCTCACGACAGAGGTCGAGGATGACGATCTCGCCCGCGGCCCATGCAGAGGCGGAGTCGGTGTGGCAGTAGCGCCGCGCAGTGGACGGGTCGAGCAGCCGGGATGGCAGACGCAGCATCAGCCGCCGGGTGCCCCAGTTCGCCGTGTAGAGGAACGCGTCGAAGCACTGCGTCATCAGTGTCCGCGGGTCACCCCGGAAGTCGCCCCACTGGTAGGTGTTGACGAACCGGCTCGGGCTTATCCGCGCTCTTGTGGACAATGCTCGCAGCTCAGCGAGCTGGCCGGCGTCCAGGGGGCGGTCGATGGCCAGGAACTCGTAGTACTGGTACTCAGCCACCGGCGTCCTCCACCGGAACTCCAGCCCGCGGGACCTTGGTGGCCTTCCTCGCAGCCTGCTTCTGCGCCGCCAGGCGGGCACGCTCCTCGAGCGAAACGACGTGTTCGGGTCGATCGCGTCCGAACCGCTCCAGGTAGAGCTGCTCGATGAACTGGTGCAGCGGCACCTTCCATGGTTCCTGGTGGTGATTGTCAATGCCGCCGAGCTTCTTCGGGTTCAAGCCCAGCTCGCGCGCCATCTGCACGTGGGCGTGGGAGAGCCGGTGGCGTCGACGAGCCTCGATCCAGGCCTGGTCCTTCACCGAGATGATCCCCGACTTGTTGGCCATATCTCCGTCTCGACTCGATCGGTCCCTCGTCGCAGCCGGTCCGGTCAGCAGAGCCAGCGGCGGTACGCCTCGATCCACTCCGCTCCCTCGGGAGGCGGTGTCGGCAGCGGAAGATCGAGGATCGGAACGGTCTGTCGAAACTCGTCCCGGGTGCAGATCGCGACGATCTGGCCGTCGGTCGTCAGTTCGACGCCTTCCACTGTGACGCCGACGCCGAGCACCAGCGTCTGGAACGGGACCACGAGCTCGTCTTGGATCATGGTGAACAGGCCGGTGACCTGTTCCTCCTCGTTGTAGCAGTCGACGGTGGCGTCCGCGATCATCTGATCGAACCGCTTCTCGTATCTCGGGCTCACTTCGGCAGACTAGCGGGCAGGTGAGGCATCGGACGGCCTGATTTCTCGTGCATCGACGGCGAACCTCGAGCTACCGGCCCCATGGGCCGTGGGCCGTCGCGGCACCGCGACCCGGATAGAACCAAGTTGACCCGCGATTGGCGATTGTGAGCAGCTCCGCCAGTCGGTCTCTCGCCCCCTCGAGGGTTCCAGCCGCGCTTGTCGCGACCGGGGTGCCGAGGTACTCGCCAATGCAGATCTTGGCGCCGTGTTCGTGCTGGTTGCCCGGTGGTCCGGGCGCCACTGCCGTGCGGAGGCGACTCCGCTCGAACCGTTCCTCATCGTCGGGACCTTCGTAGCGATCCTCGTCCACGTGCGGCGGTCGGATCACGCGCGCTCGGCTGCGTTCATCAGCGAGAGTCGTCTCGCAAGTCCTCACTTGTTGCACGGTGTCGGAGCCCCGCCCATATCCAAGGACGCTCGTTGCAGGTCACCTGGCGACGCCGACCAAGCGGCCGCCGGGAAGGTCGCCGAGGAGGCGTAGGACAAGGTTGCGGTCCTGCGGTCGTCCCTCTGCCACGGCGCGTTCGTCGTCGTCGAGATCAGCGAGCCACAGGTACAGCCGAGACAGGTCTCGCCCGAGATCGCCGAGGTCGGGAGACGGGACGGACAGCAGGCCGATTGCCTCATCGTCGAAGTCGCGTGCCCCTCGGGGCATAAGCCACCTGTCAACATCGAACGGGCGAGCGCCGGGGAGAGGTGCGGACCAGCCGGCATGCTCAGTGTGCAGCCCATGGAGGTCTACCCACGCCTTCACGACAGCAAGGCGGCGAATCAAGGAACGATCTAGATCGAGGCCGGGGGTGCGGGCCACCCACACCAGGTCGTACGCGTCGCGGGCAGGGCTTCGTCGGTTGAGGCGAGAGATCTTCTCGGCGACGTTTTCGGCCAGGTCCACGACAGGCAGTTGGGGGAGCGGACCGCCGTAGCGGCTGTGGATCGGCACGTCCACCCACGAACGTACGGTGGGTGCCAACCACGGAGGCGGCCCGATGTCGATCTTCGAGCGGAGCTGACCGGTGGGGTCAGGCCCGAGCTCGCTCCGGTAGATGATCGTGTGGCGGCCGCGACGGTCTTCGATGTCGAAGGTGAAAGGACCAAGGCGAGTGCCGTCGATCTCACCGACGAGTAAGTGGGTGACCGAGGCAGAGTCGTCGTCGAGGGTCGCTACAGAGAAGTCGAGGTCGGTCGAGAACCGCCCGGCGGCACCGGCATACGCCTTTCGGAGTGCGGTGCCGCCCTTGAAAGCGACCATTGTGAGGACACCACGCTCGGACAGATGGCGCAACAGCAGATCCTGTGCGATGTCGATGACCGCGGCGTCGCGACCCTGCGGCGACTGGGCCGGCGCGTGGCGTAGGACGTGGCCTTGGGTCAACCTGACATCGTAGGGACCGTTCATGCCAGGGGGTGAAGGCTCGCGGGGTCGAACGGCAACAGGGTGTCGGCGACCGAGAACCGGGCGCTGTGGTGCTTGAGGCTGCCGCGGGGCCCGAACCAGACCTTCGGAGCGGAGCGCCCCCCATCGTTGGGCGGGACCAGGCGATCGGCCAGGTCGGGAGCGACGCCCTGAGTAAGGTAGGCAAGACGCACCCGCACCGAACGGGGCCGGCCAGCTAGCTCACCGTCGATGTCCGCAGGCGTGACCACCTCGACGAGTTCGGGCAGCGCATCGGCGATCGCGCTCCATCCCCGTACTTCGCCTGGTCGAGCCGCGATGTGCACGAGGATGGTGGCAGGCAGGTGAACCGGCACTCCGCGGGATCGTTCGGGAGCGAGGTTGGCGTCGAAGACGACGACCCGTGTGGCACGCCGCAAGCCTACGGGGATGGAGGCTCCCGTCTTGACGGCGACCTCGAGGTGGTCCGGGGCGCGATCGGTTAGGCCTTGGGCCAACAGTGCCGACACGAGACATACCGCCGCGTCGAGCGACGGGCGGGCCGCGAGCGCGGCCCGCAGCTCGAGGAACTGGTCGCCGTGGCCGATCGGCCCTGCATGGGCGGCGGGGGCGAACTCCCACACACCCGCCGTCTCGGTGGGCAGCAGCCAGCCGAGCTTGCGCATGCGGTCCGCGACCACCCTGGGCTCGGTTCCGATACCGGTGCGCGTTGCCAGGGCCGCGAGCTCGGCCAGGGTGACGACCTGGGGCGCGTCGAGCTCCAACTCGGTCAGTATCGGGCCCAGCGAAGGTGGGATCGTGCGTGTCATCTTTACCCACGAAGTATCAGGTACTGATACGGATGCTTCCTCCATGACACGTACCTTACTCACTCACCTGCGGATGTCAACTGACTGGTATATGTATCAGACCCAGATACTTAAGTACCTTTGGTGACACACCAAGGTTCATCGCGCTGGTCGGCTCAGGGAATCGCCATCTACACCATCGTCCCCACCTGCGTTTCGAGAGTTCCCGGTGCCAGCGGAGCAGGGTGGCGTGACGAATGCCAACGCGATAGAGCGCGCAGGCGGCTGGGCGTAGCGAGGATCGCCCGGTCGACGCGTCGACAGCGGACGCGCTCATGGAGCTGCGTTTCGAGAGTTCCCGGTGCCAGCGGAGCAGGGTGGCGTGACGAATGCCAACGCGATAGAGCGCGCAGGCGGCTGGGCGTAGCGAGGATCGCCCGGTCGACGCGTCGACAGCGGACGCGCTCATGGAGCTGCGTTCGAGAACTCGGACCTCGTGGGGGAGCACCATCAGCTCGGCATCCTTGTCGTGCTCGGAACCTTGGCAGGACCGCAGAAGACCGAGGACCCCAGCAGAGTCCGATGTAGCAGAGGGGGAAGGCCACGGTCGATGATGTCTGACGACAGTGGGGCTATCGCGCGTCTATCGCGCGGGCGCTGCCGTTCGGGTGGGTTCGCTGACGTATAGAAGCCAGTATTTTCCTGCACTATCGGTCGCTGGGATTCGCCAGTTCTCACCAGTATCTACTTGCCAAGGTGAGGGTCGCAGGTCCGAATCCCGTCGTCCGCTCCAGTCCGGAGGCAGTTTCTGCCGTCCCAAACCTCATGAGTTGACCATGAGTCAGCCATAATCTCCAGCTTGGAGTCGAGGTAGTGGAGCAAATTCGCGCTGGCCCTTCGTTCCTGTGGCGAGAAAATCAAGCTGTTTCAGCAGATGCGTTGTGCCGCCGCCCTCGTGGCCATTGAAGCTGTACACGGCGATTTCCTTCGGACCGGCATAGTGGTTGAAGGCAGCGAAGACGGTTGATGCGGGCGTGACCTCGTCGAGCAGGCCGACAGAGAACAGTGCCGGGACAGCGCAGCGTTTCGCGTGGTTCACGACGTCGATGTACGAGACCGTGCGGAATACCTGTTCGATCTCGTCTTGGTGGACTCGGCAGTACTGCGCAAGTTCGGCATAGGGCATGCTCGCGGTGATCTCGGCGGCTCGACGCGGATGCGCGAGGAATGGGACGTCGGGCAACGTCGCAGACACGCCTTCTGCCAGGTGTGCAGCAGCGAGCGCAAGACCTCCCCCTTGGCTGAAGCCTGTCGTGACGATGCGCAGGCCGGCAAGGTCGGGGTGACGCCGGGCCGCGTCGACGGCCCGGGCGGCATCGACGAACAGTCTTGTGTAGTAGTAGCCGCGAGGATCGCTGATACCTCGTGTCAGAAAGCCGGGGCTGCTCGGTTGGCCCCCGTCACCGAGATCGCTCGTTTCGGCGCTTCGCCAGGCGCCGCCTTGGCCACGGGTGTCCATTATGAGGTGTGGATAACCGGCGCTGCTCCACGTGAGCCAGTCGAGTGGGTTGCCTCGACCTCCGCCGTAGCCTGTGTACTCGACGATCACCGTCTCATTCGGGGCTCCCGCGAGCGGGATGAGTAGCCACGCCTTGATCGGGTCGCCGCCATGACCGGCGAAGGTCACGTCGAAGACTTGGGCATGGCGGATGGCGGTCTCTGCAGGGGTGAACTGCGCGTTGACGTCGTGGGATCGGGCGTCGCCGATCTCGCGCGTCCAGAACTCGTCGAAGTCGGGAGGCTCGTAGACATCAGGTCGATAGTCTCGAAGCTCGGCAAGTGGTAGATCGACGAACAAGGTATTCCGTCCTCTCGTAGTTCATTGGGAGATCAACACTGCTCGGAATCGCCGAGTCCCCGGCGGGTTGCCGAAGAGAGGGCGCACTGGGGGCCAGCCGAGCTGTGAGGACAAGCCTCGCATCTTCTTTGCAGCCGCCGCGGCCGACGACTTCCGGCGACGTCGAGACCTGTGAGATCTGGACAGTCGGAGTGCGTAGCGACGGTGAGACATGCGCCGAGGCCGCCGTGCGGGTGGCAGGGAGCGAGAGCTCCGAGTTCGCAAACATCGCTGATGCCGTGGCGCGGTCTCGGTCGGCTCGCCGGCATCGAGGTGCTGGCCGACCCTGTCCCGACCTCTCTCGGCTGGTGGCAGTCTGACGCGACCCGGCGAGAACGCGTGCAGAGCTTCGTTCGGGTGTCCAAGGCTTCGGCAGCGTCCATCCCAACCACCACTTGGTGCCGGAGTGCGGCGGCATGAACGAGTCGCTTTGCGAGCCAGTCTGAAACGGGCTGACGGTAGTCGACTTCGACGTGAGCGATCGTGACCGTGATCAAGTCGCCGGGTTGCCAGGTTCGAGCCCAGCCCTGGGCAGACCGCTCTACAGCAGGGGCTTACAGCCTGGAGGGAAGGACGGTTTCGTGGACGGGAGACCACGTCACCGACGCCAAGCCCCCTGACTGGACGTTTGCCAGTACCTCGCCAACGTGAGGGTCGCGGGCTCGAGTCCCGTCGTCAGCTCCAGAAGGGCCAGTTCACATCAGAGGCTTACAGGGGGACTCCAATGCGAGCCCTCTTGCCAGGTCCTAAGGAGCGTGGCTTGGGGTCCCCGCCGACCTGGGGCTTCAGCTCGAAGAGGTCAGTGGCCTCCTCGCGCCAGTCCAGGACGCCGTCCTCGAGGAGCAGGTCAGCAGCGCTTTCGCGGCTCGGATGGCGTGTCCGGGCTGCGGGACAGCTCGTCCATTGACATCGTTGTCAATTGCTGCGAGAGTTCTTGTCGGTGGCTGCTACCGTTCAGGCTGAAGAGGGGAAGTCGGCGAGCCAAGGCAAGACTCCACTCCTTGCCGCGCGCCAGATCACGAAGCACTACGGATCTGTGCAAGCGCTTCGTGGCGTCGATCTCGAGTTGTACCCGGGTGAGATCGTCGGGCTCGTCGGTGACAACGGGGCCGGCAAGTCGACGCTCGTCAACATTTTGTCGGGGGCACTGCAACCAAGCGGCGGCACGATCCTCGTCGACGGGGACGAGGTGAGCTTGAACTCGTCGATCGAAGCGCGTAATCGCGGTATCGAGACCGTCTACCAGGATCTGGCACTGGCGCCCGACCTTTCAGTCTGGGCCAACATATTCCTCGGTAGGGAGACCACCCGGAAGGGTTTCCTCGGGTGGCTTGGCTGGCTCGACCGCAAGGCGATGTCGACCGACACCGAGCGGAGTCTCGACCGCACACGGATCCGGATCGGCTCGGTGCAGTCAAAGGCGGGTCAGCTCTCGGGTGGCCAGCGGCAGGCCATCGCTGTGGGAAGGGCTGTGGCTTGGGGCTCGAAAGTCATCCTCATGGACGAGCCGACCGCAGCACTCGGCGTCGAGCAGCAACAGCGCGTCGTCGAGCTGATCCGAACGGTTTCCAAGGGGGGCCTCCCCGTGTTGCTCGTGACTCACAACCTCCCTCAGGTGCACAGTTTGTGCGATCGCGTGCTCGTGTTGTTCCAGGGCCAGTTGATCGCGGAACTCTTCCCGGCGCAGTGCTCCGTTGAGGAGATCGTAAGCTGGATCACTGGAGCCGCCCTTACGCGGAGCACCAACGGTGGCTGAGCGCTCCGTGTCGATGACCGACACAATCCGCTCCGCCGGCAAGCGGCTCGGACAGAAGCCGTCCTCCAAGGAGTTCCTCGATAAGTACGGCAGTCTTTGGACCGTCCTGGTGCTCGCCCTGGTCGTGCTCGTCTTCGGCCTTCTCTCGTCGACACTGTTCACCCAAGCCGGATGGGAAGCAGTGTCGAAGTCGACCTACGAGTATCTCCCGCTCGCGATAGGTGAGACCTTCGTCATCCTCACAGGCGGCATCGATCTGTCCGTGGGCGCCGTGCTCGGCTTCTCCTGCGTCGTGAGCGGCACGGTCATGGAGCACATGCTCGGCACGTCGACGGGTTCGCTCGGGATCACGGTCCTCGGCTTTGTCGTCGGCATCGCCGTCGGAGGCCTGTGCGGGTTCCTGAACGGGATCCTGATCACGAGGCTGCGGCTGCCGCCGTTCATCGTCACGCTCGCGACGCTGTATGCGCTAGGCGGGGCCACCTATATCGTCAGTGAGGAGCCGATCTATCAGATTCCTCACCAGCTTGTGACCTTCGGCCAGCAGAGCCTTTTCGGCGGCTGGTTCATTGCACCGGTTCTCGTGGCCCTCGCGTGCGTGGTGGTCTTCGGCGTGTTCCTGTCGAGGTTCCGCTTCGGCCTGCGCACCTACGCGATCGGCAGCAACCGGATCGCGGCCGAGCGTGCAGGCATCAACGTCCGGCGCCACCTCGTCTGGGTTTACGTTCTCGCCGGCGCTCTAGCGGGCTTGGCGGGCATGCTCGTCTCGGCGAACTTCGCCCAAACCTCGCCGTTGTTCGGCAACAACGACGAGCTCGCCGCGATCGCTGCCGTCGTTATCGGTGGCGCCAGTCTCTTCGGTGGCCGCGGCAACCTGCTCGGCACACTGTGCGGGACGTTTCTCATCGCCGTGCTCACCGTCGGGCTCGTGCTCGTCCAAGTCACCGCATTCTGGCAGGAAGTGACAATCGGTGTCGTCATCGTCTTGGCGGTGTCAGTCGATCAGCTCCTGCGGAGCGTGTCCCAACGCTGAGGAAACTGGGCACTCGCGGCACCGTTCAGATTCTCCACCAATGAACCACTGACAACCAAAGGAGAAATTGTGCAGTTATCAAAGACAATGAGGGCCCGAGTAGCTCGTGTGGCGGCTGTGGCATCGGCTTTGACCATGGTCGGAGGGCTCATCACGCTCGCTACAGCGGGGCCCGCCTCGGCAGCGACAAAGTCGGGTGGGATCACGGTCGCACTCGTCCCGGGGATCACTTCTGACCCGTTCTACATCACGATGGAGAACGGCGCCTACACCGAGGCCAAGCTTCTCGGGGTGAACCTTGTCGTGCTCGGCAGCGCCACGGCGTTCAGTCCCGAGACACAGATCCCAATCGTGAACGCGGAGTTCGCGAAGAAGCCGAGTGCGCTTGTCATCGCGCCGACGGACGCTGTTGCGCTCTACGCTCCCATGGCCCGCTATCAGAAGGCCGGGATACCGGTGATCAGCGTTGACACCACGCTCAACAAGACCGGCATCCTCACGTCGCGCATCACCTCGGGGAACACCAACGGCGGCGAGCTCGCCGCCGACACGCTCGCCGCAGACTGTCATAACAAGGGTCAGGTGCTGATCATGAGCACCAACGCCGGGAGCTCGACGGTCGACGACCGGATGTCGGGCTTTACCAAGGAGATGAAGAAGTACCCCAAGATGAAGCAGCTCTCGACGCAGTTCGACAACGACAGTGCGACGCAGGCGTCCACGCTCACGCAGTCGTCGATCCTTGCGCACCCGAGTCTGTGTGGGATCTTCGGGCTGAACTCCGCCTCGGGAACCGGGGTCGGCGCTGGCATCCAGGCTGCAGGCAAGAAGGGCAAAGTCTTCGCCGTCGGCTACGATGCCGAGCCCGCCGAAGTGGCGTCGCTGAAGTCCGGTGTGCTGAACGGACTCATCGCTCAGAGCCCCGCTCTCGAGGGTGCGCTCGGCGTCGAGTACGCCTACTTCGCGATCACCGGCCAGAAGAGCCTCATCATCAAGAGCGTTCAGCTGGACAACCACAGCATCACGACCAAGAACGTCAACCAGAAGGCCACTGAGCAGTTCTTCTACTCTGCCTCCGTCAACACGAGCGGCTGCCCGTAGAGATCCTCGTCTCGGCGAACTTCTCCAGGTGAGCGGCCTGTTTGCAGTTTCTTGACGTTCCGGCAGGTGAGCTGGACTAATTGTGTTTCCGGTCGCACGCCATGCTGCCATCACCGGCCGCAGCGGAAAGAAGACGTTGCGCGGCGGCGGCACACGAACCACGGCGCCCCCTGGGCTGGTCGAATGTCCCCTCCCGAGGGAGGTCGGCAGGGCCGGTCCGGGGGCGTTGTGACCTTCAGACGTTGAACCGTCTGACCCGCTGGCTCTTGGCTGGTGTCGAGAAGTCTCACAAATCCCTTATGCTCGTGGCGACAACATGACAACGTTGTCTCGCGGTGAGCATTCGCCACAGATGAGGCCGGCCTTGTCGAGGAGGGCTAATTGCGATGTGGTGCGGGTCGTGACAGAGGGCCGCTCAGCCTGTGAGCGCACCGCTGGTGTACCGCCGACAGGCGACAGGCCTTGTCAGAGGCGTCGAGCCGCAACGGCTTCCGTGCAGGTGACGCGGCGGGGAGAGCATGGAGCCGTTGCGACGACTGGGAAGAGGGAAGAATGCGTCCGACGATGATGGACGTAGCCCAGGCTGCGGGTGTCAGCCTGAAGACGGTTTCACGGGTTGTGAACCGCGAGCAGGGTGTGAGAACGACAACCTTGCGGAGCGTGCAGGAGGCCATCCAGGAACTGGGTTACAGCCGGAACGAGCACGCCCGGGTGCTTCGCCAGAACCGGGCGTCGCGAATGCTCGGGCTCGTCACGAGGGACGTGTCCAACCCCTTCTATTCCGCGATCGCCCGTGGCGTCGAGGAGGAGGTGCGCGACCGGGCGTTGTTGGTGATCGCCGGCAGTTCCGACGAGGACGCGGAACGTGAGCGAGCGCTGCTCGAGGTCCTGTGCGAGCGCCGGGTGGGCGGCTTGATCGTCGCGCCGACGGGATCCGACCACAGCTTCCTGGCCCCTGAGTTGGCGTTAGGCACCCCCATTACGTTCATCGACCGGCCACCATGGCGCCTGGCCGCGGACTCGATCCTTCTCGACAACGTGGGCGGCGCGCGAGACGCGGTCGAGCATCTGCTGGCGCACGGCCACCGGCGGGTCGCTCTCGTGGGCGACCTGCCAGAGGTCTTCACGACATCCGAGCGCGTACGGGGGTACCAAACGGCTCTTCGCGCCGCCGGTTTGCCCGTCGACGAAGCGCTCGTGCGACTAGGTTGCCACGACACCAGGAGCGCTGAGGCGGCAACACGCGAGCTGCTCTCGTTGCCAGAACCGCCCACAGCCGTGTTCGCAGGCAACAACCGGATTACCTTCGGCGTGCTGCGCGCACTCGCCGGTCGGGCGCGACCGCCGGCGCTGGTCGGCTTCGACGACTTCGAGCTCGCCCCGCTCCTGTCGCCGCCAGTGACTGTCGTGGCGTACGACGCCGTTGAGCTCGGGCGCCAAGCGGCACGCCTGATCTGCGAGCGCCTCGCCGGCGCCAGCGGCCCGCCGCGCCAGATAGTGGTCTCCACGGAGGTGGTCCCACGTGGTTCGGGCGAGGTAGGACCGTGACCCACTTCCGCTGGAATCGACCGAGGGCGAGAGTTACCGGCCCCGAGACGCCGCGGGTCGAAACCGGCGAGCCAGGCCGACAACCGGTCCCTCAGGCAACCGCGCTGTGGACCAAGGTCGAATCACCAGGTAACTTCAAGTCCAAAGTGCTCCTGTCCTCGACCGGAGCGCCCCTGTTTTCGGCAGCATTCACACACGACAGCGGGGCAGCTGTCTGGAACTGACGCCCGCGGCCCGACGAGGCCCCGGGCCCACCATTGGGGGTCTGCCAAGTGAGAATCGTCTTCATCGGAGCGGGAAGTGTGGTGTTCACGAGGAACCTCACCAGGGACATCCTCAGCTTTCCGGAGCTGGGCGGCAGCGAGATTGTGCTCATGGACATCGACGGCGAGAGACTCTCTCGCGCCCAGAAGCTCGTCAGCCGCATGGCTGAGACGGCCAAGGTGCCGGTGCGGGTCATCGCCACCACCGATCGTCGCCAGGCCCTGGCAGGGGCCGACTACGTAGTCGTCACTATCCAGGTGGGTGGGACCGACCAGTGGGAAGTCGACATACGTGTCCCCGAAAGGTTCGGTGTGGGCCAATGCGTGGGTGACACGATCGGACCCGGTGGGATCTTTCGTGGCCTGCGCCACCTCGCGGTCTTCGACGGCCTCATAGAGGACATGGCAGACCTCTGCCCGAGGGCCTTGGTCCTGCAGTACTCCAACCCCATGGCCATCCTCACCTGGCGGGCAGCCCTCGCGGGGTTACGAGTGGTGGGCCTTTGCCACAGCGTCCAGGGAACCGCACGTCTGCTCGCCGAGTACTGCAAAGTGCCGGAGGAAGAGCTGACGTACTGGGTGGCAGGGATCAACCATCAAGCTTGGTTCCTTACTCTGGAGCACCAGGGCCGCGATCTGTACCCGCGCTTGCGTTCGCTCCTCGACAGCTCGGAGATGCTCTCGCTGGAACCTGTACGTCTCGAGCTGATGCGCAGGTTTGGGTACTTCGTGACTGAGTCCAGCGGCCACGCGTCTGAGTACCTTCCTTACTTCCGCAAGCGGCCGGACCTCCTCGCCTCGCTGGTGAAGACCTTCGAGTCGGCTGGGTCCGATTACTCGGCGTGGTTCGGTTACGGCCGCACGGGTGGCGACGTCGCTGTCAGGCGACTCGAGGAGCCGGCGTACGAACAGGAGGTTGCTCGACAGATCGCCGGCACCGAACCCATCGAGCTTCGTCGTTCAGACGAGTACGGCGCGCACATCATTCTTGCGGAGCAGACCGGCACTCCCCTTCGCATCAATGGCAACGTGATCAATGACGACCTCATCACGAACCTACCCGGCGGCGCGTGTGTCGAGGTCCCTTGTCTGGTGGACCGCGCTGGAGTCCACCCTTGCGTAGTGGGAGCTCTCCCGCCCCAACTCGCCTCCTTGAACCGGAGCAATATTGCTGTGCAGGAGCTCGTCGTCAAGGGCCACATTGAGCGGCAGAGAGAAGCTATCTATCAGGCGATGGCCCTTGACCCGTTGACCGCCGCAGTTTGTTCGCTGGACGAAATATGGCAGTTGACTGACGACATGTTCTTGGCGAACGAACACTGGTTGACGCAATTTGGTTAGGCACAGCCAACCGTCGGTGAGAGTGTCCGGACCGAGTTCGAGTCCTCGGTTGCCGCCAGTGCGAGTTGTCGCTTGGTCGAGGTTCTGATCGCCTTCTACTACGGCGTGACGGGCGTCACCTGTGCCTGGGCGTACCGGAAGGTGGCGTTCCAACGGGTGGGTTTCTTCTTCACCGGCGTGCTGTTTCCGCTGCTGGGTGGCATTGGCCTCCTCCTGGTCGGAGCCAAGGTCATCCAGGTGGCCGGGTGGAGCGGGGCTTACCCGGACATCATCACCCTGCTCGTGGGGATCCCGCTTGTGATTGTCACTAAGCCCGGATCCACCGAAAGACATCGGTCGCTCGCCGCTACGGCGCTGAACGGGCTCGGGTGAGCCGAAGCAGCCCTCAAGGGCTTCGGATGTGTTCTTCCGCACCACAGCGGGCGCACCGGACCAGGAC
>Ga0247847_1000086_pt1 | contig 30483 bp, 25 predicted proteins | sample PFST25metaG_FD_186002 | JGI IMG/M metagenome (GOLD analysis project Ga0247847, IMG submission 186002) | Peat soil microbial communities from Stordalen Mire, Sweden - P.F.S.T25 | ecosystem: Environmental > Terrestrial > Soil > Wetlands > Peat | place: Sweden: Norrbotten County, Stordalen Mire...
GCCTTTCATGTTTTATTGTGTAATGGGTGTGCTAGCCATGGTTATGTCAAGCTGTATTGTGACGGTTGCTCCAGGGTATGTGCAAGAACAAGGAGGTTATGCTTACTATTATTTCCCTGATTACAATTTCTATTACTGTCCCGACATAAATCGCTATTGGTGGTATCAAGCGGACGGGTGGCAATCGGGACAACAACTGCCTGATTTGTATGTGATTGATCCTAATTCGACTTACATCGTTGTTACTTCGAGAAACATCAATCCGACAAGTAATAACAATGTCTACAGAGCAGCTTATCAACGTGGTGATTATCAACATCAACTGAGAAGGGTAAATCAAGCACCTCCTGGGAAACTTCCATTTTATCGACCTTCAACCTCTACGCCGGTGAATCGGACCCCAAACAACAACAATAACGGAGACCGGAAAGCTATCCCTTCACAAACGCCCGGTTCCCGTCAAATACAACCCGCTAATCAGTCACAAACAGGTACCAGAGGGAATGACAATCAATCATCCAATATGCCACAACAAAAAGTTGTGACACGTCAGCAAGCAGATAAAACTCCCAATACATCGCCGGATGTAAAAGGACAAACGCCGGCATCCAAACAAATGGGTAATCCTGCTGAAAATATGCAACAAAGACAAGAAGGGGTGGGAAAGCAAAAAAAAGAATCAGGAAAACAAAAGGGAGCCAAACGTGGTACAAAAAAAGCAGAACATCCACACGTCACTCCTCCTCCGGTAAAAGAAGAATCACAAACACGCCAGCAATAGAAGCATTCTTCATTTGATGAGTTTGCTCAGAAACGACTGAACAAGATAAATTGTGAAAAAGATATACTTTGTTTCCGATGCGCATTTTGGTTCTTTACTGACGCAAAATCCTCATGAACAAGAACGAAAAATGGTGCGTTGGCTCGATTACATTCGTGATGATGCTGATGAATTGTTTTTGTTAGGCGATATATTTGATTTTTGGTTTGAATATAAAAGAGTCGTTCCTAAAGGATTTGTTCGGGTTTTTGGGAAATTAGCAGAATTGTCTGATGCGGGAGTGAAAATTCATTTCTTCACAGGGAATCATGATATATGGACGTTTGGTTATCTGGAACAAGAAATAGGACTTACTGTCCATCGTAAACCGGAAATCATTGAACGTAATGGCAAACGTTTCTTTTTGGCACATGGCGACCGACTGGGCGACCATTCTTTGAGTGTCAACATCATACAAGCTATTTTCCACAATAGGCTTTGTCAACGTTTATTTGCACTGTTGCCTCCCCGATTAGGTTTAGGATTTGGCTTTGCCTGGTCACGTGCCAACAGGTTAAAGCCCAAAAGACATATCTACTCGAAATTTCTGGGCGAAGACAAAGAGATATTGGTTCGCTTTGCAAAAAGTTATCCGGAAAGTGATCATATAGATTTTTTTGTGTTTGGGCATCGGCATATTGTTCTTGATTTGATGCTTAAAAATAATAGCCGCATTTATATACTCGGAGATTGGATTACTCATTTTTCATATGCTGTATTTGATGGATCTGTTTTTTCGCTTGAATATTTTGAGTCTGAAACAAATCCGTCACTTGTTTAACCCCTTATTCTACTTTATGGAATTGATTTTTGCCACCAATAATAAACATAAAGTTGAGGAAGTTCAGGCGTTGTTAGTTCCTCAATACAAAATTATCAGCTTACAACAACTACATTGCACCGAAGATATTCCGGAAACAGCAGATACATTGGAAGGTAATGCGTTAATTAAAGCACGATATGTCTATCAACGATTTGGCAAATCATGCTTTGCAGATGATACGGGGTTGGAAGTTGAAGCACTTAACAATGCTCCCGGAGTTTATTCCGCACGTTACGCAGGCGACGATAAGGACATGCAGGCAAATCGGACAAAACTGCTCCGTGAAATGGAAGGAGTCACTCATCGGAATGCGCGTTTCAGAACAATTGTTGCCCTGATTCATAAAAACATAGAATATCTCTTCGAGGGTCAGGTTAATGGTGTTATTACAACGCTGCCCCATGGTGAAGGAGGATTTGGCTATGATCCGATCTTTATTGCCGATGGCATGGAGATGACATTTGCCGAGTTGGATTTATCCATCAAAAATAGCATTAGTCATCGCGCAAGAGCTATTAATAAACTGGTGTCCTTTCTACATCAAATGCAATAACATTTCCCTTTTTTTCATTCTTGCATCTTTCTGCATATAAATGTATTGATTTTATCATAATCTACTTACTTTTGTGTTGTAAAACATCTAAAAAATGGCGTCTAAACAAGTTGTTGAATTGCCAACGATCAGTCAACTGTCTGGCATCTGGGATCCTTTGACATCAGAACAACAAGAGTTTCTTCAAAAGAATTCTATTGTTCAATCTTTTAAGCGTAACGAGATGATTTATTGTGAGGGAGACATCCCTTCAAATCTCTTGTGTTTAGTGAAGGGAAAAGTAAAGATATACAAAGATGGAGTGGGCGGAAGAAGTCAAATCGTGCGGATGATTAAACCGATTGATTATTTTGGATATCGTGCATTTTTTGCAGAAGAACCCTATCTAACAGCTGCTTGTGCCGTTGAACAAACAGCAGTATTTCAAGTTCCGTCCGAAGTAATCACTCAGTTGATTAGAGAAAATAGCGATCTGGCGTTGTTTTTCATTAAAGCAATGGCTATCGACCTGGGTATTTCTGACACGCGTACTGTCAACTTAACACAAAAGCATATTCGGGGACGATTAGCTGAATCGTTGTTGTTTTTGCGTGACAACTATGGATTGGAAGAAGATGGTGCCACCATCAATATTTATCTCTCACGTGATGACTTAGCCAGTCTATCCAACATGACAACTTCAAATGCCATCCGTACTTTATCCAATTTTGTTACAGAAAGAATTATTTCTGTCGATGGTCGAAAAGTTAAAATCATTGATGAGGAACGACTTCGTAAAATCAGTAAGATTGGATAAAGCACCAGCGTTTGTGCTCTTGGTTTTCAATGGGTACTTCTAATATTCAAAACGATGCGAATTTATTTTACAGGTATTATTTTGATATGGTTGGCGTGTCTCTTTATGGCTTGTACAACATCCGATTTGAACAAAAAGGCTATTTGGGCTTACGAACAGAGTCTGCATGGAGAAGCACCTTTTCGTTTTTATCCCGACACCTTTGTTACCGTGGGGGCTATTACTGTGAAGGACAGTCTCGACATGATGAGACAAGCACTGAATAATCGATCAGTTGATTCGTTGATGAAAGAAAACGATGCAACACTGAATAACTTGCTTGGGCTGCAAAACATTGATTTAAGGTACGATTTGGAACTGTCTCGTGAAGAAGTCTCGAAAGATATTGATCAATTGCAAAACGTCGGGAAATGGCTCAATAATTATAAAATTCAACGTGATATCTATTTAAAGATGCCACCTGAAATGTTGTTAGTACGCGAGGTTGAATGCCGGTTTTCATTCGATGATTCCATTGCAGGAGGGAAAATGAAACAAGATAAAATCTATTATATTGATGATGCAACCAATCGGGTAGTTGCATCAAGAGAAATTACACCATACGAGACGCATCAAACTCACTAAAAGAGAGGCTGCATTATGCAAGCAAACGAAATCATACAGCGTAGTAATACCATTTACCGACTCATACAAAGCAAACAACTAAAAATTGCTTTTGATGCTATAAGACGATGGGCAATAGATGGGCAAATGGTAACTGTGCATGAGTCTTTAAATGAACTGGAATTCAATTATCGGCTTTTGATACAATATGTTGAAGAAGGCGTAAATGATCCTCAACGCGAGCATATTTATAAAACATTTGTTCGTCAGGCCTTTCACTTAGTTGATATATTGAAAGAAGAATGGATGATCCTTTATGCTTCAGGTTATGAGTATGTTCAATTAAGGGGTGAACGTCACAATCACGAACCGGAACATGATTTTGTGTCTGACTTGGAGGATTTGTCATCTGGTCATGTTCTGATTTCATTTTTAGAGGGAGGTAATAACAATGATCAGCGAAAATTAGAAAATGCCTTTAAGCACGAACAACTTCGTATAAAAATTTTTCGACAAATATGGTTGTCGTCTGAAATGTCGATTGAACAGCTTAAACCATTATTGTCTTCTGATTTTATTGGCATTAATGACAAAGCTTTTTTTGTAACTGCGCTAACTTTGTTTCTGATTCGTCAGTTTGACGAAGAGCGGCTAGGATTATTGCTTGAAGCTTGTTTGCATAATGATGCATTGGTTTGTCAGCGTGCTCTTGTAGGGTTGTGGGCAGTGACAGGTCGTTACAACGAACGATTATCGTTTTATCCTAATTTTGAGGAGCGATTGCAATTGTTGAAAGAAGATGGTGGTTTTCTCACATCGATGCAAACGATAATGATTCAATTTATTCGTACTGCTGAAACGGAAAAGATTTCAAAAAAAATTCAGGAGGAGATATTGCCTGAGATGATGAAGATTGCACCACAACTGAAAGATAAATTGGACATGGAGAGCTGGATGTCTCCCGAAGAGTTGGAAGATAAAAATCCCGATTGGCAGGAAATGATTGAGAAGAGTGGGGTTGCAGACAAACTTATGGAGATGAGTGAATTGCAAATTCAAGGAGCGGATGTTTACATGAATACATTTGCCCAGCTTAAGCAATATCCTTTTTTTAGTGAAGTGGTAAACTGGTTGTTGCCTTTTGATAAAACATATTCAGCTATCTCCGATCTCTTCGATAAACAACAAGGCCTCTTCAGTGCGCTGGTTAATAGCAGCTTTTTGTGCAACTCAGATAAATATTCGTTAGCACTTAGTCTAAAGTCGTTGCCTGATGCACAACGCAATACCATGATGCAAGCGTTTAAGATTGAAAATGAACAATACAAAGAAGCTATCCGGGATGGCCAGGTTATTCCTGGTGATGGGATGTCTGAACAAATCTCTAATCAATACATCCAAGACTTGTATCGCTTTCTCAAACTGAATCCTTACCGAAAGGATTTCTATCCGATATTCGACCATGCTTTATCTTTGCATCAATCGTGGATGTTTGATCGTCTGCAGTTTTCGATAGATCAGCAAACCACTATTGCAGAATTCTATTTTATTCATGAGCATTATAGTGAAGCTTTTGAGTTGTTCCAAACTATTGTCGAAACGAGTGAAGCATCAAATACTATATTTCAGAAGATGGGTTTTTGTTTGCAACAAAAAGGTGATTTCCAACATGCTCTTGAGTTTTACCTACGGGCTGAGGCATTGGTTCCAACTCAAAAATGGCTGACGCGTAAGATCGCTTTTTGTTATAAAATGATTGGAAATGTGGATGAAGCATTGTCTTATTATCGCCTTGCAGAGTCATTAGAAAGTGATAATTTTTCCATTCAGTTACAAATTGGCCATTTATTGGTGCAACAACAACATTACGAAGAAGCGTTGAATTCTTATTTCAAAGTAGAATTATCAAAATCGGAGCCAAAAGTTTGGCGTGCCATTGCTTGGTGTTCATTTCTTAGTGGGAAGAAAGAACAAGCAGAGAAATATTCCCGGAAAATCATTGAAGAACATGCCACAAAACATGATTGGCTTAACTATGGTCATATTGCCTGGGCAATGGGCAAGCGCACCGAAGCTTTGAATCGTTATGCAAAAAGTGTGGAACTCTTTAGAGACGATCATGATGATTTTTTCATTGCTTTTGAGCGAGATACTTCTTACTTGATAAAAGCCGGTATTGATCCGATGGAAATGGCTTTTATGATTGATGGACTTCGCTATAAGTTACAAAATGATGCCGTGATGTGAAGATGTTAGGTGTATGAGTGATTGAAAGTGGCTTTGCATAAGAAGAGCCAAGCAACATAATAACTTCTTTTAATGTGCTTCTAACCAATTATCACCCACTCCGACTTCCACTTTCAAAGGCACGCTCAACGCAATAACATGCTCCATTTCTTCAATCACCCATTGTTTGATCTGCGGTAGTTCTTCTTTCAGTACATTAAAATTAAGTTCATCGTGCACTTGTAAAATCATTGATGAATGTACCTTTGCCTCTTTGAAACATTTATGAATTCGAATCATGGCTAATTTGATGATATCGGCCGCAGTTCCTTGAATAGGGGCATTGATCGCATTCCGCTCAGCAAAGCCACGTACGTTGGCATTGTGAGAATTGATGTCCGGAAGATAACGTTTACGCTTAAACAATGTTTCCACCCATCCATTCTTTCGTGCGTTAATAATGCAGGTGTCCATGTAATTCCTGACTTGCGGATATGTGTCAAAATAGTTATCAATCAATTCTTTTGCTTCACCTCGTGGAATGTTGAGCCGTTCAGAAAGGCCAAACGTGGAGATGCCATAGATGATGCCAAAGTTGGCTGTTTTAGCTTTACGACGCATATCAGTTGTAACTGCTTCAAGAGGGATCTTAAATATCTTGGCCGCTGTTGCTGCGTGAATATCCTCTCCTGAAAGAAAAGCATCAATCATGTTTGGATCCTGGCTTAGATGTGCCATAATACGTAACTCAATTTGGGAGTAATCTGCTGACAGAAAAAGACAATCCGGCTCTGCAATGAAAGCTCTGCGAATCTCTTTCCCTTGTTCATCTCGTACAGGGATGTTCTGCAAATTGGGATTACTTGAACTTAACCGTCCGGTGGCAGTAACCGTTTGGTTAAAAGAAGTGTGAATCTTGCCCGTTTTAGCATTGATCAATGCAGGAAGAGCATCAATATAGGTGTTAAGCAGCTTTTTAAGTCCCCTGTATTCTAAAATTTTATCTACGATTGGATGTTTTCCTTGTAATGCTTCCAATACATCTTCTCCGGTAGAATATTGTCCTGTTTTTGTCTTTTTGGCCTTTTCAACAATGCGAAGTCGATCAAATAGTACCTCTCCCACTTGCTTGGACGAACCGATATTGAACTCGAATCCTGCTAATTGGTGAATCTCTTCTTCTTTTTTTATTAATTCTGCAGTCAAGATTTCAGAGCTTTGTTTTAGTGCAAAATCATCAATGAGCACACCATGTTTTTCCAACTCAACTAACACTGGTACCAACGGCATTTCTATGTCAAAAAAGAGTTCCTCAATTTGATTCTCTTTGATTTGCGTCGCTAACAGTTGTTTTAACTGAAAAGTAATATCTGCATCTTCAGCTGCATATTCAGTGATTGTTGCCAAATCGACAGAACGCATGGTGCGTTGTTGCGGACTTTTCTTACCAATTAATTCGTCTATATGAATGGTTTTATATGACAGATAGATTTCAGCCAAATAATCCATGTTGTGACGCAACTCGGGTTGCAACACGTAATGGGCGATCATGGTGTCAAAAAGCTTGCCTTTCACTTCAACGCCATAATTAGAAAGCACCAATAAGTCAAATTTGATATTCTGGCCGATCTTTTCGATCTTCTCATTCAGGAAGAATGAGGTAAATTCGTTCACAATAGCTTGTGCTTCTTGTTGATTCTCAGGAATAGGGACAAAATAGGCTTCGTGTTCTTTCCAACAAAATGAGAAACCCACTAAGTGTGCGGATATGGCATCCAGGGAATCGGTTTCTGTATCGAAACAGACATTCTTTTGAAGCAAAAGTTGCTCTAGCAGTGTATTCCGTTTCAAAGGAGTATCAGCTGAAACATAATGATGTAAAACCGTATCAGCAGACTTAAAGGTAGTTGTTTGGTCTGTTACCAAAGAATTAGAAGAATCCATAAACGCATCTCGAAAAAGATCGGTTTGTTGTTCTTTGGATGATGGTAACTCCATCTGATTTGACGCAAAAGATGAATTAGTGTCGTTGATTTTTGTAAGTAAGGTTCTGAATTCTAACTCGGAAAATAATAAATTTAACTGCTCTTTATTAGGCTGTTCGCGTATTAACTTCTCTTCTTCCAACAAAATGGGCACATCAGTTTTGATGGTTGCCAGAAAACGCGAAAAGACAATCTGTTCTTTATTTTGTTCTATCTTTTGTTTGAGACTTCCTTTCAGTTTGGTGGTTTGTTGCATGAGTTGCTCAATGTTGCCAAATTCTTTCAGAAGTAAACTCGCGGTTTTAGGCCCTACACCCGGACATCCTGGAATGTTATCAACCTGATCACCGGTTAGCGCTAACCAATCGATTACTTGATTGGTGTTTTGAATGTCGAACTTTTGTTTAACTTCTTCAATACCTAAAAGCTCATAATCATTCCCTGCAAACTTTGGCTTGTAGATAAAACAACGTTCACTCACTATCTGACCATAATCTTTGTCAGGAGTCATCATAAAAACATCAAAGTCTTTTTGAGAAGCAAGTGTGGCTAACGTTCCAATGACATCATCTGCTTCAAAACCGTCAACCTGAAGCACTGGGATTCGATAGGCTTCAACAATTTGTTTGATGATTGGTACAGATTTGCGAATATCTTCAGGCGTTTCTTCACGGTTGGCTTTGTATTGAGCGTAAGCTTCGTGGCGAAACGTAGGCCCGGAAGGATCAAAAACAACGGCAATATGTGAAGGTTGCTCACGACGCAACACATCCTCCAACGTGTTGACGAAACCAAGGATTGCTGATGTATTGACTCCTTTTGAATTGTAACGCGGATTTTTGATAAAAGCATAATAAGCTCTGTAAATTAATGCATAGGCATCTAACAAAAAGAGTCTTTTTCGAGAAGCATGATCAGTGTCCATGGGATGATTATTTTATCGATTATGGCTTGTAGCCAGCATTTTCAAGCATCTGTTGATAGTTGTTGTCTGCCATCAATTGCGGCAAAGTTATGGATTGATGGTTTTCCATATACTGATTGATGATTTGCCATCCAAGCCATATGCCGATACGTCCGGGTGAATCTTGCGAAACATACGACGTAAATGGAGCATCATTCAGATAAGCAGTTGATATCATGGGATCTGTGCTGTATAGCTGCTTGTTATCTAATATATTTAACCAAATAGCCTTTTCGTTTTTCTTGCACCATTTCATTTGCTGTGGGGAATATCCCATCAACACATCCGGATTCTCATTGGGCATTAATGCTGTCAGAATATACATCATCTTTCCCCGATATAGCATATTATCTAAAAACCGATCGGACGCTGGCATTGGAAATTCCGTCAGCAAATAGGCTATGACAAAGTCAGAAGCAACTTTTCTACGACACATGTTACTTCGTAAATAAGCATAAACCATCTTTTTATACCAATAGTAATTTGGGCCTAAATAATTATCAGCACTCAGTGAGACAACATTATCATCGGTTACAACCGATTGGTTGAACATCGAAACATGAAAATAGAATTGTGGAATTGGGAGGCTTGGAAAAAAATAGTGAAACCGCTTGAATGCATCGGTTAGTTTTAGTTCAATATCCGAATCATTGGCATATTGACGAATGGTTTCTCGGAAAACGCTACGCACAGCAGTGTCCTCCAAAAAGGCACGTACTTGGTCATTAATTTCTTGACTGCCAATGGTATCAAACTGCATCACATTATGCAAATAGAGGTTCAGGTAGTTACCATATTTAACATGAAGACGGGCTATTCCGTCAGCTATATGCAATGTGTCGATAGCAAAAAAATCTTTTTCAAAAGGATAAATTGTGACGTGTAAAGAAATGTCACTCACATCTACATTAAAACGCTTTTTTGAAGAGCAACTCCCTAAAAACAATGCAGCACAAAGAATATACAGTGGCAAAAAGCGAGTCGAAAAATAAAGAAATTTTAAGTTCATAACAAAAGGAGAGAATAAACAGATGAATAATAACCTTGCTTATTCTAAAGCAATTTGAGCCATAATTGGATAATGATCGGAATGATGTACTCTATCTACGCGACTCCATACCGGATGAAACCTTGGATCGCACATGATATAATCAATACGAAATGGGAAATATTTACTGCTGTATGTGTTGCCATAACCTGTACCTACAGAGGCAAACGAATCAATTAACTTTCCTTTGATGGTAGTATAAGTGTAAGAAACCGGTACGTCATTAAAATCGCCACATACTATTACCGGGTAGGGTGATTGTTTAATTACAGTCGCAACAGTATCTGCCTGTTTGGCTCGTAACCCATAAGCTTCATTCATTTTGGTTGAAAAAGTCAGTGCAACGTTGTGAAACTGTTGGGCAGAAAAATCGCTTACTAAGTCTGCATAATGTTTACGATCGTTGAAAGTAAACCGATTTGACTCCATGTGATGGTCAAACACACGAATCATCTTTCCATCAACACGAATGTCAGCAAATATAGTTGTATAATAGCCCTTCGAAAATCTACAAACACCTTGATTTAAAATAGGATATTTTGAGAAAATGGCCAATCCTTCTGCTGACGACTCGGTATGAACTGAATAATGTATGTAATGATATGGAAAGTAATTAAGCAATTGTACCACGTTTTTTTCAGTGACTTTGTTTTTAGGATGTTTGTAAACATAAAACTCTTGAAAACAAACTACATCGGGTTCCTTTTTGTTTACATACGAGAGTAACCCACCACCTATACGATCCTCTTTCACAGGTGCGAATTGACCAAATGCATCGATATTATAGCTCATAATAGTGAGTACAGGCGTATTTGGTAACAAAGAATGTTTCAATAAATGAATAGGGAATGTATTGCCAATGTTATTAATGCAGATAAGTGCAGTCACTATCGAAATTAGTGTCCATTTCCACCTTCCGGTGATAAACCAGAAGATAATAAAAGCAACATTAACTACTATAAAGAAAGGAAATGCTAACCCGCAATACGCAAAAATAGAAAAATGTAAAGGCTTTAAGATTGTGGCTGCTTTTCCTAATAACATTCCTGCAGCGAAAAGTAAGTTGAGCAGTAGCAGTATTATTTTGACTATCATTTTCATATATAGGTGTATTTAGGAATGTTTACTACGGTCAAAAAGCTTCTTTTTCTCATCTGTTGACAAACTTTCGTAGCCTGATCGTTTGATTTTCTCTAAAATGGCATCAATATCTTTCTCGTTTTCGTTTTTTTGTTTATTGTAAAATGCATCCGGTTTTGTCCTGTCATACTGGACTTTAAACTTACTGGGTCTTTGTCTGAACAACATAGTGATTGCATCTATAAATTTATTGATTCCTTTTGTTATGTCTTTGCCATCATGAAATCGTTTTGCGAAAAAGAATCCTGCAAATGCACCTCCAAGATGTGCAAATTCGCCTCCTGCGTTGTTCGATGAAATCCCCAAAACACTAATGGTTACTGTGAAGATGGCAATGTATTTCAGTTTTATTTTTCCAAACAGCCAAAGAGAAACTTCAAAATTAGGCACATGCGTAGCAATGGCAACAATGATTGCCATAATGGATGCAGAAGCACCTAGTAAATAACTATTTGCCTTTACTTCGGCAAAATAGGGAAAAAGATTGTAAGCACCGATATAAAAAAGAGCACCGGCAAAACCACCAAGCAAATAGATACCCAATAAATGCTTTTGTGAAAAATAGAGCAAGAAGAGTTGTCCAAATCCAAACAAACAAATCAAATTGAACACGATGTGCCAAATTTCAATATGCAAAATCATGTATGTCAACAATGTCCAGGGCCGAACTAGCAATAAAGATAAATTCGAAGGTAGCTCCATGTATGTCAACCACTCTGTTGCATCGCTATTGAATAAACGTAACCCGATGATCACGACATGTAGTAATATAAAAACAGCAATATTGAGATAAAGTAGTTTCTTCAATATAGTTGCATGTTGGAAAGTGTGACGCAAGTCATCAAAATGGGGCATAATATACTAATATTTAGCTTATTTTAGCATGTTTCTTCCAATAAAGGATCAGGATTAATCCAAAAAGTGCACCGCCTAAATGTGCAAAGTGTGCCACATTGTCGCCTGAAAAGTTTGCAACGCCCAAAAACAGTTCCACTAAAGCATACATTGGGACAAAATAACGAGCTTTAATGGGGATTGGTAGAAAGAAAAGAAATAGTTTAGCATCCGGGAAAACCATAGCAAACGCCAAAAGGATGCCGAAGATGGCACCTGAAGCTCCAATGGTAATTGGTTCTAACCCACCTTGAAAAATAATATGTGTAGCAGCGCTGCCTATTAACGGCATAAGCTGATATGACCAAAATATCTCTTGAACAATGCCTGCACCAATACCAGTAAATAAATAAAAAAACAAGAAGCGTTTTCCTCCCCAAAGTTGCTCTAAAACCGGACCAAACATAAACAAACCAAACATATTGAAGAAAATATGGTCGAAGGAGCCGTGCATAAACATATAGCTAATCAATTGAAGCGGATTAAACGCTTCCGATTGCCAGTAATGAAGTCCCAGAAAGAGATTCAAATCGATCGAAGTAACCTTTGGTAATACTACACTTGCTAACCAAACAAGCACATTGATGATTAATAAATTGAGAACGACAGGTGACAGGAAGGAAAACGGAGAACGTTGATTGTTGATCATAGGTGTAATTTTCAAGCAAAAATAGGGAAAAAAGTGCTGTTTTTATGTCGAGAAACATATTTTATGAATGGAAACGAGCTTTTTTATAAAAAAAATTGCCTATCTCTTGCTTTGTTAAGAGAATCGTGTATCTTTGCAATTGGTAATGAGCTATCTTGTTAATTTCTAACCATTAAAAATTTCAAGTTTATGAACAAAGGAGAATTGGTGAGCGCAATCGCAGCCGAAGCTGGTTTAACAAAAGTCGATGCAAAAAAAGCATTGGATGCAGCTATTAGTGCAATTACAGAAGCCTTAAAACAAGGAGACAAAGTTAGTTTAGTTGGGTTTGGCACTTTTTCAGTAGTACACAAAGATGCCCGTAACGGAATTAATCCTGCAACCAAAAAACCAATTACGATTGAAGCTAAAAAAGTAGCTAAATTTAAATCAGGTGCTGAATTAGCTGAAGCTGTGAAATGATCTTTATGCTACAAGCAACTTGCTAAAAAGGCTGTTAGGAATTCTCTTTAACAGCCTTTTTATTTATTGTACTTTTTGAAAAAAAGTTTCCAAACTTGGCATGGCAGAAATCATGCAAAAAATAATTACGTGATCATTTGCCTGAATAGTCGTATCTCCATTTACAATGATACCTTCGCTATTGCGTACTAACGCACCAATGTTTACATTATCCGGTAAATTAAGGTTTTTGACACTGGTTTGTGTAAATCGCGATCCCTCTTTTGCCACAAACTCTACAACTACAGCTTCTACATTGGTCAGGCATTTGACATTTGAAACATTTGCATTAATTGTGAATTGATAGATAGTGCTGGCTGTTAATAGTTTCTTGTTCAAAATGGCGCCAACATCCAAACTTTCTGCCATCTGAATGTATTCCATGTTTTCTACTTCTGCAATGGTTTTCATAATCCCAAACCGTTTGGCAACAGAACAAGCCAGAATATTTGTTTCAGAATTATCGGTGAGAGCCACAAAAGCATTCATCTCTTCAATATCTTCTTCTTTAAGTAATTCTACATCACGTCCATCTCCATTGATCACCAATACATTGTTTAGTTTCTCCCCCAGTTTATGTGCTTTGTCTTTATCAATTTCAAACAATTTGACGCGCATATAATCGGGAATACATTCAGCAATACGTTCGGAGATTCTGCTACCACCCATGATCATAATATTGTTCACTTCGTATATCTCTTTTCCTGATTCTTTCCGAACGAAATCCAGATTCTCAGGCGAAGTGATAAAGTATACCAAATCTCCTTTCAAGATCACATCGCTACCTTTAGGAATAATGGTTTCATTATCGCGTTTTATGGCAACGATCCGATAGCGGGAGTGACCAAAATATCCTGAATTAAAAGATTTCTGAATAATGGCTGCATGGTCGCGTATTTTAATTCCTCCGAGAATCATTATGTCTTTTTCAAAACTCATATATTCTCTCAGCCATGTTGCCTTTAATGCATTAATGACTTCCATTGCAGCAAGCATCTCTGGGTAAATAAGTGATGCAATACCCATTTCTACAAACATCGATTTGTAATCCTGACTCAAATATTCGCTGTTGTCTATGCGTGCAATGGTTTTCTTGGCACCTAGTTTTGCTGCCAATAGACATGCCGTCATGTTTTCGGATTCGTAGGGTGTCACTGCAATAAACAAATCAGCCTTGTCAACCCCGGCTTCTGCTAAACAATGAATCGACGTGGTAGGGCCTGTAACTGTTTCAATGTGCAACGTGGTATTCATTTGCAGCAATTTAATGCTATTCTCATCAAGAAGGGTAATTTGTTGGCCTTCTCTGGAAAGCATTTTAGCTAAGTGTGTTCCAGTTTCACCGGCACCGGCAATAATAATTTTCATCGGGTTGGAATGCTATTAATTTGCAATTAAATGTTTCTCTTTATAAAGAGCATTTATATATGAATCAATTCGTTCGTTTCGTTTATGCAAAGATACGTCATTTTCTAACAGCTTGCAATGTGGGGTGTCATTCATTCATTCATATGAACAATATGCTTGTGCAAAAATTGTCTTATGTATTACATTGCAATTTGATAGAATCAACGATCGTTGGCAATAGAAACGACAAATCCCATCAATAAATCAATGACTTATTAATAGGATTCTGCAGTAATAGAGCCTCTCAAGGGAATTGAACCCTCGACCTGCTCATTACGAGTGAGCTGCTCTACCGCTGAGCTAAAGAGGCAAATTTGACGATACAAAAGTAGCTTAAAATTGATTAGCCGCCAAATTTTAGGCTACTTTCTTTGGCTATCCAACTGATAAAATGATGCTATGCCTCCGTTATCTTTTTGAACAGGGGCTTCATGGATACTTTCTCGCTTAAAATAGCAGAGAGTTGTTCGATAGGTACACGATCTTGAAGCATGGTGTCACGGTTACGTAAGGTGACTGTGTTGTTCTCTAATGTTTCGTGATCGACAGTAACACAATAGGGGGTTCCGATGGCATCCTGACGACGATAACGCTTCCCAATGGAATCTTTTTCATCATATTGACACTTGAAATCAAACTTCAGACTATCCATGATTTCGCGTGCTTTTTCTGGAAGGCCGTCTTTTTTTATCAAAGGCAATATGCCGAGTTTTATAGGAGCCAAAGCCGGTGGCAGTCTCAGGACTACACGCGTTTCGCCACCTTCTAAAACCTCTTCGGCATAGGAAGCGGCCATGACGGATAGAAACATACGATCTACACCAATAGAAGTCTCAATAACAAACGGGGTATAGGATTCATTGAGTTCAGGATCAAAATATTTGATGCTTTTGCCGGAATATTTTTCATGGCTGCTCAAGTCAAAGTCGGTACGAGAGTGAATTCCTTCTACCTCTTTGAACCCAAACGGCATTTCAAACTCAATATCAGTTGCAGCATTTGCATAGTGTGCCAACTTGTCGTGATCATGGAACCGGTATTTGTGATCGCCCAGACCCAATGCTTTGTGCCATTTCAGGCGGGTCGTTTTCCATTGTTTGAACCATTCCAATTCACTGCCGGGGCGAACAAAGAATTGCATCTCCATTTGTTCAAACTCCCGCATGCGGAAGATGAATTGTCGTGCCACAATCTCGTTACGGAAAGCTTTCCCGATTTGTGCAATACCAAACGGGATTTTCATCCGACCGGTCTTTTGTACGTTGAGGTAATTGACAAAGATTCCTTGTGCCGTTTCAGGGCGAAGGTATATTTTCAATGCCCCTTCAGCCGTAGACCCCATTTCGGTAGAAAACATCAAATTAAATTGACGTACATCCGTCCAGTTTTTGGTGCCACTTACAGGACAAACAATCTCGTAATCAACAATGATTTGTTTCAACCCGTCCAGGTCGTTATCGTTAAGTGCCTTCACAAAACGGCTATGAATTTCATCACGTTTGGTTTGGTGTTCTTGTACGCGGGGATTGGTTTGACGAAACAGTGTTGCATCAAATGACTCTCCGAAACGTTTTGCTGCTTTTTCTACCTCCTTATCAATCTTGTCGTCGTATTTGGCCAACAACTCTTCAATCAATACATCGGCACGATAACGTTTTTTTGAATCTTTATTATCAATAAGGGGATCGTTGAAGGCATCCACGTGACCTGAAGCTTTCCAAGTTGTAGGGTGCATAAAAATAGCTGCATCGATGCCGACTATGTTCTCATTGAGCAGTACCATACTATCCCACCAATAACGCTTGATATTATTCTTGAGTTCCACCCCGTTTTGTCCATAATCATAAACAGCTCCTAAGCCGTCGTAAATCTCGCTGGAAGGGAAAACAAACCCATATTCTTTACAATGTGCAATTAACTTCTTGAAAACTTCTTCTTGTTGTGCCATGACGATTGAAAATAAATTATGTAAGGAATCAGAAAGAACCTTAGAACAAGGTTTTTTCTGTGCTTACAAAGTTACGCTTTTTTTGTACGTGATAAAAACCTGCTATCTTTGTGCCTCAAACTGTACAAATGAAACTCTATCTGATCCTTTGTTTGTCTTTCTTTTCGCTGATCTTATCAGCACAATCACCTGAAATCATTGATTATAGCGCTAAGGTTCATTGTGGATATCGTCTGCTTCCCGATCGAAAGATTGATGTTGTGGTGATTCATTCTACTTATAATCTGGGAAAAGATCCGTTTGATGTGGCAGGTGTACTTGCTCAGTTTCGTCGATATGGTGTCGCTTCACATTACCTGATTGATCGCGAAGGGAAAATTTATCGGCTTGTACCTGAAGACGAAGAGGCTTTCCATGCAGGTAAAAGCGTGTTGCCGGCTACGGGTCGTGTAAACCTGAATGCCACTTCCATTGGCATTGAGTTAATCAATACGCCTACCATTGCTCCCGATCAACGGCAGTATTCTTCCTTGGTGGGACTGATTAAAAGTATCAAACAGCGCTATTCGATTCGCTACATTGTAGGTCATAGCGACATTGCCCCCAAACGTAAGAGTGATCCCTGGGATTTTGATTGGAAGAAATTTTGGCAGATGATGTCAGCATAGCGCGTGCCTGTTGAAATGTAGGGACTTCTAAAAACGTAATTTATAAAGATCAAAAAGCATCAAGCGCTGTGAGATAATATTGCACTCCTTTGTAGTAATTATTGTGTGTCACATCGAACCTCAGGTTGATATTCGCTCTTGTAACGCGAAATCGTAAGCCGGCACCATACGAGACTTTCAACCTATAAATCGCAAATGTTTGACTATTTAAGACATCTCCTGTTGCACCAAAAAGTGCTCCTCTCAATGTTTCATAAATAGGGAAACGATATTCTGCTTGTGTGGCAGCCATTACGTTGTCACGATAAATGCCATTAGTAAATCCACGCATCATGTCTTGTCCGCCGATGGAAGCCAATTGTTGAAATGGAATCGCATCGCCTAATCGCCAATCGGTATAAAGTTGCCATGCGAACACATGTTCTTTGTAGAGATCAATGAATTGACGATAATCATAATCAAATTGAACTATGCGGTAGGTGCTTCCCCAAAGCGGATCGTAATAGAGCAAAGCAAATTTTGAGAACGTCCCGTGTAACGGATAATATTGACTACTCCTCGTGTCATATGTGATGACACCTCCAAAACCAATCAGGCGATAGGGATTCCAACCGGTAATATGAATATTGTAGGCTCTGCTTTTCAAACTGTCAGCTAAAACGGTGCGTTCTCTTCTGAATGCAAATTGCAATCCGAACAACAAGTGTTTCGTTACATAACGCTGAAGTTGAGCGTTGACGGAAATGCTACGGGAAGTATATGGAATCGGATCTGTGAGCAACGAACGCGGATTATTTCCTATACCGACAAAATAGTTAGGATAGGATTCTACACTGGCATTTGAATAGAGGAACCATGAACCCCGGGGACCCCAATACAAATGGGGATTTATATTGAATACAAATTGTCCCCGTTGAGTAAAAATAGCATCGAAAGTTAGACTGCTAATGCGTACCGGATCGATAAAATGGAAATAATAACCACCTGCAAATCCAGCTGCATAACGCGTCTCAGGCTGATATGACAAAGTTGGCAAAGCATAGAAATTCAACCTGGTGGCTATTTTCAACAACGAATCTAACTTGATACCTGCCGGTGCGGAGGTTGCCAAAGACAAAAGGAAACAGGCTAATACAATTTGTTTCCACATAGTTTTTCTCGTTTATGAATCGTTACATCCGGCTACTTGCCATTAGCGTTGCTCCAGGTAAAATTTCAAATCGTTATATTGGTTGGAAAGTGAAACGTTTTGCTTCTCTTTTTTCATAAAATACTGCAATCGTTCAGGAATAGCAATCGGCTGTTGAATGATTGATTCAATGGTCTCTTTGAATTTTGCAGGATGGGCTGTCTCCAAAAACAGGCCTGTCTCTGGAGGTGTCAGCAACCCCTCTTTCAAAGCCAAATATCCACAAGCTCCATGAGGATCGAGAAGATACTTCGTTTTCGCATAGCAGCTCTTCACGCCTTCTCTGATTTGTTCATCAGAGTAGCGACAGCCCGAAACATCACCACAAATGGTTTTGTGCGATCCTTCATAAAGATCAATAATGCGGGCAAAATTACTTGGGTCGCCCACATCCATCGCGTTGGCAATGGTTGCTATAGAGGGTTTTGGCTCATAAATGCCGGTTTGCAGGTAGTTCAGGAAGATATCATTGCGGTTGTTGGCAGCAATAAATCGCTTAACGGGCAGTCCCATTCGTTTGGCAAATAAGCCTGCCGTGAGATTGCCAAAATTTCCACTTGGAACGCTCACCACTAATTGATCGCTCTTTCCGATTTTCTTTAGTTGTGCATAAGCATTGAAATAATAAAAAGCTTGTGGCAGGAACCGCGCCACATTGATGGAATTTGCCGAAGTGAGATTGAGCTTCTGGTTGAGATATTCATCCATAAAGGCCGTTTTCACCAATCGTTGGCAATCATCAAAAGTGCCATCAATTTCAAGTGCGGTAATGTTTTGTCCTAATGTGGTAAACTGTTTCTCTTGAATTTCACTCACCAGCCCTTTTGGATAGAGCACATAAACATGAATACCTTCCACATTAAGAAATCCGTTGGCAACGGCGCTTCCTGTGTCACCTGAAGTTGCAACCAGGACATTGACATCCGTTTGTCCTTGTTTCCTGATAAAATAGCCTAACAATCGCGCCATAAAGCGGGCGCCAACATCTTTGAAAGCCATTGTCGGACCATGAAAAAGCTCCAATGCGTAGATGTTCTGTTCAACCTCCACAACAGGGGTCTCAAAATTAAGCGTATCGTAAACAAGGACTTTTAACGTGTCGGCTTCCATGTCGTCGCCAAAAAATGCATCGGCAACGCGATAAGCTATCTCCTGAAACGAAAGCTTATCAATCTCTTGAAAAAACTGAGCCGAAAGCATATTGATTCGTTCCGGCATGTAGAGGCCTCTGTCAGGAGCAAGTCCTTTCACAACGGCTTCTTGCAACGTTGTCTGTGGCGATTGATGGTTTGTGCTATAATACAACATAGGAATTGAGGGAGTTGATAAATTGACAATGGACTAAAAACAATTGACAGTGAAATCTGTAAACAAATTTCAGGACTGGACAGATTGCTTTTGCCTGTTGCCTTTGATGTTGCCTGTTGCCTTTGATATTAAGTTATTCTTTGTGTCTTTTTTTAAGTTCGCGTGCCAGATCTTCTATCCGGTATCCTTTGGATGTGAGCAGAACAATGAGGTGATAAATCATATCGGAAGCTTCATATATCAATCCTTCATCGGTACCGTTGGTAGCTTCAATCACGGTTTCAACCGCTTCTTCACCCACTTTTTGTGCCATACGGTTAATGCCGCTTTTGAACAAAGACGTTGTGTACGAACCTTCGGGCATCTCCTTTTTGCGACGTTCAATAAAGTCTTGCAAATAACGGAGAAACAAAATGTCTTCCTGGTTGGTTTCTCCCCAGCAGGTATCAGTTCCTAAATGACAAACGGGACCTGCCGGATGTACCTTGATAAGCAAGGTGTCGTCGTCACAGTCGGAGGCAATGGAGACAAGATGCAAAAAGTTGCCGCTCTCTTCCCCTTTTGTCCATAGTTTCTCACGACTACGGCTGTAGAAGGTGACCAACTTGGTTTCCAATGTTTTTTTATAGGCTTCTTCATTCATATAACCCATCATCAGGACAACATGCGTTACCGCGTCTTGAATGATGGCAGGGATTAACCCGTTGCCTTTGTTGAAATCTAATTCCATTCTGCAAGAATTTATTTCGGAGCGAATCGCAAATGTCCGCCCGAAGTGTTATAAATATTTTTTCAAATCAGATAGTTGAATTCGTCCTTCATAAATGGCTTTGCCAAAAACGACGGCAGGTATCTTCGCTTCATCCAGCGCTTCAATGTCTGCCATGCAGCTTACTCCGCCACTGGCAATAAGGTACAAATCGGGAAAATGCGTCAATAATTTCTGATACAAAGCAACAGAAGCGCCACCCAACATCCCGTCTTTGGCAATATCGGTACACAGGACATGACGAATGCCTTTCTTTACATATTGTTCAATAAAGGGTATCAGCTCTATGTTCGTATTTTCGAGCCAGCCTGAAATAGCAATTTGCTCGTTGTGCACATCAGCGCCTAAGATGACGCAATCAGCGCCATACTTTTCAATCCAGGCAGAAAACGTATCAGGTTGTTTCACCGCAATGCTGCCTCCTGTTACCATCGAAGCGCCGCTCTCGAAGGCAACACGCACATCTTCATCGCTCTTTAAGCCACCACCGAAATCGATCACAAGATCAGTATGCGTAGCAATGCTTTCTAAAACAGCCTGGTTGACAATATGCTGTGCTTTTGCGCCATCCAGATCGACCAGATGTAACCGGCGAATGCCTATGCCGGCAAATTGTTTTGCTATCTCAAGCGGTCTTTCGTTATAGACTTTCTTTTGCGCGTAATCGCCCTGAGAGAGCCGCACGCACTTTCCGTCAATAACATCTATGGCAGGAATAATTTCAATCATGAACCAATAAGCATCAAAGAAATGAATATTGTTACAAAGGTAATGGTTTTTCCACAAAGAGGAAAAAGTGCAAACTCAACCCCGTTGTCTTGCACCCCATCGCTGCAAATGGAGATCGGGACATCATTCGGGACGCGACTTCAAATCACACTCCGGCTAAAGCATAAAACAGATTTAACTTCCATAACTTCATATCTTCCATAACTTCTCTGTTATGATCTTGTCTCGAGCCGGTTAAAGGTTAGTGCTGATTCTCGTAGAAAATGCCTAACTTTGTGACTCTTTTTTTTAAGAAAATTACACCGTCTTGGTTGTCATACAATTAGCTGATTATGAGTAAGAGATTTGTTGAACATACTGCTTTTGATCTTTCTGAAATAAACAAAGAAATCCTGAAACGCTGGGATAAACACCATGTTTTTCGCCAAAGTCTTGAAACACGGAAAGGAAACCCATCCTTCGTTTTTTATGAAGGACCTCCTTCTGCCAATGGACTGCCGGGTATTCATCACGTCATGGCACGTACCATCAAGGATATTTTTTGTCGGTACAAGACGATGAAAGGTTTTTATGTGGAACGTAAAGCGGGTTGGGATACGCATGGTCTTCCCGTGGAACTGGGTGTCGAAAAACGACTGGGTATTACCAAAGAAAATATCGGCAAAACCATTTCGGTGGAAGATTACAATGCTGCTTGTCGCAAAGATGTGATGCAATACACCAAAGAATGGGAGGATTTAACCCGTAAAATGGGCTATTGGGTCGATATGCACCATCCCTACATCACGTATGACAATCATTACATCGAAACGCTGTGGTATCTGCTCAAAAAACTTTATGACAAAGGATACCTCTACAAAGGATACACCATTCAGCCCTATTCTCCTGCTGCGGGAACAGGACTTAGTACCCACGAATTGAACCAACCTGGGTGCTATCGGGATGTGAAAGACACGACGTGTGTTGCTCAGTTTAGCATCATTGATGCAAAACCGGAATGGAAACAATGGGGCGAAGCCTGTTTCCTGGCATGGACAACCACTCCCTGGACATTGCCATCAAATACTGCCCTTTGTGTCGGCCCAAACATTACTTATATAGCCGTGCAATCGTTCAATCCTTATACCGGCTCTCCTGCAACGTATATTTTAGCGAAAGAGCTGCTTCTGCATCATTTCAATGCCAGGGCAGCCGGCATTCCATTAGAAGATTATCAGTCCAGTGACAAGCTCATCCCGTTTAAGGTGATCGGAGAATATAACGGGAAACAGTTGGAAGGAATTAAATACGAACAACTGATTCCTTTTGTAAAAGTTGACAACAATGCTTTTCGGGTAATTACAGGTGATTTTGTGACTACAGAAGACGGAACAGGCATTGTGCACATTGCTCCTACTTTCGGAGCTGATGACGACAGGGTAGGGAAAGCCAATGGAATACCTCCGTTATTGTTGATCGACAAAGAGGGTAACCCCCGTCCGATGGTCGATTTGACAGGGAAATTCTTTACCGTCGAATCTTTAGATCCCGACTTTGTTGCAAAGTATGTAAACGTTGATTTGTATAAAGAATATGCCGGGCGCTATGTAAAAAACAGTTATGATGACACTTTAACGGAATCCGATTCAACGTTAGATGTTGACCTGGCCGTGATGCTCAAGCAACAGGGGTTGGCATTTAAAATCGAAAAGCACGTTCACAGCTACCCGCATTGCTGGCGGACAGACAAACCTGTTTTATACTATCCGCTCGACAGTTGGTTTATTCGTACCACAGCTTGTCGCGAACGTATGATGGAACTGAACGAAACCATCAACTGGAAACCTCAATCGACCGGTACAGGTCGTTTTGGTAAATGGCTCGAAAATCTTCAGGACTGGAACTTGTCGCGCAGTCGCTATTGGGGAACCCCACTGCCAATCTGGCGAACCGAAGATGGAACCGAAGAAAAATGTATTGGTTCTCTTGAAGAACTTTATGCCGAAATTGAAAAAGCTGTTGAAGCCGGTGTGATGCAACATAATCCTTTGAAGAATAAAGATTTTGTACCAACCGATTTTTCAAAATCCAATTACGACAAAATTGATCTTCACAGGCCTTATGTCGACGATATTCTGTTGGTTTCCGGTAGTGGCAAGCCCATGAAAAGAGAAACAGACCTGATTGATGTTTGGTTCGATTCGGGTTCCATGCCTTATGCTCAGGTTCATTATCCATTTGAGAACAATGAGCTTATTGATAAGGGAACAGCTTTTCCCGCAGACTTCATCGCCGAAGGAGTTGATCAGACACGTGGATGGTTTTTTACATTGCATGCCATTGCGGTAATGGCTTTCGACAGTGTTGCTTTTAAGGCTGTGGTGTCCAATGGGTTGGTTCTTGATAAAAATGGCAATAAAATGTCGAAACGATTGGGAAATGCCATCGATCCATTCTCCACGATTGAAAAATATGGTTCCGATCCTTTGCGCTGGTATCTGATCACCAATGCGTCGCCGTGGGACAACCTGAAATTTGATGTTGACGGTATTGAAGAGGCCCGAAGAAAATTTTTCGGCACACTCTACAACACCTATTCTTTTTTCGCACTTTATGCCAATGTGGATGGATTTCATTTTAAGGAAGAGGAAGTGCCGTTAGCCGAACGTCCTGAAATTGATCGCTGGATACTCTCGCTCCTGAATACATTGATTGACGACACCAACACTTATTACAACACCTATGAGCCAACACGTGCCGGACGTGCTATTGCTGAATTTGTAAACGATCATTTAAGCAATTGGTATGTACGCCTCAACCGTAAACGATTCTGGGGTGGTGTTTATGACAGTGACAAAATCTCAGCCTATCAAACTCTCTATACTTGTCTTGAAACGGTAGCCAGACTCATGGCTCCCATTGCTCCATTTTTCGCCGATCGTCTCTATCTCGATTTGACAGCAGCAACCGGAAAAGGAAATACAGATTCTGTCCACCTTGCGTTATTCCCTGAAGCGAGTCAGCAATATATCGACAAGAAACTGGAAGAACGGATGGAGCTGGCTCAATCCATTTCCTCAATGGTGCTGGCGTTACGTAAAAAGGTGAATATCAAGGTAAGGCAACCGCTTTCGTCCATGTTTTTACCTGTGAAGGATGCTTCGGTTCGCGAACATATCGAATCGGTTCAATCGCTTATTTTGAATGAAACGAATGTCAAGGAACTTCGTTTTGTGGATAATACAGCCGGCATATTAATCAAACGTGTGAAACCTGACTTCAAGAAGTTAGGCCCGCAATTTGGGAAAATCATGAAACAGGTTTCCAATGCCATTACATCGATGAATCAGGAGTCTATCACTCAGCTTGAGCAAAGCGGTTCTTTTTCTTTTGGAATTGAAGGGCAAGCGTTTTCAATTTCTGTCGGGGATGTGGAAATTATTTCGGAAGATATTCCCGGCTGGCTTGTTGCTAACGAAGGCAACCTGACTGTAGCTCTCGACGTCACGCTTACCGAACCACTCTTGCAGGAAGGTATTGCGCGCGAACTGGTCAATCGTATTCAAAACCTCAGGAAAGCCAATGGATATGAAATTACAGATCGCATCACAATACAAATTTTACAGTCAGAACAAATAGAAGCAGCCGTAAAAACATACACCAACTACATAGCCAGTCAAACATTGGCCAATAACATCGTATTTGTTTCTCATATTGATAATGCAACAGAGCTTGATTTTGAGTCATTTATAGTTTCTGTTCAGATTGAAAAAGCGTAAAAGCATAATGATGTTAAAAATGAAAAATCGTATGGTTATGTCTGTTTGATTGGCTAATTTAGCAGTCCGAAATAACGTCTTAAAATGTGTTGACTATGTCAGAAAAAACAAGATATTCAGATCTGGAATTAGAGGAGTTTCGTGCCATTATTTTAGACAAACTCTCAAAAGCAGAACATGATTACGAACTGCTAAAATTGAGTTTGACCAACATGGATGGTAACGATACCACAGACACTTCTCCCACATTCAAGGTGTTAGAAGAAGGTGCTTCAACGTTGTCAAAAGAAGAAGCGGGACGTTTGGCGCAACGCCAAATGAAGTTTATTCAGCATTTACAGGCAGCTATGGTGCGCATTGAGAATAAAACGTATGGCATCTGTCGCGAAACGGGCAAACTCATCCCCAAAGAAAGATTACGCGCTGTTCCTCATGCAACATTAAGCATTGAAGCCAAATCAGCTGGAAAATAATGTTTTACACAATACAAGGACACGGCAAGCGGACAAGACAACTCCGGTTGCCGTTTTTTGTTACAAAGAATGGAGTGATAAAAGAAGATTGACCTTTACTGCAAAGCAACTTAACAAGAAATCAGAACAACCTCATGCCACTAACTAAACGTATTATTCCTTGTTTAGACATCAAAGACGGACAGACTGTGAAGGGGATCAACTTCTTAAATATTCGTGCTGTGGGCGATCCTGTTGAGTTAGGAAGTCGCTATGCACAAATGGGTGCCGACGAATTGGTTTTTCTGGACATCACTGCCACACACGAAAAGCGAAAAACACTTTCAGAGCTTGTCACACGCATTGCCCATCACATCAATATTCCGTTTACGGTAGGCGGTGGGATTACAAGTATTGACGACGTATCAAACTTGCTTCAGGCAGGAGCAGATAAAATCTCCGTCAATTCGGCCGCCGTGCGAAACCCACAATTGATAAACGAGTTGGCACATCAGTTTGGTTCTCAATGTGTCGTCTTAGCCATTGACACCAAGTTTGTCGATGGTGAATGGGTTGTATTTCTTAATGGAGGCCGCATCCCAACGAACATTCGTACTTTAGACTGGACAAAGCAGGCTGTTGAGTTGGGTGCCGGCGAAATACTCCTAACGTCGATGGATCATGACGGTACTAAAAATGGGTTTGCACTCGATATCACGCGTCAGGTTTCCGAAAGTGTCAATGTTCCTGTCATCGCCAGTGGTGGTGCCGGTAATATGGAGCATTTTGTGGATGTATTTGAAAAAGGCAAAGCAGATGCCGCTTTGGCAGCAGGTATTTTTCATTACGGTGAAATTGAACTTCCCGCTTTGAAACAATTCTTATACGAAAAAGGTATTGAAGTGCGGCGATAGGCTGATACCCGGCTACTATCCGATTCATTTCTCAATAAAAGAAGTTCAATCGCATTCTTATGCACCAGTTTTACGCCCCCTACATTGAACAGGCACCATTTCTACCGGAGGAAGAGTCACTTCACTGTGCCAAAGTTCTCCGATTGACCGAAGGAACGCTCATTTCCATCTCTGATGGGAATGGCAATCGTTTCGTGGCAAACATCGTTCGTGCGCATGCAAAACAGACTCTTGTCGAAATTGTTAATAAAAAGCATGAGGTGCGCGACGAAACAAGGCTGACTCACATAGCCATAGCTCCGACTAAAAACAGAGACCGCATGGAATGGTTCGTCGAAAAAGCCACAGAAATAGGTGTCGATATCATCACACCTGTCTTTTGTCACTTCTCCGAGCGGAAAAGTATCTCACAGGAGCGACTTGAGAAAATTGCTGTTGCTGCCATGAAGCAATCACAACGTGCTTATCTGCCAAAGCTCAACGCCGCTCTTTCATTGCACCAGCTTTTGGGGCAAACAACAGAAACGCAACGCTTTATTGCTCATTGTTACGAAGAAGAAAAAACGGAACTTCAGAGAGTGTATACCCCTGACAGCAATGCTATTGTGCTTATTGGACCTGAGGGCGATTTCACGCATGAAGAAGTGATGGAGGCTCTACATTATGGGTTCTCACCCGTTTCTTTAGGCGATAACAGGTTGCGTACCGAAACAGCAGGAATTGTTGCATGCCACACGATGCAGCTTCTGCGTTGTTCATAGCAACACGGGTCAACCTCCTGCAAAAAAACAGGTCAGCCAAACAATAAGCCGAACAGAAGGACAAGGATGAACCCATTGATAAAACCGGCAAGGGTTTGTAGCGGTGTGTGAATGCCAAGTATAAGACGTGATGCAGCTACAGCAGCAGCAATTATAAGCGTCGTGACGATGAGGGCTACAGGATTTAATATATAATGAATAGACACCACAAAGATTCCTCCGAACAGGCCTCCCATTGCCGAAAGGTGTGCGCTCATTTTCCATGCAAGGTTAATCAACATCAGTGAAACAATGCCCACGGCGCTACCGACTATCATCATGACAAACCAAAGAGGCATATTGACTTTCCAGAGATAAAAAGCACAGAAAAGGTATAAAATAAACGAGAATATGTACGGAAGTGTGCGTTCCTGCCTCTTTTCGAGATTTACTGAACTCACTTTGCCTGTTTTTAGGAAGAAGATAAGAATCGTTGCAGGTAACACCGCTGTACAGACAAAAACGATAATTCCCACAATGAGTTTTGGCAAAAAAGGCACCGCCTGAAAACGCGCTGTTGTGAAAAATAGTAAGACCCCGTATGTCGGAACAAACAAAGGGCTAAAAAGAATCGAAAGAAAGGAAGCAAGTCTCTTCATAGTCTACAGTGTTTGAAATTGATATCCTTGTTTTTGCAGAAATAGAATTGCTTTTGGCAGAGCCGTCAGCACATTCCGTTTTGCCTTCAATGAATCATGGAAAACAATGATCGATCCATTGCGCACATACCTCTGAACATTTTTCAAAATACGTTCCGGCGAGAAAGATTGATTATAATCACGAGTAATTAAATCCCACATTACTATTTGATAACTCCTGCTCAATGCCTGATAAAGTGCGGGGGTCATTTGCCCGTGAGGAGGACGCACCAACGTAGAATCAATCAACCGGGCAGCTTTGGCAACGTTATCTAAATACTTATCCACACTCCATGAAAAGCCTTTGATGTGGTTGAATGTATGATTTCCAATATGATGTCCCTTGTCAATTACTTCCTGAAATAATTCAGGATACTTTCTCACATTGTCACCAACACAGAAAAAGGTAGCTTTAATATCAAACTGATCTAATATAGCTAACACATCAGGCGTTACTTCCGGCACAGGCCCATCATCAAAGGTTAAAAAAACAACCTTATGATTTTTGTCTTTGCGCCACCATGCCTTGGGGAATAGCCATGGCAGGAAAAATAACGGTCGTTCAATAAGCATAATAACAAAAGATAGTTGCCGGCATTATTACCGGCAACTATTCTTTTTAAGATTGGACGTGAAAGATATTGGCAAATTGTTCAAATTTGCTGTAATACGTATCCATCAATGCTTTTCTGTTATATTGATGAGCATAGTACAATGCATTCCGCAACGTGGCTAAATTTGTCGAAATCTGATCTGTGACGCTGTTCATCTGTTTCTGATTCAATCCTGCATACCATTCGAGATCCAATACACTCTTGTTGGCAACATCATTCATAATAGCATCTCCTTGTGCTATTTTACCCAACTCGTAATAAGAACCTGCAAGGAATGTTGAGAAATAATCGTTTGGCACCGTCTTTGATGGAATCACCTGCATGGCATAATTCAGTACCTGCAAAGCTGAATCGCGTTTATTTTCCGAAATCAATGCTTCGGCCAATGTCACAAACTGCATACGGAAGGTGGTGCACATGCGCAAATTATTCTCATCTAAGTACACATGCGGATTTTGAATGTCACCCCAACGGAACTTATGCATCATGTTATCATACATTGCTTTCGTGTTTACAGTGCCGCCTTCTTTCCAAACCGGGACAATGCGTTGAGCAATTCCTTCTTGTTGAAAATAGTCACTTAACCCCATGTACATATCATTCCCTACCGTGTTGGCAAAATACATCGGGCGTACCCATTGATTCGTTTGCAACATGTCAAGAATCATCATATCGGCTTTTGTAACCTGACGCTTCAATTTGATGTTCATGACAGGCACAATTTGATCCGCAAACTCAGGATCTATTGTTCCTGTTTTAAGCACCTGATCCTTATTTATTTTCATAACCAGATTAGATGTTGGGAAAATATCGTGTCCCATTGGATCCTTTGTCTGAGGATTGGTACTGGTTACAAATTGCAATGCTAATGAGAGATCAATCTTTGTGCTGTCTTTAGGATCTGATACGTATGCCACATCATGATTTCCTTCCGCACATTGTGCCGGTGTCCACGAAATAGGCAGAGGAGCTGATGTATAAGCAGGTCGTTTCATTTGGGCAATATACCAGTCAGTCTGTAAATAACTCAGGTTACAAACTCTTACATCCGGTCGAAGCCCTTCCACTTCAATACTATACCATAATGGGAACGTATCATTATCGCCATTGGTAAAGATAATGGCATTCGGAGCCAGTGAATTAAGATAATTGGCGCCAAAATCCCGCGCGGTGTAACGGTCTGACCGGTCATTGCTTCCCCAGTTTTGTGAAATTAAAATAGCAGGTACTATTAATCCGATCACAGTAGCTATCACAGCGCTTAAAGGATACGAGAAAGTCTTTCGCAAATAATTTGCAATGGCCAGCACCCCAAACCCTATAAATATGCAAAAGGCGTAGAATGAACCTGTATAGGAATAGTCACGCTCTCGTGGCTGCAGGGGTGTTTGATTCAGATAAACAATGATAGCAACCCCGGTCATGAGGAAGAGGGTGAAGACAATCCAAAACGTCTGCTTCCCTTCCTTCCCGGCATACATCAGTAAAAAGAGAAGACCGATGATGCCCATGATGAGTGGCAGCATGAAATAGGTATGCCGCCCTTTGTTGTCCTTCATATCCGGCGGCAAATTGCTTTGATTTCCTACCAGCAGATTATCGATGAAATTAAACCCGGTAATCCAGTTGCCCCGATCTATCTCACCATACGATTGTTTGTCATTTTGCCTGCCGCTAAAATTCCACATAAAATAGCGGAAGTACATGAAGTCAAGCTGATAACCAAAGAAAAAGCTTAGATTCTGTCCAAATGAAGGCATCTTTCCTTCGGAACTCTGGCCGCAGGGAGAATAATCAACTGTTTCTGACGGCTGTCCAACCCACGATGTATAAGCCTGAATATGATTAGGTTGATCACTGTACATTCGTGGAAATAACATGTTAAAGACCGGATCGTAAACAGGTGTCTCTTTGTATCCTGTAATCATATATGCATCCTTATCACCCGGATTTGCTTTCGGCTTTTTACTCCATATCGGATCGCCTTCCTTTTGCACCGGAGAACACATACCATTACCACTTGGTTGCCATTTATAGTCCGCGGTGTACATAGGGCCATACAACAAAGGATGGATATCGCCATACTGATCGCGACTCAGATAACCCATTAAAGTAAATACATCGCTGGGGCCATTCTCATCCATAGGTGGTTGAGCAGAAGCACGAATGAGTACCACGGAAAATTGTGAAAAACCGATTAAAATCATTGCAACGCCTAACACGATAAGATTCATCACGCGACGGGAAATGTTTATCTTTTTGATAAGCAATAGATATACCAGTACGA
>Ga0247847_1000095_pt1 | contig 28603 bp, 28 predicted proteins | sample PFST25metaG_FD_186002 | JGI IMG/M metagenome (GOLD analysis project Ga0247847, IMG submission 186002) | Peat soil microbial communities from Stordalen Mire, Sweden - P.F.S.T25 | ecosystem: Environmental > Terrestrial > Soil > Wetlands > Peat | place: Sweden: Norrbotten County, Stordalen Mire...
ACCCACCACCCAGCTGAGCGCGCCTGGAGGGATTCGAACCCCCGACCCGCGGCTTAGAAGGCCGCCGCTCTTCCGCTGAGCTACAGGCGCGTACTCGAAGCGTAACGCCTCAACGACGGCGGAACACACTCACGCGGAGAAGCAGTACACCGGATATCGCCTCTCGCTTGCTCGGGGCGTCGCTGGCGGCGCCTGAAGGCCGGGCTCCCCGGCCGTATGGCGCCGCCTGACGAGCAAGCGAGAGGGGTGACCGGTGGGATTCGAACCCACGACCACCGGGACCACAACCCGGGGCTCTACCAACTGAGCTACGGCCACCGCGCGCCGGACAGTGTAGTACGCCCAGGCCGACTCCTGGCGCAAAGGCCGGATTGTCGGCGCCTATCCGACCAGTGCTAGCGGCGGACGCCGAAGTCGGCCGTCATGATCGTCGCGGCCTGGTCTTGGAAATCACCAGGCGCGTCCGGCGAGTACACGGCAGAAAGGCCAATCTCGCGCCACTGCGTGCTGAGCAGGTTGGCGCGGTGAGGAGCGCTGTTCATCCAAATCTTCACGGCCTGCTTGGCGGTCATGTCCGGCGAGGCCCAAACGAGGTTCTCTCCGACCGACCAGTAGCTGTGTCCGCTGGCCGAGTAGAAAGCCTTGATCCGCTGCCAGAAGAGCGATCCGTCGGACGACTCGTGGGCGAAGTATCCACCGGTCGCCATCGAACGAGAGTGACTCGCAGCCGCCCTGGTGAGAGCGGATGATCGCGCCAGCGCCTTCAGGCCGTGTTGGGCGCGAACACGGTTCACTTCGCGCACTACCTGGTAGTTCAGCGACGTGACGGATGTCACTCGGGCTCGGGACGAAGCGGAATTCGCTACCGGAACGGCGAGCAGACAAAGCAAAACCGCGCCGGCGGCGCAGGTAGCAACTCGTCCCTGTCTCCGGAACACCACGAACGCAGGATCGTCGTCGCGGCGTCACTTTCTTATCCTCCAAACGGGGAAAAGATCGCTCAAAAAGGGGGTTCTCTTAGGAATGGGCCCGCTGTTTATCAGCCGTCAGGGCCTACCGGCACGGGCTCGGGCTTACTTTACGGCCGGCCGCTCCGGCATCGGCGCCCCGTTTGTTCAGGATATCCCTGAGGACGATCTGGATCGCGCCGGCGACGGGTATCGCGGCCAGGGCTCCGACGATCCCTCCCAGCTTCGCCCCGATCAACACAGCGATCAGAACGGCGAGCGGCGAGAGTTGCACGGTCTTGCCGTAGATCACGGGCTGCAGCAGCTGGTTCTCGATCTGCTGGTAGACGACGAGGTACACGAGCACGATCACGCCCGGCCAGACGCCTACGGTGAACGCGATTCCTGTGGCGATGACTGCGGCAACGGTCGCGCCCGCGAGCGGGATCAAATCGATGAGCACGACCTGCAGCGCAAGCGCGAAGACCAGCACGAGCGCGATCGAGCGAGGGCGTATGTGAATCACTCGCTCCGCGGGCACCGTGCGGAGAAGCATCACGTTCGAGTCGGACGAGGCGCGCCGTGAATGGAGCCGGGAGCGGCCGCGCTACGCCACGGGCGCTAGGCTACGCCTGCGCGCGGGTGTAGCTCAAGGGTAGAGCTCCAGCCTTCCAAGCTGGCTATACGGGTTCGATTCCCGTCACCCGCTTTCACCGCTGAAAGTCCGCCGGTAGAAGCGGCGAAAACTTTCGGCCGTAAGAGACAATGGCGACCGGAGGATGGCGTTTGTGAGTCGTGCCCGCCATGTCGGTCGCGGCGGTCTCCTGCTCGAGTCGCACTGCCAGCGGCGCCCCGAGAGCGCGGCAGGCGATTGGTTTCTTGGAAAGGTCTCGGCCGGTTCAGAAGAGCCGGAACGGGCTAATCAGGTGCGCGTCGGCGGCCTCTTCCCAGGCCACCTCGCCACCGGGCTCGACCTCGCCGTGCAGTCGGCCGGCGAGCTTCTCGGCATCGTCGTGGCTGGCGGTGCCGACGATCAGATAGCGCCAGCGGCGGATCGGGCGAAAGCCCTCGCCTTCGAGACGCTCGGCCAACGCGATCGCCTCTTGATGAGACTTGCAGCCGACCCGCACCTCCCATGGAGCTCCGCCATGCTCGGCCGTCTCTTCCTCCCAGGTCTCGTCCTTCGGCTCGTTGTCCCAGCGCTGTTCCTTCTCGAGCCAGTGCTCGACGGGACTGATCGTGGCCTCGAGCCCGCGCTCGCGGAGCTCCGCCTCGATCACAGCGTGTGCGTGCTCGGCCTGCTTCTTCGTCGCGGCGTAGACGAATAGCTCGTTGTCGTCGCGAGAGACCGCCAGATGCTCGCCGCTGAGCGCCTTCGCAAGCTCGCGCGCCTCGTCACCTAGACCACCCCTGAGGCGCTCGAAGAAGTCGGCGCCCTGATCGCCGTCCTGCTCCAGCTCGATCTGAATTCGCCAGTCTTCGCTCGACATCGAGTGCAGGATAACCAGAACCAGAGCAGTTGCGCTGTGAGGCGTTTCCCGATCAACACGGCACGCGCAGTATCCCGGACGAGCGGGAGTGAGAAACCAGGACGCTCGTCGTCGGCGGTCGAGGAGCTGTACACCGAGACTCGCCATCTCGCTTGCTTGGAGCCGCCAGACGAGGCGCACAACAACGATTAGAGCCATCTCGCTTGCTCGGGGCGCCGCTGGCGGTGCGAGCCCGGAGAGCAGAGTGTTTCCACACGGGCTCGTAGAGGATCGTGCCGCCAGCGGCGTCAGGCGGCACCGGGAGGCCGGGCTCCCCGGCCGTATGGAGCCGCCGGCCGAGCAAGCGAGATCGGGACGCCCGGATTCGAACCGGGGGCCTCCTGCTCCCAAAGCAGGCGCGCTACCAGGCTGCGCCACGTCCCGTCGTCGGAAGTGTACGCCGCCACTCCTCGGGCCTCCTGCCCGGACGATCTCCAGACTTCTTTACTCGTGTACCAGCGAGCGCAGCTCGGCCAGCTTCTCGCCGCGCAGTAGATCGAGCCCGTCGCGCCTGATCCGCTCCAGCAGGCTTTCGATCAGCGGCGCCAGCTCGAGCGGGTTGAAGGGCTTGGTGACGTACTCGATCCCACCGATATCCAGTCCGCGGGCGCGGTCGCGCACCTCGGCGCGGGCGGTCAAGAAGATGATCGGTATCTTCTTGGTGAGCTCGTCTCCAACGAGTTGTTGCGCCACTCCCCAGCCGTCGAGGCGAGGCATCATCACGTCAAGAAGAATTACGTCGGGCAGCTCGCGGCGCGCCGACTCGACCCCTCTCTGTCCATCTGAAGCCTCTATGACCTCCATGCCCTCGGCCTCGAGATTGACACGGCAAAGCAGCCTGATCGGCGCCTCGTCATCGACTATTAAGACCTTGGTCATTTAGGTACTCGTCTCCTATACCCGGACTCGGCGTAGCTCACTCCTCCGCCGCCGTCTCGCTCTCCAGGGGGAGCTCGAGCGTGAAGGTGGAACCTTCCCCCTCGACCGAGTCCACCCAGATGCGGCCGCCCATCGCAGTCACCAACCCGCGTGAGATGAAAAGTCCCAGTCCGGTTCCGCCGCTCAACACCGAGGACGAGCCGCGATAGAACTTGCGGAAGATGCGTTCGCGCTCCTCCTCGGGGATACCTACCCCCTGATCGCTCACGCGCAGTTCGATCGAGCCGGAGCGCTTCTGCCCGACGACGCTCACCGCGCCGCCGTCCGGCGAGAACTTGACCGCGTTGTCGACCAAGTTGACCAGCACCCGGCGTAACTTCTCGCCGTCGGCCTCGGCACTGAGAGGCTCGTCCGAGAGGTCGACCACGAAGCTGTGCCCGTTCGCCTGAGCGCCGGCAAGCTCGGTGCGCAAACTCTCCACGACCTCGCGCGCGACGTTGCCGACGTCGATCGTCGCCAGCTCCACCTGAAGATCGCCCGAGTCGAGCTCGGCGACATCGAGCAAGGCGTCCACTATCCCCGTCAGGCGATCCGACTCCGAGGCGATGTAGGCGAGAAACGTCTGCCGCTGGACCTCGTCGAAGAGCTCGCCGCGGCGCAGGAGTGTCTCGGCGAAGCCGTAGATGGAGGTCAGCGGCGCACGTAACTCGTGTGAGATCGAGGAGACGAAGTCGGACTTGGCCTGCTCGACGAAACGGTCGGCCGAGATATCGCGGAGCGTGTAGATCTTGCCGACAATCTGCCCTGTCGGATCTCGCATCACCGCCTCGGCCACCTGCAGCCACAGCTCCTGCGAACCGCGCTTGATCGAGATCGAGCGCTCCTCGGGCCCCTCCGGCGCGTCCATCTCCTGGCGAAGCACCTCCGTCAAGGGACGCCCCAGCGCCTCGCTCGAGTCGATACCGGTGATTCGCTCGGCCGCGGCATTCCAGAGCACGATCTGGCCCGCGCGATCAATCGCGACGATGCCGTCGGCGACGCTGGAGAGAATGGCCAGGCTCTGCTCTCGCTCGAACGACACGCGCAGGTAAAGCGCGGCGTTGGCCAGCGCGGCAGCACTGTTGGCCGCCAGCGTGACGAGAGCCTCGATCTCTTTCAGGCGCCAGGCGCGAGCGTGGCGCGAGTAGACGATGAGCACGCCGCTCAGAGCATCGTCGGGGCCGACGACCGGGACTCCGACCAGGGCCTTGAAACCGTGGCCGACGACCTGATCGAGCGGACCCAGTGGGCCCTCGTCGCGAGCCAGGTCTTCGATCACAAGCGGCTCGCGAGAATGAACCAGATCGCCCGCCAGTGAGACGGCCGTCGCGAAGCGTCGCCCGGCCATCTCCTCCAGCCCGTCGCCCTCGGACACGCGGACGACAAGCTCGTTCGCGTCGAGCTCGAGCATCAGAGCGGCATCGCCTTCGAGCAGCGCGATCGCCTGGCGAACTGCCGTCGCCATCACCTGCTTCGAGCTCGCGGGACCGATCAACTCCGTCCGGCCACCCGCCAGCCTCTGCGCCAGTACCGAGTCCAGCTCCAGCTCGTTAGTCATTGCCTCGGTCGCCGTAAGAAGAGCCTTTTGCTCTTCGAGCCGGCGCTTGTTCTCCTCGATCAAGCCCGCCGTGTGAAGCGCAATCCCAAGCTCACGCGCTATGGCCTCGATGAAGGCGATGTCGTCGCTGGACCAGCGCCTGAGCTCCGACGTGTGCGCAGCGAGAGCTCCGACCACCGAGTCGAAGAGGATGATCGGCGCCGACAGAACGGCCCGGCTCCCCAGCTCGAGCAACGCCGTGCGCCCGCCGAGTGTATCGTCGGCGAGCCTCGGGTCGTTCTCCACATCGGCAACGGCAGCCGTCTTCCGTTCGCGCAGGGCGAGATTCGAGACCGAGAGAAACGGAGTCTCACTTGCCGAGACGGGCTTGATTCCCTCTCGGCTCCATTCGGCCCGGAGCGGCGCCGCGCTGTCGGGCTCGCCGAGGCGTATGAAGCAGCGTTCGACAGCAAGGGCTTTCGCCGTCTCGGCAAGCGCGGCATGGAGCAGGCGATCGACATCCGGCTCCGCGCGAACGTGACGCGAAATCTCGGCGACCAGACGCTCGCGCTCGAGCCCGCGCTCGAGCGCGCTAACCGAATCCATCCGTTGAATGGCGAGCGCTCCCTCGGCGGCAAGCATCTTCATCAGTGAGAGCTGGCCGGTGTCGAAGGAGCGAAACTCTCCGGTCGAGCCGGCCGTCAACACGCCAACGATTCCCCGCTCGCCTTCGAGCGGTAGGAAGACCATGCTCTTCAGGCCCGCTCTCGCCGTGATCGCTGCGTTGATCTCGGGCGACTCGGGCGCGTTACCGACCACAAACAGGTCGCGAGTCTCCACGGCATGTCGAACACCAGATGCCTCGCGCTCGAGATCGAGATTGACGGACGGGAACCAGCTCACATCGGCGCTTCCGGCTCTGCCGAGTAATCCCCTCCCCTCGCTGCCGTCGGCATCGACGAGCACGAGGCCCGAGAAATCGAATCCGACCAGATCGTTGAGCGTGTCCAAGACGATACGGGCGGCAGTTTCTCTGTCGCGCGCCGTCGCGAGAGCGGCGGAGAGCTCGGCGACCGCTGCCAGCCGGTGCTCTCCGGCGGCCTGCTCGCGCGAGCGCCGCCGCCCGCGCAGTGCGAACAGATCAAACAAGAGATGCAACGCGAGCACTACGCCGAGCAAAAGCGCCAGCGCCGCTACGACATTGCGGAAGACCGCGAAGTCCGACACGCCCGCGAGCTGGATCAACCGGGTGAAATCCGTGACAGCCACAGGAAAGCTGATGATACGCCCTGCCCTCGTCCTCACAGCCCGGGGCGAGTCGCCGAGGCTACGATGACTGAATGGTTAAACGGTTGCTCTTGGCCTCGCCGCGTGGATACTGCGCCGGGGTGGAGCGCGCTGTCGAGACGGTCGCGCGCGCGCTCGATCTCGATGGCACGGTGTACGTGCGTAAGGAGATCGTCCACAATCGCCACGTTGTCGACGATCTGCGCGAGCACGGCGCCGTTTTCGTGCAGGAGGCGCAGGAGGCACCGCGCGGAGCGACGCTGGTGCTGTCGGCCCACGGCGTCGCGCCGGAGGTGTACCAGCACGGCGCCGAGCTCGAGCAGCGAGTGATCGACGCCACCTGCCCGCTCGTGACCAAGGTGCACGTGCAGGCCCGCCGCTTCGCCGCCGACTGCTTCGAGATCATCTTGATCGGTCACGCCGGGCACGAGGAAGTGATCGGGACGATGGGAGAGGCGCCCGAGGCGATCACGCTGGTCGAGTCGGTGGACGATGCCGAGGCGCTCACCTTCCCCTACGGCACGAAGCTGGCCTACGTGACGCAGACGACGCTCTCGGTCGAGGAGACGGCCGAGATCATCGCCGTGCTGCGCCGCCGCTACCCCTATATCCGCTCGCCCAAGCGTGAAGACATCTGTTACGCAACCTCCAACCGGCAGCGGGCCGTGAAGGAGATGCTGCCGCAGATCCAGCTCCTGCTGGTGATCGGCTCCAAGAACAGCTCCAACTCGAACCGGCTGGTGGACGTGGCCCGGGCCGGCGGCATCGATGCGCACCTGATCGAGGACGCCGCCGCGATCGAGGAGAGCTGGCTCGAACAGGTCGAGACCGTCGGCATCACCTCGGGCGCCTCGGCGCCCGAGCGGCTGGTCGAGGGAGTGTGCGACTGGTTCCGCGAGCGCGGCGTCGACGAGATCGAGCAGGCGCGCATCGTCGAAGAGCACGTGGAGTTCAGGCTGCCGGTCGAGTTGCGCCGGGAATTGAGAGCTAGAGACGAGAGATGAAGCCCACTCCGGACGAGATCCTCGCCTACATCGACTCCCACTCCACACCCAGCTCCGAGCAGCTCGACGAGTTGGTGAGAGAGACGGAGCGCAGCCTCGGTTCGCCGAACATGCTCTCCGGGCCGGTGGTCGGGCGCCTGCTCGAGTTTCTCATCTTCGCTCTCGAGGCTCGCTCGGTGCTCGAGATCGGCACCTTCTCGGGCTACTCGGCGCTGGCCATGGCCGAGGGGCTTCCGTCCGACGGGCGCATCGTCACGCTCGAGATCGACGAGACCCACGCCGAGCTGGCGCGGCGCGCAATCGCTGAGAGCCCGCACGCGAAGAAGATCGAGATCGTGCTCGGCCCCGCGTTGAAGTCGATCGAGCGCCTTCCCGGCCCGTTCGATTTCGTCTTCATCGACGCCGACAAGGACCAGTACCTCGACTACTACGAGGCGGTGCTGCCGAAGCTCGCTCCGCGCGGCCTGATCGCGGCAGACAACACGCTCCGAAGCGGGCGCGTCCTCGATGAGAACGACAAACACCCCGCAAACGAAGGAATCCGCGCCTTCAACGAGCGGGCGCGAAACGATCCGCGCGTGCGTTGCGTGATCCTGAGCGTGCGCGACGGAGTGACGTTGATTCGCCGCGCCTAGGCGCGAGCGTAGCCGCTACCGCTCGACGCGCTCGAGCGTGGCCTCGTTAAGCGAGGAGTCGAAGCCGATCTCCAGTGCGAGAGTCTCGGACTTGATCTGATCGGCGTAGTCGTCCAGGTCGCGCTCCGACTCGGGCAGCGTGAGCTTGATCCGGTCGGTCAGCGCCAGGCCCTGCTCCTTGCGCAGGCCGTTGATCTGGTGGATCAGGTCGAGCACGCGGCCCGCGCGCAGAAGCTCCTCGTCGAGCTTGGTCGAGACGGCGACAGTGATGCCGCCCTCCTCGGCCAGCGACCAGCCGGCGCTGGCGGTTTTCTCGACCAGTACTTCGTCCGGCTCCAGCTCGTGCCCGAGCACGCGGAAGCGACCACCCTCGAGCTGCTCGAACTCGCCGCGCGCGAGCGCCGCACGAACCGCGGGCAGGTCCTTGCCGAGCTTGGGGCCGAGCGAGCGCAGCTCGGGCTTGACCTTGAGCTCGACCGCCTCGACCTCGGCGAATACGACCTCGTTGGCGCGCAGCTCGTCGGCGATCTCCCCGGCGTGCCCTTCCGCACGCGGAGCTCCCTGGACGACGATCCGGCCCACGGGCTGGCGCAGCTTCAGATCGGCTTGCGAGCGCGCCGAGCGGGCCAGCTCGACCACCTGGCGCAGCTCGGAGATCTCTTCCAACAGCTCGCGGTCGGCGGCGGGCGCCTCGGGCCAGCCGGCCAGGAAGACCGAGTCGGGCGCCCCGGCGCAGGGCTCCGCGACGAGTGTTTTCCAGAGGTGGTCAGCGAGGAAGGGAAGCACTGGCGAGATGACCCGAATGCCCTGGACAAGTGCGAACCAGAGCGTGCGGAAAGCGGCCTCGTCGAGCGAGTAGAAGCGCCGCCGCGAGCGACGGATGTACCAGTTCGAGAGGTCGTCCACGAAGCTCTCGAAGGAGCGGATGACGCCGACCGTGAGCGACGCTTCCAGAGCCTCGGTCGCCTCGGCGACCAGCGCGTGAGTGCGCTCGACGAGCCAGTAGTCGAGCGGCTTGAGCTCGATCCCCTGCGGCCCCGCCGCGAGGTCATCGAAGCTCGGGCGGAAGCCCTCGATGTTGGCGTAGGTGACGAAAAAAGAAGTCGAGTTCCAGAGAGTCAGCAGCTTGCGCTTGACCTCCTCGGCCGGGCCGAAGCCGAAGCGGATGTTCTGGGTCGGCGGCTGCTGGCAGTAGAGCCAACGCATCACGTCGGCGCCCATCCGCTCGAACGCCTCGTCGGCGTCGATCGCGTTGCCGCGCGAGCCGTGCATCTCGTCGCCGTTCTCGTCCAGCAGCTTCTCGTAGGAGAGCACCTCTCGATAGGGCGCGCGCCCATCGAGGGCCACGGCCATGAACAGCAACGAGTAGAACCAGAGCCTGATCTGCTCGCGCATCTCGCAGACCCAGTCGGCCGGGAACCATTTCTGCCAGTAGTCGTCGTCGGGCAGGTCGGCGCTCGAGAGCCCCTTCGAGGCCCCGGTCGCGTAGCCGTGCTCGACCCACTCGGGGTTCTGCCAGCCCAGCGTCGAGAAGGGAACGATGCCGGCATCCAGCCAGACGTCGCCGACCTCGCTGACGCGCTTCACGTGCTCGTTGCCGCAGGCCGGGCAGCGAATCGAGACGGCGTCGATCCAGGGCCGGTGCAGCTCCTCCAGCCCCTCGATTCCCTCTGTCGCCAGCTGGGCCAGCTCGGCCTTCGAGCCAACTACCGTCAGATGGCCGCACTCGCAGGGGAAGAAGGGCAGCGGCAGCCCGTAGTAGCGACGCCGCGAGATGTTCCAGTCGTCCATGTTGCGCAGCCAGTCGTCCATGCGCTTGCTGAAGTAATCGGGCGTCCACTTGACTGTCGCATTCGCGTCGAGCAGCTTCTGCCGGATCTCCTCGACACCGATGAACCAGTCGTCGGTGATGCGGAAGACAAGCGGCGTCTCGCAGCGCCAGCAGTGCGGGTAGCGGTGGTGGATCTCGCCGGCCTGGATCAGCACGCCGCGCTTACCCAGGTCGGCGATGATCTCGTCTGCCGCCTCGTGCGCGCCCTTGCCGGTCAGCCAGCCGTACCCGGGCAGGATCCTGCCGTCCTCGTCGATCGGCGCCAGCACGGGCAGCCCCTCGCGCTTGCCCAGCTCGAAGTCCTCGCCGCCGCAGCCGGGCGCGATGTGGACGATGCCGGTGCCCTCCTCCATCGAGACCTCGTCCCAGGCGACGACGCGGTACTCGACCTCGCTCGCGGCGGGAAGGTCGGCGAAGGGCCCCGTGTAGCGCCAGCCGACCAGCTTCTCTCCCGGCAGCTCGTCCACGACCTTGCCCGTCACGGGAACCTGCTCCAGTAGCGGCCCCGCCAGCCAGAGCGACTCCCCGTCGGTCTGCACCTTGACGTAGGCAGCTTCGGGATCGACCGCCGCCGCCACGTTGGCCGGCAACGTCCAGGGCGTCGTCGTCCAGACCGCCAGCGCCTCGCCCGGGCGCTCGAGCAGAGGGAACCGCACGTAGAGCGAAGGATCGATCTTGTCGCGGTAGGCGTCGCCGGTGGTCAGCTCGTGCGCCGAGATGGAGGTTCCGCAGCGCGGGCACCACTCGGTGGCGCGGTGGCCGAGATAGAGCCAACCGCGATCGTGCAACGTCTTCAAGAAGCGCCAGATGTACTCGATGTTGGTGTCGGAGAAGGTGAAATAGTCGGCGCCCCAGTCGAGCCATTGACCGAGGCGCTTCGACTGGCGCGTGATCTCACCGGTCGACCAGATCACCTTGTCGCGGCAGTGGCGGGCGAAGGCCTCCAGCCCGTACTCCTCGATCTCGCGCTTGGAGTTGAGACCGAGCTCCTGCTCCACTCCGACCTCGATCCAGAGACCCTGGCAGTCGTAGCCGTTCTGGTAGCGCTGGTCGTAGCCCTGGAGCGCGCGGAAGCGGACGAAGACATCCTTGAGCGTGCGCCCCCACATGTGATGGACGCCCATCTTCTTGTTGGCCGTGATCGGACCGTCGATGAAGCTCCAGCGCTTGCCGCCCTGGTTTTTTTCGCGCAGGCGCTCGAAGGACTGCTCGCTCTCCCAGCGCGCAAGGACCTCCAGCTCGAGAGCGCTATGGTCGGGCTTGGCCGGTAGGGGTGCGAAAATGCTTTCCATGCCGGCGAAATTCTAGGGCACGCGGTAGGTCGGGATGAATCCCGTAGGCTTCAGCGTTCTAATACCGGTACGGGAAAAGCGATTCGAGGAAAGGGTGAGCGGGGTGGCAGACGCCGTTACGGAGGCAACGTTCGAGCAGGAAGTCCTGAAGAGCGACAAGCCGGTGATCGTGGACTTCTGGGCCGAGTGGTGCGGCCCCTGTCATGCCGTGGCGCCGGTTCTCGATCGAATCGTCGAGGAGCACGCAGGCGCCGTGAAGCTGGTGAAGGTCAACATCGACGAGGAGATGGCCCTCGCGCAGAAGTTCAGCATCGCCTCGATTCCGACGATCATGCTTTTCCGCGACGGCAAGGCTGAGAGCACCGCGGTGGGCGCCCACCCCAAGGGCTCGCTGGAGAAGATGCTCGGCCTCAGCGAGGGGTAGTCGGCGTCGGACGAGCCACTAGCGACGCTCGCGCCAGCGCCGAACCAGTTTCGTGACGCTGGGAAAACCAATCTCATCCTCGCCGGGTAGCTCGTCTGCGGCGAACCAGCGAATCTCCGAGATGTCGTCGGCCGCCATGGGCTCCCCGCCGACAATGCGCGTGATCCAGTTCAGGCTGAGTACGAACTTCGCCTCGGCGTCGTCGCCGTACAGATCGATCAGCGCGCCGAAGAATTCGCCGGGCTCGATCTCGAGCCCGGTCTCCTCGCGCAGCTCGCGCCGGAGGCCGTCGAGCGGCGCCTCTCCCTCCTCGAGAAAGCCGCCGGGCGTGTCCCACTTGCCCTTCCTCGGCTCGATCGCGCGGCGGACGAGCATCAGGCGACCGAGTTCGTCCTCGCAGAGCGCGCCGACCGTCGGCGCCGAGTTGGCGTAGTAGCGTGAGCCGCAACCAGGGCAGCTGGCGCTCGTGGGCTCGGCGATCAGCTCCGCGCCGCAACGCGGGCAGAGACGCCATCCGTGTAGCTCGGGCATACACCAGAGGATAATCCCCCAGGTGTCAGACACCGTTCAGATCGGGGAGGATTTGTCCAGGGCCATCCGCAACAAAGCAGGAACAAGCTTTCCCTCGCGCCTCGATCGCCGGTAGCGCGGAGAGCAGGTCAGGACGCGCTCGAAGCGGCAATCGGCACAAGCCGCCTCCGCATCATCGTGAACAGCGTGCCGATCACGATCATCTCCGTCTTGCCCCAGAACTGGCCCCAGAAGAAGCCCAGGCTGCCGAAGGCGATGACCAGGAAGAGGAGGGAGTCGATGGCGTTCCCAATCGTCCCCGAGAGGGCGACGCCGAGGCTCAGGTTCCGGTTTCGGATCGGCGTGAAGACGACGGCCTCGACGGTCTCCGAGACGGTAAACGCAACCACGCTGGCGATCGCGATCTTTTCCAGCGACGTCCAGCCGGCGAGATCGCCGACACCCCAGGAGATCAGGCCGGCGACGTAGACGAGCGGCATCGTCCAGTAGAGGCCGCGGAGCTGTTGAATCCAGTCGCGTAGCACCAGTACGGCGCCGATGCAGAAGACTCCCGCCGGCGCCATATAGGGCGTGAGCGGCACATGGACAACGTAGGCGCTGGCCAGCCAGTTGGCCAGGATGACCAGCCCCAGATAGCAAGCTGCGAGCGGAAGAAAGAGCTTCATCTTGTGGTAGGTCGGTTTGGTATTCAAGCCGCCGCGCAGCCTAGCTGACATCCGTTTGAGATTGCCGCGCGAGCGAAAGACCGACAACGGCCTACGGCTTCGACGCCTTGAGCGAGAAGAGGAAGGGCACGTTGTCGTGGCCGGGGACGCGCCACCACCCGTCCTCGCCCTTGACCATCGACGGCAGCCACTGGAACGTGCTGAACGGAAGCTCGTGCAGGAACGCGACGCGCAGTCCGCTGTCCGCGAGAGCGTTGACTACATCCGCGAGCGAGTGCCGCCACTGGTACGAGGTCTTGTGCTCGACAACCGCGCTCGGATCGGCATACGAGCCGTCACGTGTCTCCTCGATAGGGCCGACGTCGAAGTAGGGCTCGCTCACGACAAGCCCTTCGTCCCGGTCGTCAAGCATGCCGCCGACGGGGTGCAGCTCGACGATGTAGAAGAAGCCGCCGGGCGAGAGGAAGTGGCTGATGACCTTGCCCCACGCCGCGAGGTCGGAAAGCCAGCAGAGGACGCCGTAGGAGGTGAAGACGATGTCGAACGCGCCTTCGAGCTTCCCGGGCAGGTCGTAAACGTCTGAGCAGACGAACTTCGCTCCGGTGCCGAGGTCTTCATCGAGCCTGCGTGCAAGGCTGATCGCCTCCGCCGAGAAATCGACTCCCACGGCGGCCGCGCCCTGTCTTGCCCACGAGATCGTGTCCATGCCGAAGTGGCACTGAAGATGGAGGAGGCGCTTGCCACGCACGTCGCCTACCTCTTCGATCTCGATCGGTTGCAGCGTCGAGCGACCCGCCCGAAACGCGTCCAGGTCGTAGGTATCCCGCGCACGCGTGTGCACGCCGACGAGCTCGTCCCAGCGCGCGAGGTTCGTCTGCCTGTACCCATCCATCGGTCGACGAGACTATCGCACTCCTCCCCAAGCGACTATCTCTCTCACAGGGGCGCAACCCGCTGGGAGCAAGGGCGTCGTTAAGAGAGTGGCGCGCGAGCGAGACGCCGCATCCCGCTCGCGCGCTCGAAGACAAGAAGGCTCCCGGGCCCTTGGGCGCGACTTTCGTTACGCGTCCGTTTCCTCCCCGGGCCGAGTGCCCGATCTTGCCAACCAATGTTTATGACGCAACCGTGTTTAGAAGGTTGGGCGGATCGCTGGCCGTGTGGCCGGCCGCACCAGCGCCTTCCAAAGGCCGCCGCGACCGGCATAACGGGCGCGGCTCAGAAAACGCTATCCCAGCGCGAGACCAACGCGACGTCGTCGCGTTAGCTCACTCCCTTCCTCCGTCGAAAGTCCTCATGCACTCCAAAGGAGAGCGGACTTTCGGCGGTCCCTACATGCCCATTGAGTGGTAGCCGGAGTCGACGTAGAGGATCGTGCCCGTGATGTTGCGCGCGTCGTCGGAGAGCAGGAAGGCGCTGGCGGACGCGACATCGGCGGCATCGATCGGGCGGCGCAGCGGCGCGCGCTCGGCGACGATCGACTCCATGGTCGGGAAGCCGGGGATGGAGCGGGCGGCCAGGGTCCGCACCGGGCCGGCGGAGACCGCGTTGACGCGGACGCCCTCGCTGCCGAGATCCCAGGCCAGATAGCGCATCGATGCCTCGAGAGTCGCCTTTGCCACTCCCATGATGTTGTAATGCGGAACGGCCCGCTCGCCACCGAGATAGGTCATGGTCACGATCGAGCCGCCCGTCTCGACGAGGTGAGGCTCGGCGGCGCGGGCGATCGCCACCAGCGAGTAGGCGCTGACGTCGAGCGCCATCCAGAAGCGTTCGCTCGGCGTGTCGATGAAGCGGCCCTCCATGTCCTCGGCGGCGGCGAAGGCTACCGAGTGCACGACGAAGTCGAGCCCGCCCAGCGCTTGGGCGGCCTCGGATACCGCGCGAGTACAGTCAGCCTCCTCGCGCACGTCGCAGGGCGTGATCAGCGGGCTGGCGACCGACTCGGCCAGCTCGCGCACGTTCGCCTCGATCCGCTCACCCTGAAAGGTGAAGGCCATCGTCGCGCCTTCGTCGGCGAGCCGTTTCGCGATCGCCCAGGCGATCGAGCGCTTGTTGGCCACGCCCAGAACGAGCCCGCGCTTGCCTTCGAATCTCCCCGGCATGAGCGCGAGTCTAGCGAGATGGTTCTCGGGGCGCGTGACGATACAAAGGAGTGGGAAGCCGGCGGCGCGGCGCACATCTGGCACGAAATCGTCACACTGCGGCGCGCTTTCCTTCGCTTTGGGGCAGTAGTTTGGATTCACCCCGCGGGCGGGTGGCTCGGTGGCGGGCGGTGAGAGGTGGTGCCTCGCGCGCGTGAACTAATTCATCCGAGCGGCCGACGAAACGAATCACTCCGTCGTGCGGCGGCACCCGGGGAGCGTTCGCTACGCTCCGAGTAGAGAGGGCGGGAGCCGAGCGATGACGAGCGAGCAACGCGTAGCCGTAGTCACCGGCGCCTCGAGCGGAATCGGGGCAGCGCTCGCGCACGAGCTTTCCCGGCGCGGCTGGCACTGCGTGCTGCTGGCGCGCCGCGCCGACCGGCTGAAGCAGGTCGCCGCGAAGACCGGTAGCGAGATCGAGATTTGCGACGTCTCCGACGCGGACGCGGTCAAGGAGACGGCGGCCCGCGTGCTCGAGCGCCATCCGAAGATCGGTCTGCTCGTAAACAACGCCGGCATTCCCTCGCACGGCTCCTTCCTGAGCGCCAGCCCCGAGCGGATCGAGCAGGTGATCCGCACCAACTACCTGGGCTCGGTCTGGGTGCTGCGCGCCTTCCTGCCAGGGCTGGAAAAGGCCACTCCGTCCAGCGTCGTCAACATCGTCTCGGTGGCCGGAACAACGGTCGTCCCCGACGCCGGTCCCTACTCGGCTTCCAAGCATGCCCAGCTCGCCTTCTCGCGCGCGCTGCGCGCCGAGCTCAAGCCGCGCGGAATCTCGGTGCTCACGGTCAATCCAGGGCCGGTCACGACCGAGGGATTCCCGCAGACGCGGCTGATCAACAAGCGCTCGATGCGCTGGGCCGTGCTCAGCCCCGAGCGGATCGCGGCGAAGATCGTCAAGGCGATCGAGCGCGGCAAGAGCGAGATCGTTCTCCCGCGCTGGATGCGGATCGCCGGGATCTCGACCGGGCTCTTCCCGGCGACCGTGACCCGCGTGGTGGCCAAGGGCGACCCGGGCCGGGACGTCGAGCGGCCGAAAGACGCAGGTGGCGAGTGATCGAGCTCCTCTACTGGCAGGGCTGCCCCTCGCATCCCGAAGCGAAAGCGCTGCTCGAGCAGGTGCTGGCCGAGCTCGGGCGCGACGACGAGATCGTGCTGACCGAGGTAACCAGCGACGCGGAGGCGGAGCGCCTGCGCTTCCCCGGCTCGCCCACGATTCGCATCGACGGCCTCGATATCGACGCCATGGGCGCGAACGGGCGCCCCTCGCTCACCTGCCGCATCTACCACCTTCCCGACGGGCGGGTCTCGCCCGTTCCCTCACGCGAGCAACTGGAGGTTGCACTCGGATGAGCATCAAACTCGGTACTGAAGCCCCTCCCTTCGAGCTTCTCGGCGTCGACGGCGCCGATCACGCCCTGGACGACTTCCGCGACGCGAAGCTGCTCGCTCTCGTCCAGTACTGCAACCACTGCCCTTACGTCCTGGCCTGGGAGGACAGACTGATGGCGCTGACGCGCGACTACGCTGGACGCGACCTGCGCATCGTCGCGGTCAACTCGAACGACGTAGCCCGCTACCCCGAGGACTCCTTCGAGCGAATGCAGGAACGAGACCGTGAGCTCGACTTCCCCTTCGACTATCTCTTCGACGAGAGTCAGGCGCTGGCCCGTGCACTCGGCGCGGAGCACACGCCCGAGGTCTTCCTCTTCGACGAGGCGCGGCGACTGCGCTACCACGGAGCGATCGACGACTCTCGCGACGACAAGGCGGTGACGAGGCGCTATCTGCACGAGGCGATCGAGGCGCTACTCGCCGGCGCAGAGCCGCCGGTCGCGGAGACCGAAGCGGTCGGTTGCAGCGTCAAGTGGAAGTAGCCCCGGAAGAGTCTGCGATTCAGCGGGCATCGCCCGACTCAGCGTTCTTGGAGCCGACGGCGTACCAGCTCGAGCGCCTCTTCACGGGTCGAGATCGTCCCGGCCGCGCGCTCCTCGGCAATCAGCTCGAGCAGCTCGCCGACGAGCGGATTCGGCGGAACGCCCAGCTGATCGCCGCGCAGTAGCGGCTCGTCGGGCTCCGTCTCCCGCGCCAGGCGAACGGCGTCCGCATACTCAGCCGCGCCGAGAAAGGCGAGCGCGTCGAGCGCCCAGGGCTCGGTCGCGCGGCGGAAGCGGTGGATCTGGCGCGGCGAGTCGTCGGCCGGTGGCTGGGCTCGGAGCAGCTTGCCCGAATAGCGATCGAGCTCGTTTGAGATCGGGAACCGCTGCAGGTGCTCGCCGAAAACGGTCACCAGCCGCAGCCAGGACGTGTCTACGAGCTCGCGCTCGACGCGGCCGGCAAGCGCGAGCGAGCCGTCGAGAGGAGCAAGCAAGCCGAGCTCCTCGAGCCGCTCATAGCCGGACCAGGCGAGTTTTTCCAGCTCGGCCAGGATTCGCTCGCCGGCCGGCGCGCTCACGAGCCCGGCGTGCGAGCGGACGAGCGCTTCGCTCTTCCGATCGAGAGCAAGCCCGAGCTCCTGCTCGAGCCTGACCGCGCGCAACAGCCGCAGTGGATCGTCGTCGAAGACGCGCTCGGAGACGACTCTGAGCCGACGCTCGGCGAGATCGCGCCGTCCATCGAACGGATCGACCACCTCGCCGCCCGCAAGCGGATCGGCGATCGCGTTGACGGTGAAGTCGCGCAGCGCCAGGTCCTCGGCGAGAGTTCCCCTGAGCGGCGTGAAGTCGACACACTCGCCGCCTACGAACGTGACTCGCCAGGCGCCGTGGCGCTCGGAGAGAGGGAAGGGGGCGCCGCCGCTCGTTTTTGCGAACAGGCGCGCCGCCTTCTTCGGATCCGAGCACACGATGTCGAGATCGGCGAGCTCTCGACCGAGCAACTCGTCTCTGACGGCGCCGCCGACGAGATAGACCTCTTCGCCGGTAAGCACCTCGCGAACGAGATCGAGTAGATCAGGCGTCGACGATGACACGGCGCGCACGGCGGCGATCGGAGCAGATGCCGCAGGTGATCTCGTAGTTGATCGTGTCGGACACGCGAGCGTGATCCTCGACCAGCAGGCCGTCGCCGACGATCACGACCGGGGTGTCGACCAGCAGCTCGCGTTCGAGCAAGACGGCGATGGAATCCATCGAGACAGTCCCGATCACCGACCGGCGCTCGCCTGCTATGAGCACCTCGCTGCCGGTCATGTCGCGGCGGAAGCCGTCCGCGTAGCCGACGGGAACCAGTCCGATCCAGGTCGGCTCGGTCGCGACGAAGCGGCGGCCGTAGCCCGTGCTCTCGCCCGGTTGAAGCTGCTTCACCTGAGCGAGGCGGCTCTCCCAGCGCAGCACCGGCTCCAGACCGTCGTCGTCCGGATCGGCGCCGAAGGGCGACAGCCCGTAGAGAGCGATACCACAGCGAGCGGCGTCGAAGTGCGATTCGGATAGGCGCAGCACGGCCGCACTGTTGGCGATGTGACGCGTCAGCTCGGCATAGGGCTCGGTGATCTCGCGGAAGCGCTCGACCTGGGCGCGAGCGAACTCGAGATCGCAGTCGGCGGTGGCGAGATGACTCATCAGCCCGACTACGTTGCGGCCCGGCGGGGAGAGGATCTCCGAGAGACCGAAACGGCCCATGCCGGTGTCGAGCTTGAGATGGACGCGCACGCCCTCGGGTATGTCCGCGTCCACGACGGTGATCTCGAGTCCCGCCTCGCGAGCCCGCGCAATCTCGGCGGGAAGCAGAGGGCTCATCACGAGAATGCGCGCCGTTGGATACTCGGCCCGCAACTCGAGCGCCTCGGCGAGCGTGACCACGCAGAGAGTGCGGGCGCCGGCGCTGAGCGCCGTGCCGGCCGCATCCACAGCCCCGTGCCCGTAGGCGTCCGCCTTGACGACCGCCCACAGGTCTGACCCGTCGAGCGCGGTAATCAGGTGCTTGACGTTGCGGCGCAGCGCGCCGAGGTCGATCGTCAGCTGCGAACGGTGCATCGCTTCATCGTAGAAGGATGCGGCGGCGCTCGCGCCGCTCTCGTCGGGCGGCACGTTCCTCTCGCCTGGACGGAGAAAGACCCGCCGCTTCCGTCCCGCGGTGGCAGACTCCATTGGATGAGCTCGTACGATCCGTTCGCGCAGAACTACGACGCGTGGGCCGCCGACATGACAGGCGACGTCGCCTGGTACATGGAGCTGGCCCGCCAGGCGGACGAACCGATCGTGGAGCTCGCGGTCGGCACCGGTCGCGTGGCAGTAGAGATAGCGCTCGGGACGGGAAAACGTGTGCTCGGTATCGACTCCTCACCGGCGATGCTCGCGGTCGCGCGCGAGCGCGTTGCCGGCCTGCCGATCGATCTCCGCGAAGGAGACATGCTCGACTTTGCCGTCGATGAGCCCGTCGATCTCGTCATCTGCCCGTTTCGCTCGCTCCTCCACCTGCCGACATGGCACGATCGCCGGCTCCTCTTCGAGCGGGTCGCCGCGGCTCTTCGCCCGGGTGGCCGGTTCGCCTGGAACGCGTTCGTCTTCAGCGCGACGATCGCGGCGCAACTCGACGGTAAGCGCGTCCAGCGCCCAGGCGGGCTCTGGGAGGTAGCTCGCTACATCGCAGCCGATAGTCGGATCGAGCTGACACGCGGACGCGGAGAGACCACTCTCGGCACGATCTGCCTGTGGTGGGCGACGAAGTCCGAGTGGGAAGGGCTGATAGACGTCACCGGCCTCGAAGTCGAGGCGTTGTACGGCGGCTTCAACCGGGAGCCCTTCGACGACGACTCGCTCGAGTTCGTCTGGGTCGCGCGCAAACCGGTGTAGGCGACGACGTCCTCAGCGATCCCGCGCGATCGCCGCCGGCAGCATCCGCACAACATCGCCGGCGATGACGCCGACCTGTGGCTCGATCAGCTGCGCGGCGCGGCCGTGAGCGACCGCAGCCGCGGCGGCCGCAAGCGCGGGCTCGAGACCCTTGGCCAGGAAGGCGGCGATGACGCCGGTGAGGACATCGCCCGAGCCGGCGGTTGCCAGAGCCGGAGTTCCTTCCTCGCATACGATCGCCTCGCCCGAGGGCGAGACGACTATCGTGTCGGCGCCCTTGAGCAACGTCACCGCCGCGAAACGATCGGTGCACTCACGCGCGGCGGCCAGGCGGTGCTCGTTCACCCAGGAGGAGTCCTTGCCGAGCAGGCGCGCCAGCTCGCCGGCGTGCGGTGTCAGCACGACCGGCGACGCCCATTTCCCGGGCTCGAGCCCGAACAGGGCATCGGCGTCCACGACCGCCGGCAGCGTCGTTTGCTCGAGCAGTTGGCGCACGAAAGCCTGCGTCTCCTGCGAGCGCCCGATCCCCGGTCCGAGCGCGAGGGCCTGCGCGCGCGGCTCGAGCTCGGCGACTAAAGGAAGCGCCGCTGTCGTCAGACACCCGTCTTTGCTCTCAGGCGCCGGCCGCTTCACGGCTTCGAGCAATCTCAACTCGACCGGAGGAAGTACCGAGCGCGGAACAACCAGCGTGACGTAGCCGGCGTCGGCGCGCATGGCCGCCTCGCCAGCGAGACAAACGGCGCCGGAGAGCCCGGGCGAGCCGCCGACGACCAGCACCGAGCCGGCGCTGAACTTGGTGCTGGATTCGGCCCGCCGCGGTAGCAGCGAGAGCAGCTTGGGCCTGGCCAGTCGGCAGACGGTCTCGCCGTTCGCCAGACCGATATCGACGATCTCCAGCTCACCGCGGTGGAAGCGACCGGGTGCCACGACATGCCCGACCTTGCGCGCGTAGAAGGTAACCGTCACGGCGGCGTTCACCGCCGGCCCGGCCAGCTCTCCCGTCGAGGCATCCACGCCGGAGGCGATGTCGACCGAGACGATCGGTGCCGCGGCCGCATTCATCTGCTCGATCAGGGCGGCGGCGTCAGCACGCGGCGCACCGGAGAAGCCTGTACCGAACAGCGCATCCACGATCACGTCCGGCTTTCCCAGCTCCCGCTCTCCGCTCTTCACCTCTACGACACGCACTTTCCGTCCGCCCGAGCGCAGGACGTCGGCCGCAACCAGCCCGTCGCCGCCGTTGGAGCCGCCGCCGCAAACAACGGTGTACGCCTTGGCGTTAGGGAAGCGGCGCAGCGCCGACTCGGCCACGGCTGTGCCGGCCCGCACCATCAGCTCGCGCATCGAGTCCGGATAGCCGGGGTAGGCCTCTTCGACCGCGCGCATCTCGGCGGAGCTGAAGAGCGGGTCGAAGGTCGAGCTGTCGCTCACTTCAGGTCCTCTTCCACGATTGAAAGGATCGCAACCGCCGCGGCCATCCCCTTGGAGTGAGTCAACGAGAGATCGACCTGGCCGACCCCCATCCTCTTTGCCCAGGCTTCAGTCTTCCCTGAGAGCGAGACCGAGGGGCGTGGGCGCCCGGCGATCTCGATCTCCGCCCAGGTGAAGTGCACGCCGCAGCCGAGCGCCTTGCCGACTGCTTCCTTGCCCGCAAAGCGCGCCGCGTAGCTCTGCGCCGGGTTGGCGCGCGAGTCGCAGTAGCGGCGCTCGGTCTCGGTGAAGCAGCGCTCGCGGAAGCGAGGGCGCTCGAGCGCCGAGCGAATCCGCTCGATCTCGATCAGGTCGAGCCCGACCCTCAACGAAGCGTCGCCAGCCATTCGGGAAGATCCGCGATCGAGGAGAGAAGCACGGTCGGACGAATCCCCGAGCGCTCGTAGACGTCGGGGCGGAACTTACCGGTGCGCACGAGCGCGGTGCGCATGCCGTGCAGCTGTGCGCCGCGAATGTCCGACGCCAGGTCGTCGCCGACCACCAGGGCCTGGCCGGGATCGCTGTCGAGCGTCTCGAGCGCGGCGGCGAAGAAGGAGGAGCTCGGCTTACCGAGCACGGTCGCGTGCACGCCGGCCGCGTACTCGAGCCCGGCGACGTAGGCGCCCGTATCGAGCAGCGGCCCATGCTTGGTCTGCCACCACGGATTGCGGTGCAGACAGAAGAGCTCGGCTCCGGCCTCGAGCTCGGCGAAGGCCCGGGCCAGATTCATATGCGAGAAGACGCGCCCGGTCTCCTCGGTCTCGTCCGCCCCGCCAAGCAGCACGGCGTCCGCGCTCTCGCCGACCAGCTCGATTCCTTTCAGATCTTCGACGATCGCCGACATCGTCAGGGCCAGGACGCGACGGCGGGCGAGCACTCGGGCCGCCGCCCGCGGCGCCGTCTGCAGCTCTTGCTCCTCGATGTCGAAGCCGTTCGAGCGCAGCAACTCGGTAAGGCGGGCGCGCGGGCAGGTGGTGTTGTTGGTCAGGAAGCGGAGCCTGTGACCGGCTTCGCGCAGGCGGCGAACGGCACCGGTGGCTCCCGGAATCGCCTCGTTCGAGACGCACAGCACGCCGTCGATGTCGATCAGGATCGCGGCCACGTACGCGAGTCTATTGATCCCGGTAGTGATACGGGAGCGAGCGCCTGATCAGCTGCTCGATTTCACCTTCGCGGCGCCCTGCTCGGTTTGCGTGAAGCGCTCGCCTTCCTCGCTAACGTAATCGGCGTCGAGCAGTTCGCGCAGGATGCTGCGGACCCGGTAGAGAGGCATGCCCGTGACGTTTGCCACGTCTTCCGCTGTGGAGCCCGGACGCACGGCCTCGAGCATCAGCCTGCCCGAGGTGCTGAGCGATCCGTCCGGCTTAACGCATGGCATCTCGACCTCCTAGAGCGACTTCTTGCATAGGTACCAGTCGATGCACTCGAGCCCCTTCTCGCCGACTCTTTCCTCCGCCTGCTCGGTCGTGCGCGGAGCGCCAATCAACACCTTGTCGCCGGGGTGCCAGTTGGCCGGAGTCGCAACGTTGTGCTCGTCGGCGGTTTGCAGCGCATCGATCAGGCGAACGATCTCGTCCATGTTGCGACCGGTCGAGAGCGGGTAATAGATCATCGCGCGCAGGATCCCCTTCGGATCGATGACGAAGACACAGCGGCTGGCCTCGGTCGTGCTCTCGCCGGGCTGGACCATGCCGTAGGCAGCCGCAACTTTGCGATCGAGGTCGGCGATGATCGGGAACTGGATCTTCACTCCGGCCTTCTCCTCGATGTTCCGGACCCAGGCGATGTGCGCCGAGAGGCCGTCGATCGAGAGGCCGAGCAGCTCGGTGCCGCGCTTCTGCAACTCCGGGTAGATCTCGGCGAAGGCGATGAACTCGGTCGTGCACACGGGAGTGAAGTCGGCCGGGTGAGAGAAGAGGATCAGCCAGCTGCCCTCGAAGTCGGCCAGCTTGAGCGCGCCATGAGTTGTCACGGCGTCGAAGGCGGGCGCCGGCTCGTTCAGGCGCGGAAGGGTGGCGCGAACCTCCGGTTCCTCGATGGTCGTCGTCATGACTACCTCCTCGCTCGTGATTGCAGCCTCCCGCCCAGCCGCCTTGGCAGCTCGGAAGCACTGTTGTTATCCACCTTTCCGCGCCGAAGGAGGTCGAAACACTTACGGCTCTTAGCGTGCCGAGGAGGCACCGGGGCTCGGGCTCGGCGCCGCCGAATGGCCCAGCGGACGGCTACTCGACAGTGACCGTCTTGGCCAGGTTGCGCGGTTGATCGACGTTGAGGCCGCGCAGGCGAGCGATACGGTAGGCGAGAAGTTGCAGCGGCAGAACCGCCAGAACCGCCTGCAGGTACTCGTTCGTCTTGGGGACGTAGATGACATCGTCGGCGTGGTGCTGAATGTCCTCGTTGCCGTCGGTGGCGATGGCGATCACCTGGGCGCCGCGGGCGCGCGTCTCCTGGATGTTCGAGACAACCTTGTCGTAGACGTGCGAGTCGGTGGCGACACAGACGACCGGCGTCTCGGAGTCGAGCAGCGCGATCGGGCCGTGCTTCATCTCGCCGGCCGAGTAGGCCTCGGTCGGGATGTAGGAGATCTCCTTCAGCTTGAGCGCGCCCTCGAGACAGATCGGCAGGCCGATGTTACGACCGAGGTAGAGGAAGAAGGGCTTGTCGAAGTGGCGCTCGGCGATCTCCTCGATCGGATGGACTCCGTCGTCGGCGTCCTGCAGGAACTGCGCGATCTTCTCGGGCAGCAGCTGCACTTCAGCGATCAGCGCGCGAATCTCTTCCTCGGGCAGTGTCCCGCGCACCTGCGCCAGCTTGAGCGCGATCAGATAGAGCAGCGAGACCTGGGCGGTGAACGTCTTCGAGGCGGCGACGCCCATCTCCAGGCCGGCGCGTGTGTACAGGACGGAATCGACCTCGCGCGTGATCTGGGCGCCCATCATGTTGGTGATGGCAAGCGTGCGGGCGCCGCTCTCCCTTGCCAGCACCATGGCGTCGATCGTGTCGCGCGTCTCGCCTGACTGCGAGATGCCGATCACCAGCGTGTTCTTGTCCAGAACGGGATTCCGGTAGCGCCATTCGCTGGCGATATCGTGCTCCACCGGTACGCGCGCCCACTCCTCGATTACGTAGCGACCGGCCACGCCGGCGTGGTAAGCCGTGCCGCAGGCGAGGATGACGATGCGGCGCAGGTTGCGTAGCTCGTCATCCGATAGCAGGAGCCCTTCGAGGGTGAGTTCGCCGTAGCGGATTCGCTCGGCTATCGTCTCGCGCACAGCCGTCGCCTGCTCGTAGATCTCCTTGAGCATGAAGGTCTCGTAACCGCCCTTTTCGGCCTGCTCCTCGTCCCAGTCGACCGTGATCGTCTCGTGCTCGATCGCGCCCGCGCCGTCGAGCGCGCTCGTGTACGAAACGCCATCGGGAGTTACGGCAACGATGTCACCGTCGTCGGGGAACTGAACCTCGTGCGTCTCCGACAGGAAAGCAACGGTGTTGGAGGCGATGAATCCTTCTCCGTCACCGACGCCGACGACGAGTGGGCATTGGCGGCGAGATCCGACGATCAGCTCCGGGTTGTCGCGGTGAATCACGACGAAGGCGAAGTGCCCCTCGATCTCGCGATAGGTGCGGCGCACCGCCTCGACCAGGTCGCCCTCGTAGTGGCGCTCGATCAGATGGGCAACGGTCTCGGCGTCGGTCTCGGTATTGAAGTGGTGGCCCTCCTCGATCAGTGAGGCGCGCAATTCGCGGTAGTTCTCGATGATGCCGTTCAGGACGACGGCGATCTCGCGCTCGTCGCAGCCCGAGAGGGGATGGGCGTTCTCGACCACGACCTTGCCGTGGGTCGCCCAGCGCGTGTGCCCAAGCCCGTGCGTTGACTTGGAGCCATTGCTGCCGGCGGCCTCGATCAGGTGCTGCAGATTGCCGACCGCTCGGATGTATTCGAGCCCGTCGTCCTCGCGCAGGACGATTCCGGCCGAGTCGTAGCCGCGGTATTCGAGCCGCTGCAGGGCGTTCAAAAGAAGCGGCTTACAGGCTCTGTTCCCGACGTATCCGATGATCCCGCACACCTGGAGCTCCTCCCCCGCTTACAACGTATTTATCCCCAGAGTGAAGTCTCGTATCAATCGACAACGGTCATTCGACTTACGACTCGGAAAAGCACAAAGCCCGGCACCTTGGCCGCCCCGGTCAGGACGACTGGCCGAGCTCTCGTCGAACTTGCTCCTCGATCCTACCACAGAGGTCTTCGGCTTCCTGCGGCGTTTCGGCCTCGGCTAGTAGGCGCACGACCGGCTCCGTCCCGGAGGCGCGGACGAGCACTCGGGCCCGCCCGTCCAGCTCGGTATTCAGTCGTTTCACCTTCGCCAGGGCACTCTTCGGGAGCTTGTTGCCCTCGAGCTGGAGATTGCGCTTGACCTGAGCGAAGCGGGGCATCACGGCGGCCGCCTCGGCGAGCGTCCGCCCTTCGAGCGCTGAGCAGAGCAGGAGCGCCGCGGCCAGACCGTCGCCGGTGACGTGATCCTTGAGATAGATGATGTGGCCGGACTGCTCGCCGCCCAGCATTCCCTCCTCGCGCCACAGCGCCTCGAGCACATAACGATCGCCGACATCGGTGGTAAGAACGCGAATACCGTGCTCGCGCATCAGGTTGTGAAAGCCGAGATTGGTCATCTTGGTGACCGCCACCAAATCGACGCCGAGGTGCAGGGTGAGAATGGCGAGAATCTGGTCGCCGTCGACCGGCTCGCCGGCGGCGGTAACAGCCAGCATGCGATCGCCGTCGCCGTCAAAGGCGACGCCGAGGTCGCAGCCGTTCTCGACGACGGTGCGCGCGAGGAACGATAGATCGGTCGCGCCGCAGTGGTCGTTGATGTTGACGCCGTCCGGCGCGTTGGCGATCGCAACCACCTCGGCTCCGAGCCGCGCGAAGGCCTCGGGCGCAATCTCGGAATAGGCTCCGTTGGCGCAATCGACCGCCAGCTTGAGCCCGCTCAGATCAGAGCCGAAACGCTCGATGATGTGCTCGAGATAACTGTCGGTCGCCACCTCGACGTGATCGATCACGCCGCCGCCGGAGGTCTTGGCCTCCATCAGCGCCTCGATCTCGAGCTCGGCTGCATCGGAGAGCTTGCGCCCGTGGTGATCGAAGAACTTAACCCCGTTGTACTGCGGCGGGTTGTGCGAGGCGGTGATCACGACGCCCAGGTCGAGCGCCAGCAGGGCTACCGCCGGCGTCGGCAGCACGCCGCCGAGCACGGCCACTCCGCCCGCTTCGACGACGCCGCGCGCGAACGCTTCCTCGAGCTCAACGCCGGATGCCCGCGTGTCGCGACCGACGAAGACACGGCCGCTGCTCGACCAAATGGTCGCGGCCCGGGCCAGCTGCTCGACCAGCTCGACCGTGAGATCCTCGCCGACGACGCCGCGCACACCGTCGGTGCCGAAGTACCGTCTTGCGCTGGCTATCTCGACCTGCGGCTCAGTTGCCATCGAAACCGGGATCCTCCTTTTTCGCCTCGCTGCGAGAGCGTCGCCTCGAGCGCTGAGCAGCCTTGGAGTAGGCGCACCATTCTAGGAGCTTCGACGGGCAGGGATTAGCGCTTCGAGAACTGCGGCGCCTTGCGAGCCTTGTGCAAGCCGGCCTTTTTTCGCTCGACGATGCGAGCATCGCGGGTCAGATAACCGGCGCGCTTGAGTGAAACGCGCAGCTCGGGATCGGCCTCGATCAGCGCCCGGGCGATGCCGTGACGCAGCGCGCCCGCCTGACCGCTCGAGCCGCCACCGCGCACGCGCACGCGCAGGTCGTAGCGCCCCTCTACGCCGGCCAGAACGAGCGGCGACAGAGCCGTCTGACGATGGGTGGGGCGAGGGAAATAGTCCTCGATCGTGCGCCCGTTGATCCAGGTCTTGCCATCGCCCGGACGAAGGATCACCCGCGCGACAGACGTCTTGCGCTTGCCGGTACCTCGGTACTGAAGCTGCTCTTCTGCCACGGGTTAGATCCTAGTCCTCGAGTTTGAGTTGTTTCGGCTGCTGCGCGCCGTGCGGATGCTCGGCGCCCGCGTAGATCTTGAGCTTGCGGATCTGGGCGCGGCCCAGACGGTTGCGCGGAAGCATTCCCTTGACGGCCTTACGCAGTACCTCTGTCGGCCTCCGCTCGAGCTGCTCGCGTAGCGTGCGCTCGCGCAGGCCGCCCGGGTAACCGGAGTGCCGGTAATAAATCTTCTTGTCTAGCTTGTTGCCGGTTACCGCGATCTTCTCGGCGTTGACTACCACGACGAAGTCGCCGGTATCGACGTGAGGCGTGAACTGGGGCTTGTTCTTGCCGCGCAGTGTGTCGGCAATGCGCACGGCGAGACGACCGAGGTTCCTGCCCTCGGCATCGACGACGTACCAGTCGTGCTCGATCTCATGGGGTTTTGCGCTGTAGGTCTTCATGACACGAAAAACGAGCGGACACGTAGGCGTCCGCCGGGCGCGGATTGTAGCAGTCCAGCGGAGGCGCGAACGATCTCCTGGCGCACGCGGTGGGCCAAACGACGTCTTCTGATGCGCCGACGGTGCGAACTGCCTGCTCGGGCAGTCGGATCGCCGGCCGGGCGGCCGCCGATGGCAGTAATCTCGCCGGCGGCGGCGGCGGGGCGCGGAGCTCGCCCGGGCCCGATCCGAAGAACCGCCCGAAAACCCACTATCTACGCCGTTTCTCGGTTCACAATCCCCGAAGGAATGGACTCGCATATCCCCCAAATAGTGCTTGCCGGGTACCCGATATAGGTTACGATTCGTACAAATCCTCTAGAAAAAGAACCGTGCGGCTCTAGGGGTTTCGGGTGTTTTATCGAAGATCCACTCAACAAAGGCGTTAGTTGAGCAAATGAAGTTCTCCTTACGACTGCTAGTACTAGCTGTGGTTGCTGCGGTCTTAGCCGGGGGGTCTCTGGCTGCGATCTGGGAGTGGTCACCGAGCGCGCTCGACTCCGACGCCTCATCTTCACGCACGTCCGCGCACGCGACGACTACTAAAACAGGCCCATCTGCAACTAAAACAGGCCCATCTGCACAGAGCGCGACGAGCATCGGCCCGCAGGGCCCGGCCGGAGCCAAAGGTGCCACAGGCGCCACGGGTGCGCAGGGTGACCCGGGGGCTCAAGGGAGCCAGGGACTGACGGGCTCGAAAGGCGATACGGGCAACCAGGGCGATACTGGTCGAGCGGGCACCAAGGGCGCGAAGGGCGACCGGGGTGTTCAGGGCGACGCAGGCGCAACCGGAGTAGCTGGAGTAGTCGGCGCGACCGGAGTAACCGGTGCGACCGGAGCCGCCGGAGTCAACGCGAGCGACGGTTCTACCGGAGCGACCGGAGTTACGGGCGCTATGGGCCCGCAGGGCATCCAGGGCCCGGTCGGAGCAACCGGCGCTACCGGAGCAACCGGCGCCGCCGGCAGTAACGGCACGAACGGATCTACCGGAGCAACCGGCGCTACCGGAGCAACTGGAGCCGCCGGCAGTAACGGCACGAACGGATCTAACGGCGCTACCGGAGCGGCCGGTGCCACTGGCGTAACCGGATCGACCGGCGCCCAGGGCATCCAGGGCATCCA
>Ga0247847_1000096_pt1 | contig 28035 bp, 22 predicted proteins | sample PFST25metaG_FD_186002 | JGI IMG/M metagenome (GOLD analysis project Ga0247847, IMG submission 186002) | Peat soil microbial communities from Stordalen Mire, Sweden - P.F.S.T25 | ecosystem: Environmental > Terrestrial > Soil > Wetlands > Peat | place: Sweden: Norrbotten County, Stordalen Mire...
GCCGCGATCCGGCAGCGCCTCTCCGCCAACCTTGAGCCCGAGACCTCCGCCTTCGCCACGTTCCTGGCCGGGCGGGTCAGCACTGCGCTGAAGGCCACGCCGAACGTCTACGCAGGTCCGTTCACCGGCCCCGACACCGACACTGCTCGCCCGGTCTTTGACCAGCTCGGCAAGGCCGGCACGTATGCGCGCGACCTGGGCATCGCCTACGCCCTCACGGGCGACCAGAAGTACGCGGCCAAGGCACACGACCTCCTGCTCGCATGGGCGCAGGGCAACACGCCGACGACCATCGACGACTATGACTCAAAAGACACCGGCCAGCTGCAGTCATACGGCGCCTTCTCGTTCGCCTATGCCTACGACTTGACCTACGACTCAGGCGCGTACAGCGCCGCCGACAGGAGTGCCGTCAACAGCTGGTTCCACGCCTTCGTGGACGCGCTGCAGTCTTGCCTGAGGCCGACGCTCACGGACTACTTCTTCACGCATCCCGACCTCACGAAGCCGTATGCAGGCACCTACGAATGGAACAGCTCACTGCACTACAGCAAGTACGACGCGCTCATCGTCGGCGCCGACTTCCCGATGCTGATGCAGGCCGCCTCGCTGGCCATGGCGCACATGTGCGGCTACACGGCCATCGAGCAGAAGATCATGAACGACACCAACAACCCGCTGAACATCGAGAAGATCCTGGCCTCGGCACTGACGCCGCACAACGACGGCGACGGCACCGGGTGCTCACGGGTGCCGCAGGAGAAGATCTACAAGTCCTACTCGTCCCGCGGCGGCATGTTCGACTACATGACCTACGATACTCGCGTCTGCAGCGTGCTCGTCGACATGGCGACGAATCTCGGCTGGAGCACCGCCAAGCAGACGGCGGCGCGCGCGAAGCTGCTCGCTTCGTGGACCTACATGGGCAAGTTCTTCGGCCCGGGTGCCGAGCCCAACTTCAACCCGACGGACGTGGTCCACCTGGACACGATCCTGCCCCGCTTCGCCTTGGCCTATCACGAGTTCGGCACCCAGCACTTCCTGGACATTCTCAACTCCGGGACAGCCGAGACCGCGACGCGTGACACGTACTACGAGCCCCAGCTTCTGGGACCGGTGACCGTCACCCACTCGATCGTAGAGCCGCAGACAGACTGACGAAGCAAGTAGCGGCTGCGCCGCCAGGCAGAGCGGGCGTGCTCAGGTCTGCTGCTCGTGCACCTTGGGCAGCAAGCGCAGGCTCACTTCGGCCAGACCCATGACCAAGGCGATCCCGGCGACGTTCTCCTTGGTGTTGAACTGCGGCGAGGTGATGGACGCCACCAACAGCGCCACCACCATGACCCGCGAGCCGATCACCAGCCCGCCCAGCCACGGATCCCGGTCCACGTCGTCTGTGCCGACCCTGTGCCGTCGCAGGAGAAAGGCACACACGAACCAGGCGAACAGACCGAGTCCGATGACCCCCATGCGTTGCAGGAACCAGAGGTAGTTGTTGTGGATGAAGTACTTGTAGAAGGGCGTCACGCCGTAGCGCGAGAAGTCGAACAAGTAGCCTGTGCCCAGCCCGTTTCCTTCGATGGGGTGAGCCGCGAACTGATGCACCACGGCACGGTTCTCGATGAGCCGGTACTGGACGTTCTTGTCCTGGAAGTTGGTGATCGCCAATGTGCGCATGACCACCGACTGCAGAAGAGCCACGTTCACCGTCGCCGTGCCGATGGTCAGCAGCACGGCGACCACAACGACACCGGCGATGAGCCGCATGCGCTCGCGCGGCCGCATGATCAGTAGCAGGTACACGAGGCCCGCCGCCAGCGCCACCCAGTAGCCGCGCACTAGCGAGAGCATCACACACAGCAGCGAGATTCCCAGCAGAAACCACAGGATCCACGGACGCCGCTTGTCGCGCGGCCACAGCACTGCCCACGTGGCGAGCAGCATGGCGCCGGCCAGGAAGAAGTCGTGCGGGGCCGGGAAGCGCGAGATGCCGGCCTCGACGAACTGAACCGAGGTGCCCTGACCCCGTGCGTAGCCGATGGCACCGATGACGAAGCCTGCAAGTAGGCATGTGGCCAACACCTTCAGCAACACCATCACGTCTCGCCGCGTCTGCACGAACACGATCACCCAGAAGAAGACGATGTAGTAGCCCAGCGCACGCACGTCGGCAAGCACGTACTTGAGGTCGTTGCCGCGGGCCAGCCCCAGTACAGCTGTGATCGCGACCCACACCGTGAACAGCAGGAGCGGCAGGGTCACCGGCGAGCGGGTGATCTTAAGCCCCCTGCCGGCCAGGATCGCGGCGATCGCGCCGGCGGCGAGCAATCCGAGCAGCACATCGCTAATGAAGATGCCGCCGCCGCCGATGGCCAAGCGGTAGCGCAGCGCTTGGTCGTCGGGCAGGATCAGGGTCACCAGCAGGAACACCGACATGAGGGCGAGCGACCCCTCTCGACTGCCCAGCAGGATACCGGCGATGACCAGCAGGCCGAGACCAGCCACGAACGCAACGGCGAGCGTGTCCGACCGCAGCGCGACCAACGCGACCAAGGCCAGCACGAGAGACGCCCCGCCCCAGAACCAGAGCGCAGGAGATGAGCGCGAAAAGCGCCTCACGTGAGCCGCCTCTGAAGACCCGGAGCCATGGGACCCGTGCGGCCGCGAAGGCCGTCCGCGACTCCGGCGAGCGTCGCCAGCGCCAGTCGACGCGTCATCTTCACCCTCGGCCCCTTGGCGGTCTGTCGCACCGCCCAGGAGAGCGCCTCTATGGCGGAGGCCCAGCGATGCCCGAGCCGACGGCCGAGAACCAGTCGATTGCGTGTCATGTAGTACACCGCCGCAGGGCTGAACACACGACGCCGACCACAGCGCTCCACATCGTGACGGACGACGGCACGAGGCACCAGTAACGCACTCCAGCCACCTCGCGCTTGTCGCCACATCCACTCCACATCCTCAAAGTACATGAACAGCGAGGCATCGGGAAGCCCGCACTCACGCATCATGGCGGCGCGCGCCAGCACGGCGCAGCCGGTGACCAGCCCCGTGGGCGCGGGGGCATCGCTGGCCGGCGCCTGGGTCTGATGGTGGACCGCGAGCGTACGCCAGTGCACCGTGCCGCCGGCAAACCAGATCCCACCGGCGCTCTCGACGATCAGCGGGGTCAACAGCCCGGCTCGAGGTTGGCTCCCGCCCGCGTCCAGCAGTTCGGCCAGACACGTGCGCTGCACGACCACATCGTTGTTCACAAGCCAGAACCAGTCGGCGCCCGCGGCGAGAGCCCTCTGGGCTCCCTCGGCGCCGGCACCCGCATACCCGAGGTTGGTGCCGGGTCGCAGCACCTCCAGCGTCGTATCGGCCGTGCTCGCGAAAGACGCTCGCCAGCCAGCCTCAACGTCTTGGTCCACGTCGCCTTGGTTGTCGATCACGACGACGGTCTCAGGCACCACGGTGCCTGCAGCCAGGCTCGCGAGACAAGCGGACGTCGCCTCGCGGTCGGCGTAGTGCACGACCGCGGCCACAACGCTCATGCCACACCCTTGCCGCGCGCAGCCACACTCTCGGCTCTCCGGCTCAGGGCCTCCTCGATCATCGTCAACAGGAGGTCCGCGCGCAGCGACCACACTTGCCCATCGATCGCTGCGCGGCGGTCTTGCTGACGCTCGGCAGAGTCGTTGTTGAGCTCGTCCTGCAACGCCGCTGCGAACTCGTCCGCGTCCCGGGCAAGGCGCACGTGCGCCTGCAGCGCAGGGTTGGGCGACTGGACCGTGCTCACCACGGGACGACCGGCGGCGAGATACTCGTAGAGTTTGAGCGGATCCATCGACGCCGTGAGCCCGTCGTGCCGATGCGGCATGATGCAGGCATCCATCGCCAGCAGCCATCCGGGAAGCCGCTCGTGATCGATCGGCCCCACAAGATGGACGTTGGCCGCAGAGCGCACCAGATCGGGCGGCATGCCGTGCAGGACTGGGCCGGCGACCACGAAGTCGACCGCCGGCAGGCGCTGCGCCACGGCGGAGAGCAGAGGAGCGTCGAAGCGCTCCTGTATCACGCCGACGTAGCCCACGACCGGTCGACGCCAGCGAGCCGCCGCTTCCGCATCCGGCTGAGCGGTCCGCCACAGCTCCGGATCGACGGCGTTGAAGAGCACGTGACCCTGGTCGCCGAGCCCGACTTGCTTCAGCGCCTGCTCGCAGACGCCGACAACCACATCCGCATGCAGGCCGGCGAGCCGATACCCGGCCTCGACCGCCGTCCGCCCGGCCCATGGGTGAAAGCGCCAGTCGTCGATCACGTCCACGACCAACAAATCGTGAGGCAAGTGCAGCGCTGCGCCGACGAGACGCGGGTCGGCGACCAAGGCTACCACCGGCCCGCCTTCGCTCAGCGCCCGCTCGACTCTGTTTTGCAGGCCGCGCCGCGAGACCGCCTCGTTGAGCCTGCGTGCCCAGAGCCGGTCGCCCGGCAGCGGCAGCGGGTAGCTCCAGCGGACCGCGCGCACCGACGGGGCGACGCGTGTCACATCGTCATCGCGCGCCTCTGCCGGGCGATGGCCGTGGCCGCTCCAGCGAGGCGTGTCGACGACGACCAGCTCGACCTGCGCTCGTTTGGCAAGCTCGGTGGCCAGCGCGGCACAGCGACCCGCAAAGCCGCTGTGCCGCCAGATCCACCAGTCGTTGTGGCCCAGCACCAGCAGACGCATCACACACGTCCTACGGCGGCGCGCAGACCTGCGGCGGCGCGCTCCCACTCGGTCGCCCGCCGCCTCGCCAGCCCGCGCAGACGAACGGCAAGCTCCTCGCCTCGATCAAGCGCCTCGCTGAGCGCCGCGGTCAGAGAGTCCACATCGTCGTCCGCATACACGGCAGCATCACCGAAGTACTCGCGCAGCGCGGCGTGGTCGGAGGTCACCAGCGGCCGTGCCAGCACCAGCGCCTCGTAGCCACCCGACAGCAGGGTCGCCGCTCGCGTGGTGAGCACGACGATGGCCGACGACCGCTCCAGTTGCTCCCAGAAGGCACGCTCGCTGAGAAAGCCGGTCGCACGCAGGTTGGGCGGCCAGGTCGACAGGTCCCCTCGGGCAGCCCCTGTGACGGCCAAGCGCAGGTCTGGCCGGCGCCGGGCGACCTCGGGTAGAAGCCACAGCGGCTCGTCTTTGGAGAAGGTGGCGATGACCGTGACCTCCCGGCGCTCGCCTGTGGTGGCAAGGTCGGCCGGCGGCTCCGGCAAGGGATCGGGCAGCACCAATGCCCGAGCCCCCCATGAGCGCACCTGTGCCGCGAGCTCCTCGTTGGTCACGACCACCGCCGCGGCCCGCCGCAGGAGCGGCCGCTCGAGAGCACGCAGCAGACGCCATGCGAGCGCCGTGAAGGCGACCGTGTGCATGTCGACGACCAGCGGCCTGCGGCGCAGCCTGGCAGCAAGCCCTACGAGCAGCACCGCCGGCGTGGGTGGGTCCATCACCCAGAGCTCATCGTGCGCACGTGCCAGAAGCGTGCGCACGGTCGCCGCCGTCTGCCACGGGTACTTCAGCGGAACGGTCAGCGGCCGCTTCGGCCACGGTGTGGAGATGAACCGTAGCTCGAGGTCGAAGCGCTGGGCCAGCGTCTCGCAGCGGCGCGAGAACGGCGCCCAGGAGAGGAACAGACCGCGACTCACGCGCCGTTCTCCGGCTTCGCGTGAGCCGCCCCCCCGTTCGCCACTTTGTCGCCCAAGCGCATGTACGCCTGCAACAACCCCGCCTCCGACCGTTCCCAGGCAAGCTCGTCCACGAAGCGCCGCCGCGCCGCCGCGCCCAGCTGCCGGCGCCGCTCTTCGTCTGCGAGGAGGCCCGCGATCGCCTCTGCCAAGCCCTCCGGGGTCGGTTCGTCCGCATAGGCGACGGCGTCACCGCCGGTGAAGCGGTTCTCCGGCAAGCCGAAGGCCACCGCAGGCCGGCCGAGAGCCATGTACTCGACCAGCTTGTTCATGGTCGAGATGTCGTTGAACGGCCCGGGCGGGTCGGGAGCGACGCACACGTCCGCCGCAAGCAGTGCCGGCGTGAACTCGGCGTTGTTCTGGTAGCCGGGCATCAGCACTCGATCCTCTATGCCGGAGCGCCGCACAAGATCGCAGATCCCAGGGTAGGATTCGCCGTCACCGGCCAGATACAGCAGGATGTCGTAGCCCTGCTGGACGAGCTTGCCGGCGGCGAGCACCAGCACGTCCACTCCGTCCTGCTTGCCCATGACGCCGAGGTAGCCGAGAAGGTAGCGGTGACCGCGGCGGTCGAAGCCGGCCGCAGCTGCCGCGGGGAACTCGTCCAGGCGAGGAGCACTGCGCACCACGAACACGTCTTCGGGTGCCAGCTGGCCGCGCGTCAGCGCAAGATGGCGGTAGCTGTCGTTGGGAGAGATAACGACGTCGGCCAGACGGAAGGTGCGCCGCTCGGCCCAGGCTACGACCCGCTCGGGCAACCCGTCGTGGTCCGTCGCACCGCGCTTGGCGCGCAAGATCTCGGGGCTGGCGTCGTGCTGGTCGTAGACGAACGAGACGCCGCGTCGACGGAAGAAGGCGCCGATGAGAAAGAAGAGGTCAGGCGGACTGCAGGCGTGTATGGCGTCGAACGGGCGGCGGCGATACAGACGCAACGCCAGCCGCAGCGTCCAAGTCAGCATGTGCCCATATTCGCGAGGGTAGCCGGCCAGACTGCTCGCCGACGGGGGCGGAGGGTAGCGGTAGATGTGCACACCGTCTCGCTCCTCGAAGGCGTCGTGATCGTGGCGTCGGCCTCGCGGACAGATGACCGACACTTCGTAGCCCGCCTTCACGAGCGTGGTGGATTCGTGCCATACCCTGCGGTCGAACGGCACGGAGAGGTTCTCGACCAGGATCAGGATGTGGTGCGGTCGGCGCAGCATCGTCCCCCTGCCCTTGGTCAGTGACCACCCAAGTATACAGGGTCGCCGGACACGGCGGGCGAACTCAGTACGCGCCCCGCTTCTCGAGCACGGCGGGGATCGTCTCCAGCAGGAGCTTGACATCCCAGCTCAGGCTCCACTTGGTCACGTACATGTAGTCGAGCTTGACCATCTCGTCAAACGGGATGTCGCTGCGGCCGAGCACCTGCCAGAGCCCGGTGATGCCGGGCATGATGTTGAGTCGCTTCTGCGTCCAACCGGTGCACTGCTTGGCCTCCTCGATCCACAGGGGGCGCGGGCCCACCAGGCTCATCTCACCGCGCAGCACGTTGAGAAGCTGCGGCAGTTCGTCGAGGCTCCACTTGCGCAGCCAGGGACCTACCCGCGTGAGGCGCGGGTCCTTCTTGATCTTGAACATGGGGCCGGAGTACTCGTTGAGGGCCTCGAGCTCGTTGCGCAGCCTCTCGGCCCCGACCTTCATCGAGCGAAACTTGAAGATGTGGAAGGTCCTCCCGTCGCGCCCCATGCGTTCTTGGCGGAAGAAGACAGGCCCCGGCGAGTCCAGCTTGATCAGCACGGAGATGACGATCAAGACCGGGGACACGAGCAGCGTGATGAAACCGGCGACCACCAAGTCGAAGACGCGCTTGACCAGCATGTTGAAGCGGCTCAGCTCGACGTGGCCCACGTCCAGCAGCGGGATGCCCTCTATGTCGTCGACGCCGGCGCGTGAGCTGACGACTTCGAAGAGGCGCGGCACGATGTTGACGGTGACGTTCATGTCGGCGCAGGTGCGCACGACGTTCAGGAACTGCGGGTGCCGCGCCTTGGAGAAGGCGACGATGACGCGCGTCACGTCCTGCTCGGCGATGACCCGATGCAGATCGTGCAGACTACCCACCACCGGCACCACGGGACCAGGGCCGTGGCCGCGCGGCTCGCCGTCATCGAGGAAGCCGACGAGGCGCAGGCGGTACTCCGGGTGGCGGGCGATCTTGGCCGCCAGCATGTGACCCACCTCGCCGGCGCCGATGATCAGCGTGCGCTCGGTGAACTGCGGCCGCGACCAGACGGTCTTGCGCACGGCCCAGCGCGCCGCCGGCACGGCGACCGCCGCCGCCACCCAGAACACGACCAGCGTCGCGACCGGAGCATGCGCGCCGCGCACCAGCACCGCCAACACCAGCGCGCCCCAGCTGCCCGCCGTGAGCGCCGTGAGCCCCTTGAGGGCGTCGTCCAGGCTCGAGCCACCGATGCTGCGGCTCGGCTCGCGATAGAGGCCGAAAGCGTAGAGCACGAAAAGCCACCAGGGGATGAGGGCGACGAGTGTGAGAACGTCCTCGTGCGCCGCCGTCGGGAAGGCCGAGAAGAGACGCCCCAGGCCGGGAACGGTCTGGAAGTCGACGGCGACCCGCGACACCAAGACCGACACGGCCGCGAGGGCCAGCGCGTCTGCCAACAGGGTGGCTGTCACACGCAGCCCAGCTGGTGAGCGCACCCGCGCGGCTGCCCGCACTTCCTCGTGCGCCTGCCCGAGTGGACTCGTGCCCTGTTTGACGGTGCCGCCGGCCATGCCCTCTGTATCGGCAAGAACCGAGCCCAGGTGGAGAGGTGTGCGTTGAATCGGCCGGTCGACCGGGATCGGGTCAGCCAGAGGCCTTCTCACACGCTCCCGCATACCTCTGCTGCCTCCCTCCTGGGTGTCACGGTCGAGCTACCAAGTCTATCTCGACATCCCCGGGTCCACGGCGCAACAAACCCATGTCTTCAGAGCTGACAACGGATGCTTCTGCGGCTACACGAACTCCTCGAGGCGCTCTATGGCCACCGCCCGTCCGTTGCGGATCTCGATGACCACGGCGTTGATGCGCACCTGTCCGTCGGCCACCTCGAACGGCATCGGCATCTCGGTCAGGAAGCGGCGCAGGATGATCTCGGTCTTGACGCCGATGACCGAGTCCACAGGCCCCGTCATGCCGACGTCGGTGATGTAGGCGGTGCCCTTGGGCAGCACCCTGGCGTCGGCCGTCTGCACGTGGGTGTGCGTGCCCACGACCGCTGCCACTTTGCCGTCCAGGTAGTAGCCCAGAGCCACTTTCTCACTGGTGGCCTCGGCGTGGAAGTCCACCACCACCGTGGCGGCCAGCTCGCTTGCCTGAGCCACGAGGTCGTCGATGATCCGGAAGGGAGACACGCCGGCACCTATGTAGAGGCTCCCCATGAGGTTGACCACAGCCACGTCGGTGCCGTCGGCGGCCGCGCGCACCGTCACCGCGCGTCCCGGGCTGGACGGCGGGTAGTTGGCCGGCCGCACGATGCGGTCACTGCTCGCCAGGAAGGCGAACACCTCGCGCTGACGCCAGATGTGGTTGCCGGTCGTGATCACGTCCACGCCACCATTCAGCATTCTGGTGGCGATCTTGGAGGTGATGCCGGCGCCGTTGGCGGTGTTCTCGCCGTTGGCGATGACGAAGTCGACGGCGCGCTCCTCACGGAGCGCCGGCAAGCGGCGCAGCAGAGCGTCGCGGCCGGGTTGCCCGAACACGTCGCCAACGAACAGGATGTTCACCGCACCTCGCCTTCACGTTGCGACTGGTCCCCGGCTTTGCCGTACCAGCCGTGCAGGGTCACCGATTATACAGTCCGCAGAGGTGCAGCGAGTCGCCGCGCCGCGTGCGCCGCGGCGACTCATGACGGTTACCCGATCAGAGTCCTGAGGGCGCCCTCGGCGAAGCGCAGGAGATAGCTCGGTGCGAGGCCTACGAGCACTACGCCGAGCGCGGCCACGGCGAGCGCCGCGCGCACGGCCAGAGAGGGCCCCGCGAGCTGAGCCGTGGCGGCGGCAGGCTGCGCCGAGCTCGCGTCGGTCACGACCTCGGCGGCGCCCGCAGCCGGCGGCTCCGCCGCGGCGGCTTCGGGCGCCTCGCGGAAGTACATGTACCAGACCACGCGCAGATAGTAGAACGCCGACACCGAGCTCATGATGACGGCCACTATGGCCAGCCACGTGAGCCGCGCGTTCACGACCGCCGCAAAGAGGTAGAACTTGCCCCAGAAGCCGACGGTGGGCGGTATGCCGGTCAGCGAGATCATGAAGAGACTCATGCCCAGAGCGGCCCCCGGCATGGTGCGGGCAAGGCCGGCAAACTCGTCGAGCGTGTAGCCGAAGCTGCGGCGCGCACGGACCCAGACGAGCATACCGAAGCCGCCGAGGTTCATGAGCGCGTACGAGGCCAGGTAGAACAGGATGGCTCGGGAACCGGCCGAGGACGTGGAAGACGCGTGACTGTGCCCCACGGCGATGACGCCGAGCAGGATGTAGCCGGCATGCGCGATGCTGGAGTAGGCCAGCAGACGCTTGAGGTTGCGCTGCGGAAGAGCAAGCGCGTTGCCGGCGACCATGGTGAGCACCGCCAGGATGATGAGAACGTTCGTCCAGGCGGCCGCGTCGGGCATCGCCGCCAGCATGAACAGGCGCAGGAACCCTGCGAAAGCGCCCGCCTTGACGCCCACCGACATGAAGGCCGTCACGGGCGTGGGCGCGCCCTCGTACACGTCCGGGACCCAGCTATGGAAGGGCACGGCCGAGACCTTGAAAGCAAAGCCGCAGGTGATGAGCACCAGCGCGACCGTCGCTATGCCGTTGGCGCCGTTTAGGTTGCTTAGCGACGCGCTGATGGACGCGTAATTGGTCTGACCGCTGATGCCGTAGAGCAGCGCGAGGCCGAAGGCGAGGATAGCCGAGGCGAAGGCGCCGTTGACGAAGTACTTGATCGAGGCCTCGCCCGAGCGTACGTCGCGACGCAAGAAGCCGGCCAGCACGTAGGTCGGCAGTGACATGAGTTCGAAGGCCACGAAGAAGGCGATCAAGTCGGTGGCCATGGACATGGCGACCATGCCGGCGATGACGAACAGCAGAAGAGCGTAGAACTCGCCGCGGCCGCCGCCGCGGGCGTTCACATAGGCGTCGGAGAGCATGATAGTGAGCACGCCGATGGCGGCGGACAAGACGATGAAGAAGAGCGCGTACTTGTCGAGCGCGACCATGTGGTTGAAGCCGCCCTCAGGCTGGCGGGCGCTGAAGCGCAGACCGCCCTTGAACTGGATCCACTGTCCCAGGGCCACGGCAGCGGCCGCGACCAAGCCGGCGGCCGCCACCCATGGCAGCACCGCCTTGCGCCCGGTGAACGCATCCACCAGCAGAACGAGCACGGCCGCCCCAGAGACGACGACGAGGGGTAGGATCACGGCTATCGAGTTGTGGTAGTCCATGGCCTAGAACAGCCCCTTGGTCACGTTGAACAGGTCGGCCAGGCCGTGGACGTGCGCCCTGGCGAGCGCCGGCCTGACCTGATCGATGATCGTCTGCGACGGCACATGCAGCAGGTTGAGGAATGTGTCGGGATACACGCCGACCCACACGGCGAACACCACCAGCGGAGCCAGCGAGGCTATCTCCCGCACGCTGAAGTCGCGCATCGAGAACGCAGGCATGGCTTCGGGGTCGCCGCGATCGTTGAACATCACCCGCTGGAACATCCACAAGAGGTAGCAGGCGGCCAGGATGACACCGATGGCCGCCACGGCGCCCAGCGCATGTGAGTAGTGGAACAGACCCAGCAGGCTCAGGAACTCGCCGACGAAGCCGCTGAGCCCCGGCAGCCCCAACGAGCCCAGCGAGAAGAACAGGAAGAAACCGGCGAGCACCGGCATCGGCTTGGCCAGACCGCTCATCGAAGCGATATCCCGTGTGTGCGTGCGCTCGTACAGGAAGCCGACCATGAGGAAGAGGGCGCCCGTGAGGATGCCGTGGTTGAACATAACCAGTATGGCCCCCTCCATGCCCTCGCGGTTGTTGGCCAGCAGCACGGCGGCGAAGATGCCGGCCGTGACGAAGCCCATGTGGCTGACGCTCGAGTAGGCCACAAGCTTCTTGAGGTCCTTCTGCATCATCGCCACCAGGGCCCCGTACAGGATGCCGACCACCGAGAGCATCACCACCCAGGGCGCGAAGTCCACGGCCGCCTGCGGGAACATGGGCAGACAGAAGCGCAACATTCCGTAGGCGCCCATCTTCAGGAGCACGCCGGCCAGGATGACCGACCCGGCGGTCGGCGCCTCCACGTGCGCGTCCGGCAGCCACGTATGCAGCGGGAACATGGGTACCTTGATGGCAAACGCCAGGAAGAAGGCGGCGAAGGCCCAGAACTGGACGTAGTACGGGTAGTAGGCCTGACTTAACTTCTGGATGTTGAACGTGAGCAGGCCCGTGTCGTGGCGCACGTGATAGACCACGACGATGATGGCCACCAGCATGAGCAGGCTGCCGACCACCGTGAAGAGGAAGAACTTGATGGCGGCGTAGATCCTGCGCGGGCCGCCCCAGATGCCGATGATGAAGTACATCGGCACCAGCATGACCTCCCAGAACACGTAGAAGAGGAAGATGTCGGTGGCGAGGAAGACGCCGCTCATGCCGGTCTGCAGGAGCAGCAGCGTGACGAAGAAGCCGCGCTCGCGGTCCTTGATGTAGTTCCAGCTGGCGATGATGACGACCACGCCCAACAGGGTGGTGAGGAAGAGCAGAAGGGCGGCGATGCCGTCGACGCCGAAGCCGTAGTGGATGTGGAAGCGCCGCACCCAGACGAAGTCCTCGACGAACTGGAAGCCCGCCGCCTTGCTGTCGAACTTGAAGAGCAGCACCGCGGAGAGCACCCACGCCGCCAACGTGCCCGCAAGGGAGACGATCTTGTAGAGCTGGGGCCGACCCTTGCCCAACACGATGATGACGAGCGCCGCCGCCAGCGGCAGGTAGGTGATGATCGAGAGGATCGGGAACCCTATCTCGGCGTGCCAGCCCACCTACGCCCCCCAGACCCAGCGGATCACGATGACGAGCACGAGCATGCCGCCGAAGATGGCCAGGGCGTAGTTCTGCACGCGGCCTGTTTGCAGCGGCCGGATGAGCAAGGCGAAGTGCTCCCACAGCCAGGCCAGGCCGTTGACGGCGCCGTCGATGATCTTGACGTCGACGAACGTCCACAGCCAGCTCGCCAAACCGATCGTGCGCCGGATGACGGCCGCCTCGTAGAACTCGTCCATGTAGAACTTGTGAAACGAGGCCTGATAGGCCCAGGGCACCCTGCCGGCGACCGTGGCGGGGAGCTCCCGACGACGCACGTACATGACGTAGGCGATGTAGACACCGACGAGGACGACGGCCAGCGAGACAAGCATGAGCAGGCCGCCGGTGCCGACCCAGCTGAACTTCTCACTCTCGACCGAGAAGAAGACCGGCTGCAGGAAGCGATGGATCCAGCCGCTCTCTGGCGGCAAGCCGACGATCATGCCCAGTACGGCAGCCGGCACGGCCAGGATGACCAGTGGCGCCGTCATCACCGCCGGCGACTCGTGGATGTGTTGCTGCACCTCCGGGGTGGCCCGGTTGTCGCCCCAGAAGGTGAGGAAGATGAGACGGAACATGTAGATGGCCGTGATGAAGGCCGTGACGATGCCCACGGCCCACACGACGTAGTAGCCGCCGCTGAAGGCGCCGCCGATGATCTCGTCCTTGGCCCAGAAACCGGAGAGAGGGATGATGCCGGCCATGGCCACGGCGCCGGCGAGCATGGTCCAGAACGTGAGCGGGATCTTCTTGCGCAAACCGCCCATGCGGCGCATGTCCTGCTCGCCGGACATGGCATGGATGACCGAGCCCGAGGCGAGGAAGAGCAGACCCTTGAAGAAGCCGTGCACCAGCAGGTAGAAGATGCCCGCCGCCCACGCCCCGGCGCCGAGGGCCATGAACATGAAGCCCAGGGATGAGATGGTGGAGTAGGCGATCACCCGCTTGATGTCGTTCTGAGTAAGAGCGATCAGGGCCGCGTAGATGGCCGTGAACGTGCCGATGCCCATGACGACCAGCATGGCCGCGTGCGAGTGCAGGAACAGCGGATAGGAGCGCGCCACCATGTACACACCGGCGTTGACCATGGTGGCGGCATGGATCAGGGCGCTGACCGGGGTGGGGCCCTCCATGGCATCAGGCAGCCACACATGCAGCGGGAACTGCGCGCTCTTGCCGACGGCGCCGGCGAAGAGCAGCAGGCAGATCCACGTCATGGTGCCGGAGCCGATCTTGCCGGCGCCGGCGGCCGCGAAGACGCCGGTGAACTGCAGCGTGCCCACGGTGAGGAAGATGAGCAGCATGCCGAGCGTGAAGCCGAAGTCGCCCACGCGGTTGACCAGGAACGCCTTCTTGCCGGCCTGTGAGGCACTCTGCTTGCGGAACCAGAACGAGATGAGCAGATACGAGCACAGGCCCACGCCCTCCCAGCCGAGGAACATGAGCAGGTAGCTGTCGGCCAAGACGAGGACGAACATGGCGAACATGAACAGGTTGAGATAGGCGAAGAACCGGTAGTAGCCTTCGTCGCCCTTCATGTAGCCGATCGAGTAGTAGTGCACGAGCATGCCGATGGTGCCCACGATGAGCAGCATGACCGCCGTGAGCGTGTCGACCAGGTAGCCCCACGTGACGTGCAGCGAGCCCGAGGCCACCCACGTGAAGAGGGTGATGTGCAGCGGCTCCTTCTGGTGGGTGAAGACGTGCCAGAACACGTACATGCTCAAGGCCCACGCGGCAGTGACCACAAGACAGGAGAGGATGTGGGCCCGCCTGCCGAAGAAGCGCTTGCCCAAGAGCAGGGTCACGACGAAGCCGAACAGCGGCAACAGGGGGATGAGCGTCGTGACCAGCTTCATGAGAGCTTGCCCTCCACGCACGCCACCTCAGCCCTTGAGCCTGTTGAACTCGTCTGCCTGCACACTGCGTTTGTTGCGGTAGTTGGCGATCACGATCGCCAGGCCCACGGTGACCTCGGCCGCCGCCAAGGTGATGATGAACAGGGCGAAGAGCACGCCCCGGCCGGCTATGCCGGGCATGAAGTTTGACATGGCCACCAGGGCGATGTTGACGGCGTTGAGCATGAGCTCGAGGCACATGACGATGAGGATCACGTTGCGCCGCGCCAGCACCCCGTAGGCGCCGATGCAGAAGAGCAACATGGCGAGCAGGAGATACCAGTCGACGGCGTTCACCGGTCCTCCTCCTCCCTTCTGGCGAGCAGGATGGCGCCGATCATGGCCGCCAGCAGCACGAGAGAAATGAGCTCGAACGGGAACACGGCCTCGCTGAGCAGTGCCTTGGAGATCTGCCAGACGCCGGGGTTGAGAGCCTTGCTGCCCACGCCCGGCAGCTGCGCCGAGATGAGCGCCGCCGACACGACCCCGGCCACGCCCACCGACAACGGCAGGGCGAAGATGCTCTGCCGGTTGAAGAACATGGCGACCGGCCCGCTCTGGGCCTCGGTGAGCATGATCGCGAAGAGGATCACGACCGAGATGGCACCCACGTATATGAGGATCTGAACGATCGCCAGCAGCTCAGCGTGCAGCAGGGCGTAGATCGCCGCCACACCCAGGAAACAGAACACCATGGCGATCGCCGAGTGGACGATGTTGCGCAGTGTGACCACACCCACGGCGGCCACCAGGATCCAGGCGGCGATGACCGAGAAGGCGATGGGCTGGAAGTCGCCGTGTGGCATACCGCCTACTCCTCCCCCTCGAGGTCGACCGGGTCACCCTTGATGGGGGTCCAGACCCAGCCGTCGCCGAGCTGCGTGTCCTTGACGTTCTGCACCAGGTCGGTGACCGTCTCGCGCAGGGGGTCCACAGCGCGCGCCTCGCGCACGAACAACGACTCGGCCGCCATGGTGGTGCGGTTGAAGCCGGCGAGCTCGAAGAAGTCGGTCTGCTCGAGTGCGTCGTACGGGCAGACCTCGACGCACTCGCCGCAGAAGATGCAGCGGCTCTCGTCGAGGTCGTAGCTCACCAGCACGCGCGGGTTGGTCTCGATGGAGCCCGTCGGGCACGTCTCGGCGCACTTGCCGCACGAGACGCAGCCCACCATTTGCAGAGGCAGGTTGTCCGGCGTCGAGACGATGGTGTCGAAGCCGCGTCCCATAGTGTCGTAACAGCTCGAGCCCACCTCCATGCGGCAGATGCGCACGCAGCGGCCGCAGTTGATGCAGCGGTTGGGCTCGCGCATGATGAAATCGTGGCGGAAGTCGGCGGGGTAGTCGTGGGCAGCCAAGCCGTGGAAGCGGTTCTTGAAGACCTCGTACTCGATGCTGTAGCGCTGCAGGTCGCACTTGCCGTTGGCCGGACAGTAGCAGTCCAGGCACAGCTCGGCGCCGCGCTGCGCCTCCGCTTCGGTGAAGCCTTGCTCGATCTCGCGGAAGTTGTCGCGCCGCTCGTCCGGGCCGAGCTTGGGCATGTCCGCCGGCGGCGCGGGTTGCGAGACGTCGGTGGTCATGTCGACGAACACAGGCGGGATCTCGGCCATGCGCTGCAGCCGCGGATCGAGGTCGGTCTTGGTGGAGAGGGCGTTGAAGAACGGCGTCGCCTTGAGCTCGGCCAGATGCCGCGACAGCTCCGGCATGTCCTCGCCACGGAAGAAGGCGTCGATGCTCCAGGCCGCCTTCTTGCCTTGGGCGATCGCCTGGATCACCGTCTGGGCCCCGAGCACGGCGTCGCCGCCGGCGAACACGCGCGGGTCCTCGGTCTGGAAGGTGAAGTCGTCGACGGCGATGGTCTTCCACTTGGTCCGCTTGACGCCCTGCTCCTCGCTGGTGCCGTCCAGGTCCGGGAACTGGCCGATGGCGGTGATCACCTGGTCGCAGTCGACGACGAACTCGGAGCCCTCGATGGGCACCGGCCGGCGCCGGCCGGAGTCGTCGGGCTCACCCAGCTCCATGCGCAGCATCTCGATGCCGATGACCTTGCGGCCCTCGTCGACGAGGATCTTCACCGGAGCTACCAGCAGGTCGAGCTTGACGCCCTCCTCCTCGGCCTCGTCGACCTCGGTGTGATGAGCGGGCATCTCCTTGCGCGAGCGGCGGTAGAGGCACGTGACCTCTTTGGCGCCCTTGCGGAGGGACGTGCGACAGGCGTCCATGGCGGTGAACCCGCCGCCGATGACGGTGACCTTCTCGCCCACGTGCACGTCGCCCGTGAGCTCGAACTCCTCGAGGAAGTCGACGGCCTTGACGACGCCGTCGGCGTCCTCGTTCTCGACGCCCATCTCGTTGGAGTTGAAGGCGCCGAGACCCAGGAAGACGGCGTCGTACTGCCCGAGCAGGTCCTCCATCTGGAAGTCGGCACCAAGACGCTGGTTGCACTCGAGCTCCACGCCCATGCGCCAGAGCATGTTGAGCTCCTTGTCGAGCAGGTCGCGCGGCAGCCGGTAGCTCGGGATGCCGTAGCGCAGCATGCCGCCCGGCTTGGGCAAAGCCTCGAAGATCTTCACGGAGTGACCTTCGAGCCGGGCGTAGAAGGCGCAAGCCAGCCCGGCCGGGCCGCCGCCGACCACGGCGACGCGCTTGCCGCTGTCGGCCTTGGGCTCGACGGGCAGCAGCAGCTCGCCCTCTTGCTCGTCGTCCAGACACTGGTCGGCCATGAAGCGATGCAGCCAACAGATGGTGATCGGGTGCTCCACGAGCTGGCGCCGACACGGGCCCTCGCAGGGCCGCGGGCAGACGCGCCCCAGCACGGCCGGGAAGGGCAGGTCCTCGCGCAGCTTGCGCACGCCGTTCTTGTAGTCGCCGTGAGCGATGAAGTCGAGGAACTGCGGGATCTTGATGTGCGTCGGGCAGGCATCGCGACAGGGCGGCGTGCAAAACGAGTTGTGGTCGGAGAGCAGCAACTCCAAGTACAGATGGCGCATGTGGCGCACGCGCTCCGTGCTGGTGTGCACGACCATGCCCTGAGCGGCGGCCGTGGCGCAGCTCGGCACCATCTTGCGGGCGCCTTCGACCTCGACCACGCACACACGGCAGGCGGCGTTGGCGGGCAGACGCGGCTCATAGCAAAGCGTGGGTATGTGGATGCCCGCCCTGGCCGCCGCGTCGAGGATGGTGTCGCCGCGCTCGCAGACGACCGACTGGTCGTCGATGGTCAGCGTGATGCGGTCGGACTGCGGCTGCAGCTGCGTCAGGTTCTCGACTGTGGTCGCCATCGGCCTACGCTCCCGCCGCGGCGACGCTCGCCGCCTGGTCGATGCCTGAGTGCACCTTGACGGCGCCGAACCTGCAGACCTGGCGGCAGGTGTCGCACTTGATGCAGCCGCTGACGTCGATCACGTGCGGCTGCTTCTTCTCACCGCTGATGACGCCGGTGGGGCACTTCTTAGCGCACAGCGTGCAGCCGGTGCACGCCTCGGGGTCGATGTAGTAGGTGATCAGAGCCTTACACCGGCCGGCGGGACAGCGCTTCTCGTTGATGTGCGCCTCGTACTCGTCGCGGAAGTAGCGCAGCGTGGTGAGCACCGGGTTGGGCGCCGTGCCGCCCAGGGCACAGAGCGTGCCGTCGATGATGTACTGCGAGAGCTCCTCGAGGAGCTCGATGTCGCCCTCGCGGCCCTCGCCCTCGGTGATGCGTTCGAGCGTCTCCAGCATGCGCTTGGTGCCCAACCTGCAGGGCACGCACTTGCCGCAGGACTCGTCCTGGGTGAATTGCAGGAAGAAGCGCGCCAGGTCGACCATGCAGTTCGTGTCGTCGACCACGACCAGGCCGCCGGAGCCGACGATGGCGCCCGAAGCCATGAGCGCCTCGTAGTCGATGCCGATGTCGAGCATCTCGGCGGGCAAGCAGCCGCCGGACGGCCCGCCCAGCTGCACGGCCTTGAAAGTGCGCCCGGGCAACATGCCGCCGCCGATGGTGAAGATGATGTGACGCAGGGTGGCGCCCATGGCCACCTCGACGAGACCGCCGTTGGCCACCTTGCCGGTGAGCGAGAAGATCTTGGTGCCGCGCGACTCGTCGATGCCCATGGCCGCGAAGGCCTCGGCCCCGTTGTGGACTATCCAGGGCACATTGGCGTACGTCTCGACGTTGTTGATGTTGGTCGGTGCGCCCCAGAGCCCAGAGACTGCCGGGTACGGCGGCCGCGTGCGCGGCATGCCGCGTTTGCCTTCGATGGAGGCGATCAGGGCCGTCTCTTCGCCACAGACGAAGGCGCCGGCGCCCTCGTTGATCTGGATGTCGAAGCCCCAGCCGCTGCCGAGGATATCCGTGCCCAACAGGCCGCGCTGGCGCGCCTGCTCGAGGGCAGCGCGCAGCCGCTCGACGGCAAAGGGGTACTCGGCGCGCACGTACACGTAGCCCTCCTGCGCGCCGATGGCGAAGGCGGCGATGATCATGCCCTCGATGACCACGTGCGGGTTCCCCTCCAGCACAGAGCGGTCCATGAAGGCGCCCGGATCGCCCTCGTCGGCGTTGCAGATGATGTACTTGCGCTCGCCGGCCGTGCGCCGCGTGAAGCGCCACTTGGTGCCCGTGGAGAAGCCGGCGCCGCCGCGGCCACGCAGACCCGAGTGCTCGATAAGGGCGATGATGTCGTCGGGGTCGTCTTCGGCCAGCACCTTGGCCAGGGCCGCGTAGCCGCCGCGGGTGAGGTAATCGTCGATGGAATAGGGGTCGACCTTGCCGTTCAGGGAGAGCACCAGCCGGCGCTGCTCCTTGTAGAAGGGTATGTCGGCCTCGAGAGCCAGTGGTTGACCGGTAGCGGGGTCGCGGTAGAGGAGCTTCTCGACCACATCGTCGGCTTGCACGCTGGCCTCGATGATGGCGGCCACGTCTTGCGGTCGCACGTGCGGGTAGAACACGCCCTTGGGCTGGATGACGACTATGGGCCCCTGCTCGCAGAAGCCGTGGCAGCCGGTCTCGACCACGGCCACCTTCTCGGTGAGCCCACGCGCGGCCAGCTCCTCCTTGATCGCCTCGCGCACGGCCACACGCCCTGATGCATGACAGGCGGTGCCGGCGCAGATGCGCATCTCCAGAGCGCCTTCGTGGGCGACCACGCCCTCGGGACGCAGGGCCCGCTGCAGAGCCTCGTTGATGGCGCCGGTGCGCTCCTCGACGGCGCTCATGCCACGCCCTCCCGCTGGCGCAGGTCGGTGACCAGCTTGCGCGCCTTGTCGGGCGTCATGCGGCCGTGTGTCTCGTCCTCGCCGACGCGCACCACCGGCGCCAGCGCACAAGCACCCACGCAACTGACGGCCTCCAGCGTGAAGAGACGGTCCTTGGTGGTCTCGCCGACCCCCACGCCGAGCTCCTCGGAGAACGCTGCCGTGATGAGTGGTGCCCCCGCCACGTGGCAGGCGGTGCCGTGGCAGACCGTGATCACGTGCTTGCCCACCGGCGAGAGACGGAACTGGTTGTAGAAGCTCGCCACGCCATAGAGCTGGGAGAGCGAGGTGCCTGTCTGCACAGAGATCTCCTGCAGCGCCAGGCGTGGCAGGTAGCCGTAGATCCCCTGCGTGTCTTGGAGCACGGCCATCATGCCGGTGCCCGTTTCGCGGAAGTGATCGATGACGGGCTGGATCTGCGTGAGGTCGGGCTTGGGCTGCACGGCCAGCCGCGCCTCGCGGAGGCGCGCTTCGTTGGGCGCCGGCAGCTCGTACTTGGACGTGTAGTTGACGCGGATGACCTGCACGGGGCAGTTGGTCTCGCAAAGAGTGCAGGCCCGGCAGCGCGGGTCGTCGCTGGCCGGGTCGATGACCACCCGGAAGAGCCCACGGCTGCGCTCGGGCAGCTGCTCGCGCTGCTCGGGGTACTGGACGGTCACCTTCTTGGTCAGCAGGTGGCCGACGGTCGTCTTCATGGCTTTGAGCATGCCGAGCATCTAGGCCAACACCGCCACTTTCTTGCGCTGCTGGTTGAGCCGCCAGCGCAGCACGGGGTCGAACAGGCCCACGAACACGACCAGGGCGGCCCAACTGTAGATGGCCATCACCAGGCGCCAGTGGGGCGCCCACAGCAAGATGGCGCCGGAGGCGGCGATATTGACCAGCCCCAGCGGGATGAGGATCTTCCAGGCGAAGCCCATGAGCTGGTCGACCTGCAGCCGAGGCAACGAGAGTCGCACCCACACGAGCAAGAAGACCAGGATGTAGGTCTTGATGAGAAACCAGGCGATCGGCACCACGGCGACGCGATGGATGACGAGGGCGTCGGCCCACGGGCCTTGCCAGCCGCCGAAGAAAAGTGTCACGACCACCATCGACATGATGGTGAGGCCGGCATACTCGTTGAGGAAGAACATGCCGAAGCGCATGCCCGAGTACTCCACGTTGTAGCCCGAGACGAGTTCCGACTCGGCCTCGGGCAGATCGAAGGGCCCGCGGTTGAGCTCGGCGATCGAGGCCACGTAGAAGATGAGCAGGGTGAACGGCATGTAGAACGCCAGCCACTTATAGCCGGCCTGCAAAGCGACCACGGCGTTCAGGCTGAGTGAGCCGACCGCCATGGCGACTACGAGGACAGCCAGGATCATGGGGATCTCGTAGGAGACTATCTGGGCGGCGGCGCGCAGAGCGCCGACCAGGGCGTACTTGTTGTGCGAAGCCCAGCCACCGATGAGGATGCTGAGCACGGTGAAGCCGGTCACGGCGATGATGTAGATGAGCCCGACGTTCAGGTTCTGGCCCACCCAACCCTTGGTGTACGGGATCACGAGCTGGACGGAGACGGCGCCGATCATCACCATGATGGGCGCCAGCGTGAAGACCACCTTGTCGACCTGAGCCGGCGCGAAGTCCTCCTTGCCCATCATCTTGAAGGCGTCGGCGACGCTCTGCAGCGCGCCTTGCCAGCCGGTGCGGTTGGGGCCCAGGCGGTCCGTCATGAAGGCCAGGGTGCGGCGCTCGAAGAGTATGTTCACGAGCGCCGCCACGAACACCACCATGTAGGCGATGACGATGGCGACCACGCAGCGCAGGATGGCGAGGAAGATGTGCATCAGCGGTCGATGCCTCCCAGGACTAGATCCATGCTCCCCGAGATGGCCACCGCGTCGGCGATCTTGTTGCCGCTGAGCAGCTTGGGGAAGATCTGCAGATTGATGAAGCACGGGTCGCGATACTTGAGCCTGTACGGGTAGCGTGACCCGTCGCTGACGATGTAGGTGCCGTACTCGCCGCGCGGGTTCTCCTGGGCGGTGTAGACGGCACCTGGCGGCGGCGTGATGACGTACGGCGGCTTGAGCGAGCCCACCTGCACGGGACCCTTGGGCAGCATGTCGAGACACTGCAAGATGATGGCGCGCGACTGCTTCATCTCTTCGATGCGCACCTTGTACCGGTCGTACACGTCGCCGTGCTGGCCAAGGCACAGGTCGAAGTCGAGCTCCGGGTACACCGAGTAGGGCCGCGTGCGGCGCAAGTCGTGGGCCACTCCGGAGGCGCGAGCATTGGGGCCGGTGATGGCGTAATCGACCACATCCTGCTGGCTGATGACGCCCTTGCCGAGGCAGCGCTGCAGGAAGATCGCGTTGGTCTCCACGAGCGACTCGTACTCCTGCACCATCTTGGGGAACCCGTCGAGGAACTCGCGGCACTTCTCGACCCAGCCGTCCGGCAGGTCGTAGCGCACACCGCCGAAGCGGAAGTAGTTGAACATCATGCGCGCGCCGCTGGCCGACTCCAGCAGGTCGAGGATCTGCTCGCGGTCACGGAACATGTAGAAGACCATGGCCGTGCCCAGCGGCGCCAGGTCGGCCGTGAAGGTGCCGACCGCCACCAGATGGCTGGCGATGCGGTTGAGCTCGGCCATGATGACGCGGATGACCTCCGCCCGCCGCGTCGGCCGGATGCCGGCAAGCTTCTCCACGGTCATCACGTAGCCCCACTCGCAGTTCATGCCGGCCACGTACTCGGTGCGGTCGGGGATGGGGATGTACTGGTAATACGTGCGCTTCTCGGCGAGCTTCTCCTTGCAGCGATGCAGGTAGCCGATGACCGGGATCACGTCCTTGACCATCTCGCCGTCGAGCGTGACCACCAGGCGCAGCACGCCGTGCGTGGAGGGATGCTGCGGACCCATGTTGACGACCACCTCGTCGAGGCGCAGCCCCTGCATGTCGCTGCCCTCGCCGGCCGCCGTGGAGCTGGCGATGCGGCTCAAGGCCAACTCGAGCGCCGCGTCGGGCACGGTGGTGACGAACTCGTCAGACATGGGGGTGGTTCTCGGCCAGGTCGACGTAGTCTTTGCGCAGGGGGTGTCCGATCCAGTCGTCCTTGAGCAGGATGCGGCGCAGGTCGGGGTGCCCCTCGTAACGGATGCCCATCAAGTCCCACGCCTCGCGCTCGTGCCAGTCGGCCGCCGGCCAGATATCGCAGACCGTCTCGACCGCGGCCTTGGCGCGCGGTACCTCCACGTGCAGCTCGAGATAGGTGTTGGTGGCATATGAGTACAGGTGGTACACGCTTTCGAGGTGCGTGCGGTAGTCGACGGCGGCGATCCAGTTGAGCGAGTCGTAGGCGATCTCCGCCAAGTCGTGCAGGCGGCGCGCCACCTGGCGCAGCTCGCTGCGCTCGAGACGCGCCACGATGGTGTCCGGCTCCTGGACGCTCACGTTGGTGAGCTCGCCGGCGAACTCCTGCGCCACGCGCGTCGCCAGCTCGTCCATGGAAAGTTTGACGCTGCCGATCTCAATGCCCATGCGCGCTCCGGCCACTACTTCCCGCTCGCGGCGGCTGCCGTCGGCGCCACGAAGCTCATCTTCTGGATCTTCTTCTGCAGCTCGAGCAGCCCCTGGAAGAGTGCTTCCGGGCGCGGCGGGCAACCCGGGATGTACACGTCGACCGGAACGACCTTGTCGACGCCGTTGACGACGTTGTAGCCGTCGTAGAAAGGCCCGCCGCTGGTGGCGCAGGCGCCCATGGAGATGACCCACTTGGGCTCTGCCATCTGCTCGTAGAGGCGCTTGAGCACGGGTGCCATCTTCTCGTTGACGGTGCCGGCTACGATCATCAGGTCGCATTGCCGCGGCGTGGGCCGGAACACTTCCATGCCGTAGCGCGCGATGTCGAAGCGCGCGAAGCCTGAGCTGAGCATCTCGATGGCGCAGCACGCGAGACCGTAGGTGAACGGGAACACGGAGTGTGAGCGCGCCCAGTTGAACACCAGGTCGGCACTGGTGGTGATGATGTTGGGGTGCTCGAAATTCTCGAGCTTGGGGTATTTGAGGCCGTCGGTCAGGCCCATCGCAGGGCTCCCTTGCGCCAGGCGTATATGAGGCCGACCACCAGAACGGCGATGAACAGCATCATCTCGACGAACCCCGCCGTGCCCAGCGTACGGAAGGTGATGGACCACGGGAAGAGAAACACGGCCTCGACGTCGAACACCAGAAAGAGCAGGGCGAAGACGTAGTAGCGGACCGCGAACGGATGCCACGAGTCGCCCACCGGCTCGATGCCGCACTCGTAGGGGAACAGCTTGCCGGGCGTGGGGTGACTGGGATTGATGAGCCTGGCGAAGAGCAGGATGAGAACGACGAGTGCGGCGCCCGAGGCGACGAACGCAGCCACGTAGAGCCAGTTTGTCAGGTATGCGGAACTCACTCAGCTCGCTTCGCCGTGTTCGACCTTGCTGAGCCGGTGCCGCGACTTGGCGGACCGACGCGATAACGGTTACCGAGAGCCAGCAGCCCAGGCACCGCCGGACGACTGTATGCACCCTCGTCGCCTGCGCACTATAGCAAAGGGCTGTGAAGCCGCGCAAGCTGCGAGCGCCAGCATGTCCACTCCACAAAACACGGCCCTTTGCAGGAACATCGTTGTCTGCTGGACGGTCTGTCCAGCGCCTGCCGGCAGGTTTGGACAAAGACCCACCGGCTTCCGCGGCGGCCGTCAGCCGGCAGACGGCCGCCTCGATTGACCTCGCGTGAGGCCGAGCCTAAGATAGAGGTTCGGAACCACCTCTGAGACAACTCGGTAATCCCTCCCAGGAGATCTGCCACATGGGCAACATCGGTTGGCAGGAGATCATCATCGTCCTGGTCATCGCGCTGATCGTCTTCGGTCCTCGCCGGCTGCCCGAGATGGGCCGTTCGCTGGGCAAGAGCATCCGCGAGTTCCGCGAGGCCACCTCGGGCATCAGAGAGGAGCTCGGCCTGGACACCGATCTCAACGAGCTCAAGAACCTGAAGACCGACCTCACGTCCGTGGGCGGAGAGGCGGCCACCGCCCAGCCGCAGGCCGACGCCGAGCACACTGCTGCCGCCGAGCCGCAGGCCAAGGCCGAAGACGCTGCCGGCAGCGACGAGGTGCTCACGGGTGAGGTCGTGGCCGACGAACCCGAGCAGCCGGTCGGCAGCAGCACCGGCTGACCGGCACCGCCATGGTGGACCCAGACGCTCGCATGACGCTCGTCGAGCACCTCGACGAGCTGCGCTCACGGCTGTTTCGCTGCGCCATTGTCCTGGTGGTCGGCGTCATTGCAGCGGCCATACTCAACGACCGCATCTTCCGCATGCTGCTGGCGCCCCTGCCTCTGAAGTTCCGCCACATCACCACCTTCAGCCCGGCCGAGCCGTTCATGGTCAGCCTCAAGGTCTGGGTGTACATGGGGATCATCATGGCCTCGCCGTTCATCACCTATCAGTTCTGGGCCTATGTGGGCCCGGCGCTCGAGGCCAAGGAGAAGCGGTACTTCCTGCCGGTGGTGGCTGCCTGTTCGCTGCTCTTCCTGGGCGGTGTCGTGTTCGGCTACTACATCGTTCTGCCAAAAGGACTTGCCTGGCTGCTGGGCCTCAACAACCAGTTCTTCAACATCCAGAACCGCGCCCAGGACTACTTCTCGTTCACGAGCACGTTCCTCTTGGCCTTCGGCGCCGTCTTCGAGATGCCGGTCATCATCGTGCTCGCCGTGCGCCTCGGCATCATCGACGTGGCCTTCCTGCGCAAGAATCGCAGGTACGCGATCGTCATCAACGCCGTCCTGGCGGCCGTCATCACGCCGAGCCAGGACTGGTTCTCCATGGTCGCCATGCTCGTCCCGCTGCTGTTCTTCTACGAGGCCTCCATATGGATCGCCAAGCTCATGCAAGGCCGCGCGAGGGTCAAAGCGAGCGAGGGCGAAGACCACGATGACACACCCGAGGACGGCGGCGACCTGAGCCAGGCGACGGCCTAGCCCAACGAGGCGCCGGAGTCGGCCGCGCACAGGCCGGGTCGAGCGCCGAACGGAGGCGTTCCGTTATGCGACTATACTTACCGGCATGAGCTACACGCGGTATCAGTCTTCCTCTGAGCCGGCAAGCGGCCGTGCGCGCCGCCGGCGCGGCGAGCGCAGACAGCGAGGCACGCACAAGTGGCGCTGGCTGCAACTCGCTGTGATCGTCCTGCTCCTGCTCACGGTAGCGCTCGTGGCCGCCGGAGTGGGGGCCATAGTCGCCGTCTCGCGCAACCTGCCGGCCCTCGACGAGCGCAGCCTGCAGGCGAACGCGCAGACCACGTACATCTACGACCGCAACGGGCAGGTGATCGCCACGCTGCACGGAGCCGAGAACCGCACCGTGGTGCCCAGCAAGGCGATCCCGGCGATCATGAAAGAGGCCGCGGTCGCGGTCGAGGACAAGCGCTTCTACGAGCATCACGGCGTCGACTTCCAGGGCCTGTTCCGGGCTCTGTGGGCAGACCTCAGAGCCGGCCATGTGGTGCAGGGCGGCAGCACCATCACCGAGCAGTTCGTGAAGCAGGTCTACGTGGGCAACGAGCCCAACCTCACGCGCAAGATCCGCGAGGCCGTGCTGGCCTGGAAGCTCGAGGACAAGTGGTCGAAGGACAGGATCCTCACCGCCTACCTGAACACGTCCTACTTCGGCGCCGGAGCCTACGGCGTCGAGGCAGCCGCGGAGAGGTACTTCCACAAGAAGATCTCCGCCGTGACGCTGCCGCAGGCGGCGCTGCTGGCCGGCCTCTTGCGCACACCTTCGCAGACCTCGCCCATCGAGTATCCGAAGCTGGCCAAGCAGCGCCGCGACGAGGTCCTCGACCTCATGGACTCCCAGGGCTACATCACGAGCGGCCAGTTGGCCGGCGCCACGCATTCCAAGCTCGGCGTGTATGAGCAGCCGATGCAGACCGAGAAAGACCCCGCCGCCTACTTCGTCTCCTACGTCACACAGCAGCTGGTGAAGAAGTACGGCTATACGCAAACGTTCGAGGGCGGCCTGCGCGTTTACACCAGCATCGACATGCACTGGCAGCAGGAGGCCATCAACTCCATCAAGAGCACCATCGGCAGCCTGAATTTCGGTGGCTGGAAGCCTGCCGGCGCCTTGGTCGCGATCGAACCCCAGACCGGCTACATCCGCGCCATGGTCGGCGGCACCGATTTTCAGAAGCAGCAGTTCAATCTCGCCTGGCAGTCACGCCGCCAGGCGGGCTCGGCGTTCAAGCCCTTCACGCTCACGGCCGCCGTTTCCCAGGGAATGAACCCGGCCACGACCTACTACGTCTCCCACAACCCGACGATCATCCCTATGGGGCCCGGCGCCGCGCCGTGGGTTGTGATGGGCGAGAACCTGGGGCGGGTGAACGTGGAGGAGGCCACCTGGCTGTCGGACAACACGGTGTTCGCACAGCTCTGCATGGACGTCGGCCCCGCGAACGTGGTGGCGATGGCGCACAAGATGGGCATCACCACCCCGCTCGAGGCGGTCCCTTCCATCACCCTGGGCACGCAGGTCGTCAACCCGCTGGAGATGGCCGACGCCTACGCCACCCTGCCCAGCGGCGGCGTCCACCACCCGCCGCAAGCCATCGAGAAAGTCGTGCTGCCCAACGGGCGCGTCGACTGGCGGCCCAACGTAGGCGGCAACCGGGTGATAAGCGACGGCGTGGCCTACGAGGTCACAAGCGTGCTCGAAGGAGTGACCACCCGCGGCACCGCCGCCAACTCGGCCTCCTACTTCCCCTACATGCGGGCCGGCAAGACCGGCACGACTGACAACGGCACCGACCTCTGGTTCGTCGGCTACACGCCGCAACTCGTCACGGCGGTGTGGATGGGCTACCCGGGCGACTTCAAGCATCCCATGCCCGCCCTCTACGGCGCCACGTACTGCGTGCCCATGTGGGGCAGATTCATGGATGCGGCGCTCAGAAACGAGCCGCATCCGAACTTCGCGCCGCCCAAGCATCCGGTGGTCTTCGGAAACTGGCTCGGCAAGTATTCGACCAGCAAGCCGTCAACGTCGCCGTCGCCGTCCAAGTCG
>Ga0247847_1000104_pt1 | contig 27251 bp, 26 predicted proteins | sample PFST25metaG_FD_186002 | JGI IMG/M metagenome (GOLD analysis project Ga0247847, IMG submission 186002) | Peat soil microbial communities from Stordalen Mire, Sweden - P.F.S.T25 | ecosystem: Environmental > Terrestrial > Soil > Wetlands > Peat | place: Sweden: Norrbotten County, Stordalen Mire...
TGGTCAGCGACGTCGCCGGCACCACGCGCGACGCCATCGACACCAGCGTGGAGACCGCCGAGGGACGTTTTCGCTTCGTCGACACCGCGGGCATGCGCAAGGCCGCCAAGATCAGCGGCATCGAGTACTACTCCTACCTGCGCAGTCTGCAGAGCCTCGACCGAGCTCACGTCGCCATCATCGTCGCCGACGCCACTTTGGGACTGACGGAGCTCGACTTCGTCGCCGGCGTCGAGGCCACGCAAAGGGGATGTGCCACCGTGGTGGTCATGAACAAATGGGATGTGGCGCACCCGGACTTGGACGAGGCGCGGGCGTTGGTGAGCGAGAAGCTCCGCCAGCGCCCGCTCGTGCTGCCGGTTTCGGCGAAGACGCACGAGGGGGTGCACGAGCTTCTCGACGTGGTCGCGGACCTGCACGGTCGCTATACTGCTCACATAGCGACGCCCGTGCTGAATCGCTTCCTGGGTGTGGTGGCTGCGGCACGATCCTTGCCGAGCAAACACGGCAAACGGCTCAAGATGTACTACATGGCGCAGTACGAGACGGCACCGCCGAGGTTCGCCATCGAAGTGAACGACCGGAGTCTCATCAGACGTGACTTCGGCTTCTTCGTGGAGAACCGTCTGCGTGACCAGTTCGGGCTTGCGGGCGTTCCGGTGATCATCGACTTCAAGGGCAAATGAGCGCTCTCGACATCGTCCTGGCAGTGGCCCTGGGCCTCGGCGGCTACCTGCTGGGGTCCATCCCCTTCGCGCTCGTAGTCGGCAAGTGGGGCTTCGGCGTGGACGTGCGCGACCACGGCTCGGGCAACGTGGGTACCACCAACGTCTTCCGCGTGCTTGGTCGCAAGGCCGGCATCTTGGTGCTGGCAGGCGACATGACCAAGGGCTTCGTGCCGGCCTTCATCGCCGGGCATGTGTACGGTCCTTGGCTGGCCGTCATCCTGGGGGTGATGCCGGTGCTCGGTCACATGTACTCTATCTTCTTGCGCGGTAGCGGCGGCAAGGGTGTCGCTACAGCCGCCGCCGTCATCTTGGCTCTCATGCCGATGATCTTCCTCATTCTCGCCGCGGTGTGGGTCGTGGTGCTCTTGAGTACACGCCTTGTGAGCCTGGCCTCCTTGTGTGCCACGGTCGGCTTCGCCAGCCTCACCTTCATCTTTCACGAGCCCCTGGCCTATCGCATCGTCGCGGTCATTGTGGGTGCCATAGTCGTGTGGGCGCACCGCGGCAACATCCGGCGCATCGCCTTGCGCTGCGAGAGCCGCGTCACCTTCCCGTGGAACCCCAGGCCGGCCGCATCTTCAAAGGCAGGGCGGCCATAGCCGCCGAGTCCTGGAACGTCACCGTCATCGGCTCAGGCAGCTGGGGCTGTGCCTTCGGCCGGCTGCTTTGGCAGCGCGGACATCGCGTGCAGGTGCTGACCCTCACGGCCGAGGAGGCCGTCGAGCTCAACCGCACGCATCGCAACCCACACTTCCTGCCCGGCGTCGAGCTGCCCAGCCAGCTCGAGTTCGTAGCCATCGGCGACGCCGACCTGGGCGAGGCCGGCCTTGTCGCCTACGCGATCCCCACTCAGGCGGTGCGGGCAGTGGCGCGCTGGGTGGCGCCGCGGCGGCGGCCCGATTCGCTGCAGCTGTCTCTGGCCAAGGGTCTGGAGCTGGGAACGCTGCAACGTCCGAGCGAGATCATCGCCCAAGAGACGGGGGCGCCGGCCGCCGCCCTGTCCGGCCCAAATCACGCCGAGGAGGTCGCGCGCGACATGCCTTCGGCGACGGTCATCGCCAGTCACGACGAGGAGTCCGCCTGCGTGCTCCAGGGTCTCATCACCTGTGAGACCTTCCGTGTATACACTAACCCCGATGTGGTGGGCGTGGAGTTCTGCGGCGCGGCCAAGAACCCGGTAGCCATGGCGGTGGGCATGTCGGATGGTCTCGGCTATGGCGACAACACGCGCGCCAGCCTCATCACCCGCAGCGTCGCCGAGCTGGCGCGCTTGGGCGCCGAGCTCGGCGCGCATGTGGCGACGTTCACCGGCCTGGCCGGCATCGGCGACGTGATCGCCACGTGCACCTCGCGGCATAGCCGCAACCGCCTTGCCGGCGAACTTCTGGCGGCAGGCGAGTCGCCCACAGAGGTGGAGGCCAAAGTCGGTCAGGTCGTGGAGGGCATCCCGACGACCTACGCTCTGCACGACCTTGGCCGCAAACTGCGTGTAGACATGCCGGTGAGCGAGAACGTGTACGAGGTGCTCGAGCACGGGCGCAGGCCTGCCGACTGCGTGCGCAGCCTGATGGGGCGCGAACCCACTCGCGAGTATCGCGAGCGCTAGCGGGCGTCGCGAGAGCGGCTTCGCTGCCCAAACGGCGGCGCGCCGGCCGACGTTGGTCGGTCACGACCATGTCTGCTAGACTCCTGCGTGTCTCCGCCCCGTCCCCAGCTCTCAGGAGAGACTGTGAAGAAGAGGGAGTACCTGTTCACGTCGGAGTCGGTCACCGAGGGCCACCCCGACAAGCTGGCCGATCAGATCTCGGACGCCATCCTCGACGCCATCGTGGCCGAAGACCCCTACGGCCGCGTAGCCTGTGAGACCCTGCTCAGCACGGGGCTTGTGCAGGTAGCGGGGGAGATCACGACCGACACGTACGTCGACATCCCAACCATCGCCCGCGAGACCGTCAAGGAAGTCGGCTACACACGTGCCAAGTACGGCTTCGACTACGAGACCTGCGGCGTCATGGTGGCCATCCACGAGCAGTCTCCTGACATCAGCCAGGGGGTGGCTCATTCACTGGAGACGCGCACGGACGTCAACGACGACGACGTTCTCGACGCGCAGGGCGCCGGCGACCAGGGCATGATGTTCGGCTACGCCTGCACCGAGACTCCCGAACTCATGCCCATGCCCATTCACTTGGCACACAAGCTTACGCGCCGCCTGAGTGAGGTCCGCAAGGCCGAGATCCTGCCCTACCTGCGGCCCGACGGCAAGTCCCAGGTCACCGTGCGCTACGAGGACGGCGTGCCGGTGGAGGTCACCAAGGTGGTGCTGGCCGCGCAGCATGCCGACGGGATCGACGTAGAGTCGCTCATCAAGCCAGACATGCTTGAGCACGTCGTGGAGCCCATCTTGCCCAAGGGTATGTACGAGGCGCGCCACCTCGCCGACATAGTCGTCGTCAACGCCACCGGCAAGTTCGTGATCGGTGGCCCGATGGGCGACTGCGGTCTGACGGGCCGCAAGATCATCGTCGACACCTACGGCGGCGCCGCCCGTCATGGTGGCGGCTGCTTCTCCGGCAAGGACCCCAGCAAGGTCGACCGCTCCGGTGCCTACGCCGCCCGCTACGTCGCCAAGAACATCGTCGCCGCCGGCCTGGCCGACCGCTGCGAGCTGCAGATCGCCTATGCCATCGGGGTCGCTCATCCGGTGTCGCTCATGGTGGAGTGCCAAGGCACGGAGAAGGTCTCGCTGCAGGTCATCGAACGTCTCGTGCGCGAGCATTTCGACTTGCGCCCGGCAGCCATCATCCGCGACCTCGATCTGCGCCGCCCCATCTACAAGAAGACCGCCGCCTACGGCCATTTCGGGCGCAACGACCACGACTTCACGTGGGAGCGCACCGACAAGGCCGCGGCGCTGCGCGAGGCGGCCGGCCTAGCCAAAGACGACGCTCCTCACTAGGCGCGGACCGCGAGGAACTTCGGCGTGACCTACGCCGCCGTCTTTCCGCTGGTCCGCAGCAGAGCGTTCGCCAAACCGTTCGACTACGTCGTACCCGATGAGCTGAAGGCACAGGTGTGCCCGGGAAGCCTTGTAGCCGTACCTCTCGGCGCTCAGAGCGTGCTCGGTGTCGTGCTCGAGGTGCGCGGCAGCACGGCGCATGAGGGCCGGATCCTGGCCCTGGGAGGAGCGGTTGATCTGCCGCAGATCCCCAGCGATCTCTTGCGGCTCGCCGAGCGTGTGCGCGAATACTACCTCGCCTCGCCGGCCGCCAGCCTGGCGCTCGTAGCGCCGCCGCTGGCTGCCGTGAAACTCGAGAAGCTGTACGCGCTCACGGCGGATGGGGAAGAGGCTATGCACGGCGGCGAGACTGCCCTTGCGCGGCTGGTCACGCCGCGTCCGGTACGCCAGCGGACGACGCTCGCGCGCTGGCGCCGACGCGGCTGGGTACGCGCCGTGTATCGACTGCACGTCACCCAGGCAGAGAGGCCGTCGCGCGTGCTCGTCTGCGGCGACCGTGATCCCAAGCGAGCGGGAGCGCGTCAGCGAGCTGCGCTTGAGCTGCTCGCCGGTCACGGCGCGCTCGATGAGCGTGCTCTGCGTCTGGCGAGTGGCCTCTCGGCAGCCGGTCTGGTGCGCCTCATCGAGGCCGGCGCCGTCGTGGTATGTGACGAGCGCGTGCCGATGCCGGCCGCGGCCTGCCCGAAGCCGCGCAAGGCAAGCGCCGCACCGCACCTGTTGCCGGCCCAGGAAGAAGCTCTGGCCGCCGTCCTGTCCGCCTTCGGGACCGGTCGCGAGGTCTTGCTGCACGGTGTGACCGGCAGTGGCAAGACGGAGGTCTACCTCCAGGCGGCGCGCGCCGTGCTGGCGCGCGGCGAATCAGTGCTTCTCCTGGTGCCGGAGATCGGTCTGACGGGACAGACGGTGGCCCGTGTCAGCGCGCGCTTCGCCGGCGAGCGTGTGGCCGTGCTGCACTCGAGCCTGTCGACCGGCGAGCGGCTGGCGGCATACTGTGCCGTGGCCGAGGGCCGAGCACGGCTGGTCATCGGGGCTCGTTCGGCGGTCTTCGCTCCCTTGGCCGACTTAGGACTCATCGTGATCGACGAGGAGCACGACGCCTCGTACAAGCAGGAGACCGAGCCGCGTTACGATGCCCGCACCGTCGCCCGCTGGCGAGCGGCGGAGACCGGCGCCGCGCTGGTGCTCGGCTCGGCGACGCCCAGTGTGGAGTCCTTCGCCCGCGTGCAGCTGCACACCGATCTGACGACGCGCGTCGACGGATCTCAGCCGCCGCCACTCGAGGTGGTTGACATGCGCGACGTGCAGAGCGTGCTCTCTCCGGCGCTGGGAGCGGCACTCATGCGGACCGTTGAGGCGGGGGAGAAGGCCATCCTGTTCCTGAATCGGCGCGGCTACGCAGCCTCCCTCGTGTGCGGGCACTGCGGTCACACCTGGCACTGCCCGAACTGTGACGTCACTCTCTCGCAGATCCGCGGCGGCAAGAGCATGCGCTGCCGCATCTGCGGCTACGGCCAGCCGGCACCGACGGCTTGCGACGCTTGCGGCAGTGTCGACGTCCGGCGCTACGGTGTCGGCACCGAGCGCCTCGAGCGCGAGGTGGCCATGCTGCTGCCCGGCGTCGAGCTTCTGCGCCTGGACTCCGACGTCGCCTCGTCCTACGCTCGCTTGCAGGCGGTGCTGGCGACCTTCGCGGCGCCGGGAGCCAAGGTCCTGGTCGGCACGCAGATGATCGCCAAAGGCCATCACTTCCCCGAGGTGACGCTCGTAGGCGTGGTCGACGCCGATCTCTCATTGCACTTTCCCGACTTCCGCTCCGAGGAACGGACCTTCGACATGCTCATACAGGTCGGCGGCCGCAGCGGACGCGGTCTGCAGCCCGGACGCGTGATCGTGCAGACGCTCGACCCGCAAGCACGACCGATCGCTCTGGCGGCGGCAGGGGAGACCGAGCGTTTCTACGACGAGGAGATCGCGCGCCGGGAGGCGCTCGGCTACCCGCCGGCGAGCACGCTGATCAGTGTCGAGGTCTCCTCCTTGGAGGCCGAGAAGGCGCGCAAGGGAGCGGCGTTCGTCGCCGAGCACCTGGCTCGCGCGTTCGTGGCCCGCGAGCAGATCATCGGTCCGGGACCGCTGGGGAGAGAACGAGGCCGATTCACGGCGCGCGCCGTGGTTAAGAGCGTTATGATAGGGGAAACCCTTAAGGGAGTGAGCTCGGTCGTGACGAAGTATGCAACGCGCTTCCAAGATCGCGGCGTGCGCATAGTGGTAGACGTGGAGCCGCAGTGGCTCTAATCGGTCAGGCGTGGGCTAGCTGTCGAACGGCAAGTCGAGGTAGCATCGCATCGTGAGCAGGATCCAAGAAGAGACAGAGACACAGGAGTCTCTACCGACCACCCGCCAGCTCGCTGCCTTGCGGCAGATACGGCTGTGGGGAGACCCGGTGTTGCGCGAAGTAGCCATGCCGGTGACCCTCTTCGACGCCGAGTTGCGCGCGGCGGCTGATCGCATGATCGAGGTCATGCACGATGCGCCCGGTGTGGGTCTCGCGGCGACTCAGCTGGGCCTCATGCGTCGGCTTCTCGTATACGACGTCGACGATGAAGCACGCGTGCTCGTCAACCCGAAGATCGGTGAACTCTCAGAGGAGAGCGAGATCGCCGATGAAGGCTGCTTGAGCGTACCCGGCGTGCGCGTGCCGGTGGAGCGCGCCTTGCGCATTCGTGTCACAGGGAGCGACGCACACGGGCGGCCGCTCGACTTCGCCGCCGAAGGCATCCACGCCCGCGTCATCCAACACGAGACGGATCACCTCGACGGCATCCTCATCATCGACCGCACGACCAAGGAGGAGCGCGCCGAAGCGATGCGCTTGCTGCGCGAGACCGTCCTCGCAGGAGATACGTAGAGCGGCATGAGGCTGGCCTACGCAGGCACGGCCGCTTTCGGCGTCGCGGTGCTCGAGGGCCTGCTGGCTTCTGAGCACGAGGTCGTCGTCACGGTCACCACGCCGGACAAGCCGCGCGGCCGTCGCGGCACAGCGCAGCCCTCGGAGTGCAAACAGGCGGCCCTGGCACGCGGCCTGCCGGTGCTGCAGCCCGAAGAGCTCAGCGCACCCGAGTCGCTGACAGAACTGATGGCCTGCGCGCCCGACGCGCTGGTCGCCTGTGCCTACGGGCGCATCGTCCGCCAGCCCGTGCTCGAGGCCCTGCTTGCGCTCGTCGTGCACCCGTCGCTGCTGCCCCGCTGGCGCGGAGCGGCGCCGGTAGAGCGCGCGCTCATGGCCGGCGAGACCGAGCTAGGCGTGGCGACCTTGCGCATGACGGCAGGGGTGGACGAGGGGCCCGTAGGCGACGTGCGCACAGTCGCGGTGACCCCCGACGCAGACGCCGGCGCCGTCTACGACGCCCTCGCTGGCCCGGCCGTGGACGGTCTGCTCGCCACGCTGCGGGCCGTCGGCGACGGCAGCGTCGTCTGGAAGCCGCAGACCGGCGAGCCCAGCTATGCCGCCAAGATCACGCCGGCCGACCGCCAGCTGGACTGGCGACGCCCGGCCCGTGAACTGGCCGCCCAGGTGCGCGCCTTGTCGCCGCACATCGGCACGGTGACCGAGCTCGATGGCAGACGCACGCTTGTCTGGGCGGCACAGGCGCTGGACCGTCCACCGGACGGAATCGGCCGAGATCGCCTGCTCATGTCCACCGGCGACGGCTGGCTCGAGATCCTGGCGCTGCAGCCCGAGAGCCGGCGGCCGATGACTGCGGCCGAGTATTTGCGCGGAGCAGGCCGGTCGCTGGCTCGACCGTGAGCCCGGCCCGTGCAGCCGCGTTCGCGATCCTGCGACGGCTGCAGCGCACGAAGGGCCACGTAGATCTCTCGTTTGAAGGCGCGCCCGAGCTGCGCCAGCTCGACCGGCGCGACCGCGCCTTGGCGGTCGAGCTGGTCGCCGGCACGGTGCGGCGCCGTAACAGCCTCGACGCTGTGCTGGCTTCCGTGTCGCACGACCCCCTCAGCCGCGTACGACCCGAGGTGCTGGAGGCTCTGCGACTCGGCGCCTATCAGCTCCTGTACATGGATCGCGTGCCCGCGCACGCGGCTGTGGCGGAGGGAGTCGCGCTCGTTACTGACCGTGGCGCCGCCACGCGCGGCTATGTGAATGCTGTCTTGCGCCAGGTCAGCCGCGTCGGCCGGCAAACCCTGGCGGATCTGAGCCAAGGGACCGCCTTGGGAGCCCTGGCCATTGGCCACTCGCAGCCGCAGTGGATCGTGCGCCTGCTGGTGGATGAGCTTGGTCAGACGGCCACGGAGGAGCTGCTGGCCGCCAGCAACCTGCCGCCGGAGCGCTGCCTGCGCGTGAACAGCCTGTGCGCGACCGTGGAGGAGGCGCAGACCGCCTTGCGCGAGGACGATGTGGCGACGACTCAGGTGCCGGGCTTTGCGCTGGCCCTGGTCTACGAAGGGCCCCTGCTCGAGAGCACACGCGCCTTCCGCATGGGCATGGTGACCCCGCAGTCGCGCGGCTCACAACTCGCCGCAGCGGTCGCCGCCCGGGAAGTCCCCGGCGGCGGCGCCGTGGCCGACCTCTGCGCCGCGCCGGGCACCAAGACCTCGCAGCTCGCCGCCGAGCTGCCGAGCTGCCGCATCCTTGCGGTCGACTCGGACCCGAACCGGGTCGCCGCTCTGCGTAAGAACCTCGATCGTCTGCAGGCGGCGGCGGTGACCGTGCTCGAGGCGGACGCCACAGCGCTTCGGGCTCGCGACGTGGGGCAGTTCGATGCCGTGCTGGTGGACGCGCCGTGCACAGGGCTGGGCACGCTCGCCTCTCGACCCGACCTGCGCTGGCGCGGCCGGCCGGCGGATGTGCGCCGGCTCGCGACAGTGCAGACGTCTCTGCTCGCCAACGCCGCCGGTCTCGTGCGGCCTGGCGGCACGCTCACGTATTCAGTCTGCACGGTCACGCGAGCCGAGACAGTGGACGTCGTGGCCGCCATTGCCGCCGGCGGTGGCTGGCGTCTGGCCGATCTCGGAAGCGACTGGCCGCAGTTCGCCGACCCGCGCCTGGCCACGTGTCTGTTAACTCTACCTTCCACGCACGGTACGAGCGGCTTCTTCATCGCGCGCCTGCACAAATCTGCGGCAGGCCGGTAGAATGCGGCTCGAGTGGCGAGCGCAACGCAGGCGCCGACGGCGAGAGGGGATGCGATGAACGAAGTGCTGCACCAAACGACCGTGGCGCCATCCATCTTGTCGGCTGACTTCGCCCGCCTGGGCGAGCAGACAACCCTGGTGCTGGAAGCCGGAGCGCGCATCATCCACGTCGACGTCATGGACGGCCACTTCGTGCCCAACATCACCGTAGGGCCGCTCGTGGTGCAAGCGCTGGCGCCCATCGTACATGCCCACGAGGGCATACTGGACGTGCATCTCATGATCCAGCGGCCCGAGCTCTTCGTGGAGCGCTTTGCGGCCGCCGGCGCCGACCTGATCACGGTGCATCAGGAGGCCTGCCGGCATCTGCACCGCGTGCTTTCTCAGATCCGTGAGGCCGGAGCCGCGGCCGGGGTGGCTCTCAACCCGGCCACGCCGGTGGAGACTCTGGCTGAGGCACGCGCCTGGTGCGACATGGTGCTGGTGATGTCGGTCAACCCCGGCTTCGGCGGCCAAGAGCTCATTCCCACGTCGCTGGCCAAGCTGCGGAAGGCGCGTGCTTTCCTGCCAGCCACTGTCGCCCTGGAGGTGGACGGCGGCGTGGACTCCGGCAACATAGCCTCGCTCGTGGAGGCCGGCGCCAACGTGCTCGTGGCTGGCTCCAGCGTGTTCAGCACGGGCGATCCGGCCGAGCGCTTCCGCGAGCTTCAGGCGGCAGGGGCGGCCCAGTAGGGTGCTTCGGGCGCTGGCCAGGTGCCTGCTGAGGCTTGTGAGCGCACGAGCCCCTGTCGTATACTAGGTAAGAAGAAGTACAAAGTGGCTTCAGGGCGGGGTGAAAGTCCCCACCGGCGGTGAGAGCCCGCGACCCTCGCAAGAGGTTGACCAGGTGGAACTCCTGGGCCGACGGTCACAGTCCGGATGAGAGAAGACCACGACGATAGTCCAAGTGTCGTCGACCCTGGAGCTCTGCGCGCCAGGGTTTTTCTATGCGGGACGACACGTTCATGGCTGAGGCGCTCCGGCTGGCCGAGCGAGGCCGTGGCCTCACACACCCCAATCCGCTCGTGGGCGCCGTGCTGGTGGCCGACGGGCAGGTCGTGGGACGCGGCTGGCATCGCGGACCCGGCACCGACCACGCCGAGGCCGTCGCCCTGCGCGAAGCCGGCAAGCGAGCCGCCGGCGCCACCCTCTTCTGTACGCTCGAGCCCTGCAGTCACCACGGCAACACGCCGCCGTGTGCCGACGCTCTGCTGGCTGCCGGCATCAAGCGCGCCGTGGTCGCCTTGCGTGATCCCAACCCGCTCGTCGACGGCCGCGGCCTCGCCCGTCTGCGCGAGGGCGGCGTAGCGGTCGAACTGTTGGACGGCGCTGCGGCGGCTTCGGCTCAGCGCCAGAACGCGCCCTTCCTCAAGTTCGTGCGCAGCAGCCTGCCGCTGGTCACCTACAAGGCTGCTGTGTCGCTGGACGGCAAGGTAGCCGCGTCCGGCGGCGACGCACGCTGGATCTCGAGCGCGGCGAGCCGGCGCCGGGTGCATCGCCTGCGCGCCATGGTCGACGCCGTGATGGTCGGCGCCGGCACAGTGCGTCACGACGATCCCGAGCTCACTGTTCGCCTGTGGCCAGGGCGAAGTCCGGCGCGGGTCGTGGTAAGCCGTAGCGGCGGCCTGCCTCTGGACGCCAAGGTCGTGCGCAGCGCGCGCGAGGTGCGCACGCTGCTGCTGACCGGCGCGCCGTCGTCGCCTGCCAGCGCGGCTTTGGCTGCCGCCGGCGTCGAGATAGTGCCGCTGGCCGGCGGCATCCTGGAGGACGGGCTCAAGGAGCTGGCGCGCCGCGGCATGCTGGACGTGCTGTGCGAAGGCGGACCCACACTGGCAGCCGGCCTGCTGGCCGAGGGCCTTCTCGATCAGGTGACGCTGTTCGTGGCGCCCCTGGTCGTTGGTCGCGGGGCGCCGGATCTGTTCGCCGCTCCGGCGGTGAGCGAGATCGCCGAGGGCTGGCACCTGCACGACGTCGTCTGGCGGCGTGTCGGCGACGACATGATGGTGAACGGCCGCCTGGGGGAGAGCTAGATGTTCACAGGCATCGTCGAGGAAGTCGGTACCCTCCGATCGTTGACGGTCGGTACGCAGAGCGCCGTGGTCGAGGTGGGCGCACAGGCGGTGCTCGAGGGCACGGTCGTCGGCGACTCCATGCTCATCAACGGCGTCTGTCTTACGGTGACTTCGCTCGACGATCAGGGCTTGCGCGCCGACGTGCAGCCGGAGACCGTGCGACGCACCACACTGGTCGGCCTGCGCCCCGGTGCCGCACTCAACTTGGAGCGCGCCCTGACCATGCAGTCGCGCCTCGGCGGTCACATGGTGAGCGGTCACATCGACGGTGTCGGTCGCGTGCTCGCCGTCGCCGCAGAGGACAACGCCGTCGTGCTCACCGTACAAGCTCCCGAGAGCGTCGCGCGCCTGAGCGTCGACCAGGGCTCCGTGGCGCTCGACGGCGTCAGCCTGACGATCGTCAATGTCGAGGCGGAGCGCTTGCGCCTGGCTCTCATCCCGCACACGGCCTCGGTCACGACCCTTGGTCGCCTGCGGCAAGGCGACGACGTGAACCTCGAAGCGGACGTGATCGCCAAGTATGTGTATGCCTTCCTGGAGCGGCGCAAGCCGGCTCCAGGCCTTACCTGGGACAAGCTAGCCGAAGCGGGGTTCGTATGAACGGCAGTGTCGATAGCGGAGGCTTCACCATCGAGGCTCCGTGCCCGGCGCCAGACGACGCCGATGGGCAGAACGCGACCAACACACGGTCGTTTGCGACCATCGAGGAAGCGCTCGCCGACCTGCGCGACGGCAAGATGGTCGTCGTGTGCGACGATGCCGACCGCGAGAACGAGGGTGACTTGACGCTGGCGGCCGAGTTCGCGACTCGCGAGACGATCAACTTCATGGCCACCCACGGCCGCGGGCTCGTCTGCCTGGCGCTGGCGCCGGAGCGCTGTGCCGAGCTCGACCTCCATCCGATGGTGGCCCACAACCAGGCGCGCTTCGAGACTGCCTTCACGACCTCGATCGAAGCGCGCGAGGGCGTCACGACCGGCATCTCGGCGGCCGACCGCGCCCACACCATCCAGGTGGCCATAGACCCGCTGTCGCGGCCTGGCGACCTAGTGCAGCCGGGACACGTGTTCCCGCTCATGGCCAAGCCGGGCGGTGTGCTCGAACGCACGGGCCAGACCGAGGCCGGCGTCGACTTGGCACGACTGGCCGGCCGCACCCCCGCAGCGGTGATCTGCGAGGTGATGAACGAGGACGGCACCATGGCGCGGGTGCCCGACCTGATCCCATACGCCGCCCGGCATCACCTCAAGCTCATCACTGTCGCCGACCTCATCAAGTATCGGCGCCGCACCGAGAAGCTGGTGCGTCGCGAGGCAGTGGCGACGCTGCCGACCGTCTTTGGCGACTTCGTTGCCATCGGCTACGAATCCGTGCTCGACGGTGGCCATCATCTGGCGCTGGTCAAGGGCGACGTGAACGGCAAGCAGGACGTGCTCGTGCGCGTGCACTCGGAGTGCCTCACGGGTGACGTCTTCGGCTCACTGCGCTGCGACTGTGGCGAGCAGCTGGCCGAAGCGATGCGGCGCATCGACAAGGAGGGCTCGGGCGTGGTCCTCTACATGCGCCAGGAGGGCCGCGGTATCGGCCTGCTGAACAAGCTCAAGGCCTACGCCCTGCAGGAGCGCGGACGCGACACGGTCGAAGCCAACCTGGAGCTCGGCTTTCCGGCCGACCTGCGGGACTACGGCATCGGCGCCCAGATCCTCGTCGACCTCGGTCTGTCGACCATCCGCACGATGACCAATAACCCCAAGAAGGTCATCGCCCTGGAAGGCCACGGCTTGACTATCACGGAACGCGTACCCATCGAGGTGGCGCCACAGAGCGAGAACCTCGCCTACCTGCGCACAAAGCGCGACAAGCTCGGGCACCTGCTCGAGCACGAGGCACTGGCCTCCGACCAAGGCGTCGAGGGCTAGAGCGGCACTGGACCAACACCCGACACAAGGAGTCGCGACGAGATGACCACTTTCGAAGGCAAACTGGGCGGCAAAGGCCTGCACTTCGGCGTCGTGGTGGGCCGGTTCAACGAGCTCATCTCACGGCAGCTGCTGGACGGCGCGCTGGACAACCTCAGGCGCCACGACGTGAACGAGGCCGACGTCGACGTCGCCTGGGTACCGGGCGCGTTCGAGATACCGCCGGTGGCGCAGCGTATGGCGGCCACCGGTCGCTACGACGCCGTGGTGTGCCTGGGCGCCGTCATCCGCGGTGGAACGCCGCACTTCGAGTACGTAGCCGCCGAGGTCGCCAAGGGCATCGCCAAGGTCGGTCTCGACAGTGGTGTGCCCGTCGTGTTCGGCGTGCTCACGACCGACACGGTGGAGCAAGCGATCGAACGCGCCGGCACCAAGGCGGGCAACAAGGGGTGGGCCGCGGCGACGACGGCGCTCGAGATGGCAAACCTGGTGAAGGCTTTGCCGCGGAAGACGAAGAGTGCCTGAGGTGGGGAGGAGCTAGAGGGCCTTCTGGACGCGGCCTGACTTCAGGCACCGAGCACAGACGTAGGCGTTCTGTGGGCGGCCGTCCACGACCACGCGGACACGCTGCAGATTGGGCTCGAAGCGACGCTTGGTGGCACGGTTCGAGTGGCTGCGATTGTTGCCCATGGCGGGTGCTTTACCACACGTGACACAGACCTTGGACATGGGGTATCCCTCAGCTTGATTCGGTAGCGGGGCGACATTATGCTACAGGCGACCCCACAAAGCAAACCCCGGCTCCCCGAGGCTGCCGCGGAGTCACGTCCCGCGCGAGGTGTTATGCCCGGCTTCCGCAAAGAGATGTCGATCCTCGAGGCGCTGGAGCTTCACCCCCAGGCGCGCCAGGTCTTCGAGCAGCACGGCATGACGTGCTGTCTTTGCATGGGCGCCACCTCGGAGTCCGTCGAGGCCGGAGCGATCATGCATGCGGTCGACCCGGAGACGGTGGTCGAAGAGCTCAACCGTCTCCCAGACGACCGCTCCTGAGCGGTGCGGTCCTCGGTGCCCAGTCCCACGAGCCAGCAACCCGAGCCGGGGCCTCGCGTACAAGGCGAGGTCACGGTCTCTGACCTCGTGCTCGCCAAGCTCGCGGGGCAGGCGGCGCGCACCACCTACGGAGTGGTGGCCATGCACCGTTCACCGATGCGCACGTTGGCACGCGCCTTTCGCGGCTCACTCACCGACGGCGTCGAGGTCGATGTCGACGGCGGTCAAGCCCGATTCGCACTGCATGTGGTCATGGAGCGCGGCATCAATCTGGCGCAGGTGACCGCCAACCTGCAGGAGCAGGTCCGCTATCAGGTCGAGCACTACGGCGGCATGCCCGTCAGTGAGGTCAGCGTCAGCGTCGAGGACTTGCACGAGTGAACGTACGCGCCACTGCCCTGCAACTCGTGCGCGGCGCCCTCGTCGCGCTCGAGGCCGAGCGCTCACTGATCAACGACCTGAACGTCTACCCGGTGCCCGACGGCGACACCGGCACCAACCTTGCCCTCACCGTGCGCGCCGTGGTGGAGGAGGTCGAGGCCTGCGAGGAGGACGACCTCGCCGGCTTGGCGGGCGCGGTCACCAAAGGCTCGCTGATGGGCGCTCGTGGGAATTCGGGGGTGATCCTTTCGCAGATCGTGCGCGGCGCCTGCGAGGTGCTCGGCAGCGCGCCGGCCGTGGGCGCACAAGAGTTCAAGAAGGCCCTGCATGAGGCGTCGGCGGCCGCCTACCGCGCCGTCAAGCAGCCGGTCGAGGGCACCATGCTTACCGTCGTGCGCGAGATGGCTGCCGCTGCACAAGCGGTCCCCGACTCCGCCGGTGTTGCCGAGCTCGGCATGATCGTCGAGCAGGCAGGCCGCGCGGCGGTCGAACGCACCACGGAACAGCTCGACGCCTTGCGTCAGGCAGGGGTCGTGGACGCCGGCGGGTATGGCCTGCTCGTCCTCTTCCGCGGCGTGATGCGCGCCTTCGGCGAGCCGGCCGGCGCGGCTGCGGCGGGTGCCCCACCAGCCCAGTCCGGGCTGGTGGCTGAGCCGCAGCTCATGCAGTCTGGCGAGGCCGAGCTCTCGCTGTACCGCTACTGCACGAGCTTCCTCCTCAAAGGCGACGGTCTGCATGGCCAGGAACTGGAGGACTATCTGGCACCCCTCGGTGACAGCGCCCTGGTGGTCGGTGACGAGCACATGCTCAAGGCGCACGTGCACACCGACGACCCGGGCGTGGTCCTCAGCCACGCGGTCACACTAGGCGCTCTCAGCGAGGTCGAGATCAACGACATGCACCAGCAGACCAAAGAGCGAGATGCGCGGCTCAGGAGCGCCGGCCGGCCTACGGGCACGGTGGCTGTAGCAGTGGTAGCGGGCGAGGGTAACAAACAGCTCTTCCGCACGCTTGGCGTCCACGCGGTCGTCGACGGTGGCCAGTCCATGAACCCGAGCGCCGCGCAGCTTCTCGAGGCCATCGACGGTCTGGGGGCCGACCAGGTAGTGGTGCTGCCCAACAACGGCAACGTCATCCTTACCGCCGAGCAAGCCGCCGGCATGAGCGACCGCCACGTCGCGGTCGTGCCCGCCGGCTCCATCCCCGCCGGGCTGGCCGCCATGGTCGCTTTCGACGGGGCGGCCGACGCTGCCGACAACGCCCGCGCCATGGAGGCCGCGCTGATTGGTGTGCGCAGCGCCGAGATAACCCACGCCGTGCGCGATTCGGAGCTCGACGGCGTGGTGGTCGCGCAGGGCCAGGTCATCGGTCTGGTCGACGGCACACTGGTGGCTGCCGGCGACGACCTGCTGGCCGTGTTCAAGGCAGTGGTCGAGGAGTTCGCCAGCCGTCAGCCGGAGATCGTCACCGTACTCACCGCTCTGAACGGCTCACAGGTGTCCGTCGCAGAGCTCGAGGCTTCGGCGCGTGCCGCTTGCCCAAACGCCGAGATCGAGTTCCACATAGGCGGACAGCCCCTGTACCCGATCCTGGCCAGCGCGGAATGACCAGCCTGACGCTGCGGAACACGGCCATCGTCGTCGACTCTACCTGCGATCCTCCGCCGGGGTTCTTTGAACAGGAGGGCATCTTCCTCGTGCCGCTCACCGTCCACTTTGGCGATGAGACGTATCGCGACCAGGTCGACCTGACGCATGACGAGTTCTTCGCCAAGCTCGAGGCGTCGGCCGTGCTACCCACCACCTCGCAGCCGACGATCGCCGAGTTCCAGCGCTGCTACGCTGAGGCGACCGCCACCTACGAGCACGTTCTCTCCCTGCACCTCTCGCGCAAGCTGAGCGGCACGATGCAGGCAGCCGAAGCCGCAGCGACGGACCTTGCGGCTGTGGAGGTCATCGACACGCACACCGTGTGCACGGCCATCGCGCTGCTGGTCGAGCGCTTGCGCACTCGCTTGCGAGACGGCATCGACCACGCCGAGGCGCGTGCCTACATCGATCGGTACTGTGCCAACAGTCACACACTCATTCACGCCGACACGCTGGAGTACTTGCGCCGCGGAGGCCGCATCGGCGCCGCGGCCTCGGTGGTGGGCGGACTGCTCGGCATTCATCCCGTCATCCAGGTCGCCAACGGCGAGGTCGCACCGTACGCCAAGGCGCGCGGCTTTCACAAGGCGCGTGCGGCAATGCTCGAGTATCTCGATTCCCACTCGACCGCGCAGGACCAGTTGTACGTGGGCCTCGTCGACGCCAAGGCGGACCCTGCGGTGCTCGTATCCTTGAGCGAGCAGATCGTCGACCTGCGGCCGAACGCCCAGATCCTGATGACTGGGCAGGTGGGCGCTGTCGTGGGTACGCACATCGGTCCGGGAACGCACGCGTACTGCATGATCGTGGAGTGAGCGAGGCGCGGCTTCCGGTAGCCTTCGCCGGCGGTCGGTCCCAGAAGCGGCCGCAGCCCACCCGACTCTCGTTCGACCCTGCACTGTTCGCTCGACCCGTGGCCGAGATCAGCGGCGTGGCACGCCAGACGGCGCGCCGTCTGGCCAGTCTCGGTCTGGTGACCGTGGCCGATCTCATTGCTCACTATCCGCGTCGCTACGAGGACTATCGCGACCGCAAGCGCATCACCGAGCTGAAGGTGGGCGAGGAGGCGACCGTGCGCGGCACTGTCCGCAGTGTGGTCAGCGAGCGCACCATGCGCAAACGGGTGGCGGTCGTGCGCGCCGCGGTCAGTGACGACACAGGCACGATCGAGGCTTGCTGGTACAACCAGCTGTACCTGGGCAAGCTCCTCGTCGAGGGCATGATCTTGAGCCTGCGCGGCTCCTACAGACCACAACGCGGCCGCGCGACCTTCGTGGTCAAGTCGCACGAGATCCTCGACGAAGAGAGCGACCTCGTGCACACGGAGGGCTTCGTACCCGTCTACCCGGCCAGCGAGCAGGTGTCCGCGCGCCTCCTGCGCACGGTGCTGCACGGCGTGCTGCCGCTGAGCCGCCGGCTACCCGACCCGCTGCCGGCGCGCCTGCGCGTCAGCGAGCGCCTGCCCAGCAAGGCGGATGCCGTGACGGCTGTGCATCAGCCGCGCTCGCCGGATGAGGCTCGTGAGGCACGAGCCCGCTTGGTGCTCGAGGAGCTTCTCCTCATGCAGGTCGGGCTGCTCCTGCACAGAGCCCGCGAACGCCGGCGAGCCAAGGCCCCCGCACTGGCGCAGCAGGCCGCTCTGCGCGAGCGCTTCGTGAGCGGCCTGCCCTTCGCGCTCACGCAGGAGCAGCTCGAGGCCCTGGCCGAGATCGACGCAGATCTTGGCCACAGCGATCCCATGCGCCGCCTTCTGCAGGGCGATGTGGGCTCGGGCAAGACCGTGGTCGCCTTCGCCGCCCTGCTGCGCGCGGTAGGGGAGGGCCGTCAGGGCGCCATCATGGCGCCCACGGAGACGCTGGCCGAGCAGCACGCGCAGACCGCTGCCGAGCGCATCGGCACACTCGCAACGGCTGAGCTGCTCACGGCGCGCCTGAGCACGTCTCAACGGCGCGCTGCCCTGCAGCGCATCGCCACGGGCGAGGCGCAGATCGTCATCGGCACTCATGCGCTCCTGCAAGGCGACGTCGCCTTCCACGACCTGGCTGTGGTGGTCGTCGACGAGCAGCATCGCTTCGGCGTGAGCGCACGTGACCGGCTGGCGCGCAAAGCCGGCGCAAGCCGCAAGGCGCCCCACATGCTGTACATGACCGCCACGCCCATCCCGCGCACTCTGGCGCTCACCGTCTACGGAGACCTCGACGTGAGCACGATCGCTGCCGGCCCCCAGGGACGCAGCCCGGTGGTGACGCGCCTTGTGGACGAGTCGCGCCGGGCAGACGGCTACGAGTTCGTGCGCAAGCAGCTCGATCGCGGGCGGCAAGTGTACGTCGTATGCCCCGCGATCGAAGAGTCGGAGTCGATCCAAGCGGCGACCGCGGTCGCCGAGGCCGAACGGCTGGCCGGCGGCGAGTTCCGTGACTATCGCGTGGCCGTCCTGCACGGGCAGCTGAAGCCGGCACGGCGGGAGCAGACGATGGCCGCCTTCAAGGCCGGCGATGTGCGCGTCCTGGTGGCCACGACGCTGGTCGAGGTGGGCATCGACGTACCCAACGCGACCGTGATGATGGTCGAGGGCGCCGACCGCTTCGGCCTGGCCCAGCTGCATCAGCTCCGTGGCCGCGTCGGCCGCGGCGAGGCGCGCTCATACTGTTTGCTCTTCTCTCAAGCGGAAGGGCCGAGCGCGCAAGCGCGCCTGGCTGCCCTTCTGGAGACGACGGATGGCTTCGCCCTTGCCGACCGTGACCTGGAACTTCGTGGCGAAGGTCAGCTGTTCGGGTCTCGGCAGGCAGGCGCGGTAGACCTGAAGCTGGCCCGTCTGGCGCGCGACCGGGAAGCGTTGCTGCGCGCACGCACGCTCGCCGCCGCTCTTCTCCAAGACGACCCTAGGCTTGCCAAGCCGGTCAACCGTCCGCTGGCCGGCGCCGTCGAGGCGGCCTTCGGCGGCGAGCTGGCCTGGCTGCTCAAGGCCTAGTCGGCGACCGTCGCGGCCTGCGTATACTGGGTGCCATGAAGACAGCGGAGATCATCGCCACACACACCAACACCGATTTCGACGCTTTCGCTGCCATGGTCGCCGCGCGCAAGCTGTACCCCGTCGCACATGTCTGCCTGGGCAAGGCCGTGAACCGCAACGTGCGCGAGTTCCACAACCTCTACGCCGAGCAGATCGTCACCATCGACCCCGCCGACGTGGATCTCGACAGCGTGCATCGTTTGATCATTGTCGACACGACGCACCCCAATCGTCTCGGTGATCTCGGCGCCCTGTGCTCGCGCCAGGGTGTGGAGGTGGTCGTCTTCGACCATCATCACGTGGACAGGCCGCCGCCGTTCACCGATCCTGAGCACCTGATCGTGTCCGACGACGGCTCGCTCGTCACTCTGATGCTGCGCATCGTCGCCGAGCGGCGCGTGCCCGTCACACCGCTCGAGGCCACCGTGTTCGCCCTGGGCATCCACGAGGACACGGGTTCGCTCACCTTCTCGACTACGACCGAGCGCGATGCACAGGCTCTGGCGTTCTGCATGCGCCAGGGCGCCGACCAGAGCCTCATCCAACACTACCTCCATCTGCCGCTCACGCCCGGCCAGCGCAGCACGCTGGCCAAAGCGCTGCACGACTGCAGACTGCTCGACGTGGCCGGAGTAGCCGTGCTTGTGGCTGCCGTAGAGCAGCCGCTCTACGTCGAGGGCGTGAGCGTGGTGGCCCACGCGATGATGGATCTCACAGGCTGTGACGCCTTCTTCCTGCTCGTGAAGATGGAGGAGCGCGTCTTCATCACAGCGCGCAGCCACAGCAAGTCGCTCGATGTCGCGCAGGCGCTGAAGCCACTGGGCGGAGGCGGCCACGCCGCCGCCGCCTCCGCCGTGCTGCGCGACACCGATCTGCAGACCGTGCGGGCCGCGCTCGCCGAGGCCGTCCTCGACGCGCTGCGGCCGGCGCCCTCGGCAGGCGACGTCATGCAGGCGCAGTGGTACCTGGTCAGCGCCGATTCGCCCGTAGACGCGGCCCTCTTGCTCTGTCGCCGGCATGGTCTGGGGGGAACGCTGGTGGCCGAGGGCGATGAGGTGGTCGGCACGGTGACGCGGTCCGACCTCGAGAAGGCCGCCGGGCACGTTCTCGGCCACGCCCCGGTGAAGGCGGTCATGACGAGTCACGTAGACTGGGCGAGCCGGCAAGCGCCCCTCGCGGAGGTCAAGGCTCTGCTGACACAGGCACCGATGGGCTGGGTGCCGGTAGCTGAAGCCGTGCCGGGCAAGCCGCTCCTCGTGACCGATCTTGCCGGCATGGTCATGCGGCGCGACATCATCAAGAGCAGCTTGCCGGAAGAGACCGAGCCGACAGCGGCGGGCGACTTGGCCGGCAGCCTGTTGGAGCTGGGCATGGACGAGCTCTTTGCCCATATCCAGGCGATCGCCGGCGACTACCGTGGCGTGTACCTGGTCGGCGGCGCGGTCCGCGACCTGCTCCTCGGCGAGCGCACCATCGACATCGACATCGCCGTCGAGGGTGACGGCATCGAGTTCGCCGGTCGGCTGGCGGAGCGGCTGGGCGGCCACATGCGGGCGCACAGCAAGTTCCAGACGGCGGTCGTGGTCGCCCCCGCCGGGGACGCAGCCGATCGGCTGCGTGTGGACGTAGCCTCAACGCGCACGGAGTTCTACGATTACCCCGCTGCACTGCCCAAGGTAGAGCATGCCAGCATCCGCAGCGATCTGGCGCGGCGTGATTTCTCCATGAACGCGCTGGCCGTGTCGCTCGAGCCGCAGAGCTACGGAGCCATGCTCGACTACTTCGGCGGCCGCGAGGATCTCTCGCACGGTCGCATCGTCGTCCTGCACAACCTGAGCTTCATCGAGGACCCGACGCGGATCTTGCGCGCCATCCGCTACGAGAGCCGCTACGGGCTGCGCATGGACGCGCACACGCTCAATCTGGCGCAGAGCTGCAGTGAGATGGACCTGATCGGCGATCTCTCGTCGGCCCGCTTGCGCGACGAGCTCGTGCTGTTGCTCAGCGAGCCGCGCGTCGACTTCGGCTTGCGGCGCCTGCGCTCGCTGGGCATCGAGAAGGCCGTGCATGCGCGCCTGCGAGCCGACGACGAGGCACTTGAGCTTGTCGCGGTCACGGACGCTCTCTGGCGGCACCACAGGCTGGCGGCGGAGGTGCCGCTGTGGCGCGCGCGCCTCATGTGGCTGCTCCGTGCCCTGGCGCCGGAGGAGATCAGCGCCTGGGCGTTGCGCATGCGCTTCCGGCGCCGCGACAGAGACGCGCTGGCTCGCTCGCTGGTGGTCGGCCGGCGCCTGGCCGACCTCGTGCACCGTGGACCCAGCGAGCCTGATCTGTATGACGCTGCCCTTGGGGAGCCGGCAGACGCACTGCTCGCTGCCATGGCCTTGCAGCCGTCCGGTGAGGCGCAGCGGCGACTCGGCAGATTCCTCGACACGACCCGACACGTGCAGCTGGCGGTGAGCGGCGACGATCTGCTGGCGCTCGGCTTCAGCTCGTCGCGCCGGATGGGAGTCACGCTGCGCGACCTTCTGCACCTGAAGATCGACGGCGCCATCGACGGTCGCGAGGCGGAGCTCGAAGCCGCACGGCGCATGCTGTAGGCTCGGCGCGTGGTGAAGACCAGCCTGCTGCTCGAGTTCCTCCTGACCCTGCCGGTGCTGGTGGCCAGCTTAGTCGTGCACGAGCTCGCGCACGGCGCCGCAGCAGCCGCCCTCGGTGACCCGACGGCGCGCCGGCTCGGACGCCTGAGCCTCAACCCGCTCGTGCATCTCGACACCTGGGGGAGCGCCATGCTCGTGCTCAGCTTCCTGGCCTCGGGCGGCAGCTTCTTCTTCGGCTGGGCCAAGCCGGTGCCCATAACGCCTGCGCTTCTGCGGGCGCCGCGGCGCGACATGATGCTCGTGGGCGCCGCTGGTCCGCTCGCGAACTACGCGCTCGCTTGCACGGCCGCAGCCGCCATCTGGGTCGTGCGTGGCACGTCCGCCTTCGTCGTCGACGCCCTTACCCTGGCATTCGTTCTCAACGTCGTGCTGGGCACACTCAATCTCATTCCGCTGCCGCCCCTGGACGGCTCACGCGTTGTGGGCGGCCTGCTGCCGCTGCGCCTCTACAGACACTGGCTCAGGCTGGACCGCTACTCGGCCTACATGCTTCCTGTTGTGCTGGTCGTCATGGTCGCTGAGCCGGCCCTCTTCTCGCGTACCGTAGGCGCAGCCCTGGACTGGGCGGCGACCGTGCTCTTGCCGGGTCGCTATTGAACGCGGCCCCGCATCTGATTACGCGGCACCTCGGCGCTCTCGAGCTGCTCACGGCCGAGTACGGCGCCGCTCGGGTGGTCTTTTCCACCCGAGCCGGCGGCGTCTCGCGCGGCCCGTACGCGCAGCTCAATCTGGGACTGTCTGTCGGCGACGACCCGGCCGTCGTACTGCACAACCGCGGATTGCTCTGCGAGGCGTTGGCTCTCGGCCTCGACGAGCTCGTGATCCCGGGCCAGGTCCACGGCACGCGCGTGGCCGTGATCGGCGAGCGGGAGCGGGGCCGGGGAGCTCGCTCCCGCGACGACGTGATACACGACACCGATGGCCTGGTGACGGCGGTCCCGCGTGTGGCCCTGGTCACCAGCTTCGCCGACTGCGTACCGGTGTTCGTCGTCGGCGAGACGGCTACAGGTGCCCTTGTCATCGCACTCGCCCACGCCGGCTGGCGCGGCATGCTCGCCGGCGTCGTGGGCACGCTGGTCCAGACTGTCGCGACGCTCGGCGTGCCGCGCGCGGCGCTCGTCGGGCCCAGTATCGGGCCGTGCTGCTTCGCCGCGGCCGACGACGTAGCGGACCAGTTCGCGCAGCACTTCGGTGCCGAGGTCGTTCTTCGTGAGAGCGACGAGGCCGCCGTGGACTTGTGGCGCTGTGCCGCGATCGACCTGGAGCGCCGCGGTGTGGCCCCGGCGGCGATCGTCAACCCGCGGCTATGCACGAGCTGCGACGCACGCTTCTTCTCACACCGGCGCGACCGGGGCTTGACTGGCCGTCAAGTCGCGATAGCGTGGCTTGCCGATGGCGACAGCGAGGGGAGCGGGACTTGACGGAGTTCACTGGTGATGCAGAGTCGATCCGCGCCCGCTACGCTGAGGTCTGCCGGCGAGTCGCCGCGGCGGCCGAGGCCGGCGGACGTGACGGCGAACCTGTCGAGATACTGGTGGCCACCAAGTACGTGCCTGCCGAGCACATGCAGGTACTCGTCGAGGCAGGCATCCCCCTGGTGGGCGAGAATCGCGCTCAGGCTCTGGTCGTCAAGCACAAGCTGTGTGGCGATGCGTTCGTATGGGACTTCATCGGCCATCTGCAGAGTCGCAAGACCAAGCTGGTGCTGCCCATCGTGCGCCTGATCCACTCGGTGTGGACCATGAGCGTCGTCCAGGAGATACAGGCGCGGGCCCAGCGGCCGGTCCGCGTGCTGCTGGAACTCAACCTCTCCGAGGAAGAGACCAAGAGCGGCCTGAAGCCGAGCGAAGTGGCGGCTTTTCTGGACGAGGCCAGCGCCTGCGACAAGGTCAACTTCGCCGGCCTCATGTGCATGCCGCCACTCTCCGACGATCCGGAGCAGGCACGACCCTTGTTCGCCGACGTCCGCGAGCATGCCCGGCGACTTTCGGAACAGTGGCGCGGCCGATATACTTTCGCGGAGCTATCGATGGGCACGAGTTCCGACTATGAGGTTGCTGTGCAGGAAGGTGCGACCATAGTGCGTGTGGGGAGCGTCCTGTTCTGACTTGAAGGTGGTGAAGCGATGGGCCTGGGCGATTCGTGGCACAAGGTGTTGGTGTACTTCGGCGTCGCCGACGAGGAAGAGTACGACGAGGAAGAGACCATGGCTCCGCAAGACGAGCTGGAGCGGTCGTACCAGGAACGGCCCAATGTGCGCAAGCTCTCACGCGGCTCGCGCGGTCGCACCGAGTACGACGACATCTTCAGCGAGGAGCCGGCGCGCCCGGCCCGATCGTCTGTGCGCGCCGTCGAGCCCATGCGGCCGGCACGCGTGGAAGTGCACCTGGTCGTGCCCAAGAACTTCAACGACGCCCAGCAGATCGCCGACAAGTTCAAGGTCGACATCCCCGTCATCGTCAACTTGCAGGGTTCGGACACTGAGCTGGCCAAGCGACTGATCGACTTCTGCAGCGGCCTCACGTACGCCCTCGACGGGGGCATGCAGCGCATAGCCGACAAGATCTTCCTGCTCACACCGCGCAACGTGGAAGTGTCGGCCGAGGAGAAGGCACGGCTCCTCGAAAAGGGCTTCTTCAACCAGTTCTGATCTGACGGCGACGATGGACGTCGGCCTGCTCGGCAGTGGCCACATCGCGCGCGCTCTGGCCCAGGGCTGGAGCCGGCCGCAGATCGCGGCCCGCGAGCGCCCCAGGCTTCACTTCTATGACCTCGTAGAGCACTCCGCCGCCGACTTGGCCCGCGAGTGCGGCGGCGAGGAGGCTGCGTCGGCGACCGAGCTGGTGGCCGCCGCGCACATGGTCGTGCTGGCCGTGCGCCCGCGCGACGTGGCCGCGGCTCTGGCCGGCGTTCGCTCACATCTGCAGGGCAAACTCGTGGTGTCGCTGGCGGCCGGCATCCCGGTCGCCACACTCGTGGCGTCGCTGCCGGCCCAGACAAGAGTGGGCCGCATCATGCCCAACGTCGCCGTGGCCGTGGGCAAAGGCGTGCTCTTGCTGGCACCGGGCACGCTGGGCGACGACGTCGGCGGGGTGGAGGAGGTCTTCGGCCTCGTCGGCGAGGTCGTGACCGTCGACGAAGCGCTGTTCGACGCGGCCACGGCCCTCTCAGGCTGCGGGCCGGGCTTCGCCGCCTTGTTCCTGGCGGCACTGGAGAAAGGCGGTCGTGCCGCCGGCTTGGATGCCGGCACGGCACATCGGCTGGCCGCTGGGGCTGTGGCGGGCGCCGCGGCCCTCGGAGAGCTGGAGCCCGATCCCGAGGCGATCGTGCGTGCCGTGTGTTCGCCTGGCGGCATGACGGCGGCCGGCATCGCCGTTCTCGAGTACGGCCGTGTTCCGCAGAGCGTCGCGGCCGCCGTGCTGGCTGCCGTAGCGCAGGCAAGCAGGTTGGCCTGACGGCAGCCGGCGATAGTGGGTTACACGGCCGCCAAGGTGGACTATCATGTGTCGGGCAACCGAGCACTACCTGGTCGCCGTGGGCGCAGCGTAGCGCCTGAAAAGGGGGTTGGCATATGAAACTGACGCCACTCGACGTGCGCCACAAGGAGTTCAAGCGTGGCATGCGCGGCTACGCGGACGACGAGGTGGACGAGTTCCTCGACGAAGTGGCCGATGAGTTCGAGCGCATCTTCAAGGAGAACATCGACCTGAGCGAGCGCGTGGAAGGGCTCGAGGAGCGCATCGCCCACTACCACATGCTCGAGGAGACCCTGCAGAAGACGCTCGTCTCGGCGCAGCAATCGGCGGAAGAGCTCAAGGCCAACGCCACCAAGGAAGCGCAGCTCATACTCCGCGATGCGGAGCTCAAAGCCCGGCAGATGGTCAACGACTCCTACGTGGACAAGCAGAGGATGGAGAAGAACGTCGTCGTGCTCAAGAACGCCCAAGAGGAGTTCCGCTTCAAGTTCCGCGGCTTGCTCGAGGGCTACATGAAGCAGCTCACGGAGTTGGACCAGGGCGCCAAAGCACGCACGAGCGAGTTCGCCAAGCAGGCCGCAGCCATCAAGGAAGCGATCGCCCGCCAGGACGTGCCACAGAGCGTGGCTGCCGAGACGCCGCCGGCGAACGAGCCGGAGACGGCGCAGGCAAGCGGGCCGGAGCTGGTCGCGGCCCCCGCCAAGGCTCCGCTCACCGCCCTTGACGAGGCCGCGAACCCGCTCGCGGCGGAACCTATAGTCCCGCCCGAGGCACCCGTCGAGGAGAATGAGCCGCTCTCCCTTCCGCAAGCGCCCGAGTTCGACTCCGGCCCTCTGGCGGACATACAGCAGGAGACCGTCGCCGTTCCGGCGGCCTCAGAGGCCGAAGACTCGCCCGACCCGGCCGACGACGACGTGCACATCCTCTTTGCGGAACGCGACGACTTTCTCGCCGACGTCGATGCCGGCATCAACGAGAACGAGTTCAAGTGGTGACGTGGATCCGCTGTCAGCGTCGGGGGAGGATCTCGTCGTCGCTCTCCGGGTGACGCCCGGGGCTCACCGCTCACAAGTCACCGGCGTGAGCGACGGTCGCGTGACCATCTCAGTCGCAGCCCCAGCACACGAAGGTCGCGCCAACGACGAGCTGGTGGCTCTTCTGGCGAAGCTTCTCGGTGTGCCACGGACGCGCGTGCGCCTCGTGGCCGGTGCACGAGGCCGACGCAAGGTAGCGCGCATTCGCGGCCTCGGCGTCGCCGAGGCCCGCACGCGCCTGGGGCTACCGGCGAGCAGTTGACCGGTGAGGGCTAGGCGGCCACCAGTCACAAGCCTAGCGGTCGTCGGCGGCGTGATCGCCATCGACCAGGCCAGCAAATGGGCGGTGCGCCACGAGGCGCATAGCCTGCCTCTCCATCTGGTGGGCCGGCTCTCGATAGAACTCTTTCAGAATCGCGGGATCTCCTTCAGCCAGTTCGCAGACGACGGAGCCGTCGTTCGCGTGGTGGTGGCCGCAGTGGTCGCCGTCGTCGCCGCGACTCTCGTCCTTGTGCCTCGGCGTTACTCCTGGGCTGTCGCCCTCATCCTCGCAGGCAGCGCCAGCAATCTGATCGATCGACTACGCTTCGGCTATGCGATCGACTTCGTGTCCGCCTGGGGATGGCCGACCTTCAATGTCGCCGACGTGGCCATCGTCGCGGGCGCCGCGGCGCTGGCGCTGCTCGTGATCACGGCGGAGTGAGGCCGACATGCCCGCCTTCACCGTGGCTGCTGCGGAGGCAGGCCTGCGGCTCGACGTCGTGCTGGCCAATCGCCAGGGTCTTTCTCGATCGGCCGCCCAGCGCCTTATCGCCGCCGGATCGGTCACGGTCGACGATGTGCCGCAGACCAAACATCATCATGTGCAGCCCGGCGAGAGGGTCGAACACGCGGCCCCGCTCGCGACCCCCTCGTCGCTCTCGCCGGAAGCGCTCGACATCGAGATCGTGTATGAGGACGCCTGGCTCTTGGTGGTCAACAAGGCGGCGGGGGTGGTCGTGCACCCGGCGCCGGGCCACGAGAAGGGCACACTGGTGCACGGCCTGCTGGCCCGCGGCATCGGCGG
>Ga0247847_1000107_pt1 | contig 26716 bp, 15 predicted proteins | sample PFST25metaG_FD_186002 | JGI IMG/M metagenome (GOLD analysis project Ga0247847, IMG submission 186002) | Peat soil microbial communities from Stordalen Mire, Sweden - P.F.S.T25 | ecosystem: Environmental > Terrestrial > Soil > Wetlands > Peat | place: Sweden: Norrbotten County, Stordalen Mire...
CGTTTGTTGCTATTTTTATTCATATCCTGCCTTTTTGGATATGTAGGAGTTGATGCCCAGAACTTCAGAGTAATCGGCACCACAACGGATGCATCTACCGGAGAAACCTTGCCGGGAGTAAATATTATCGTGAAAGGGACCACTAAAGGCACCATTTCCGATATAAAAGGGAATTATGACATTGAGGTACCAACAAAGGATGCCGTGCTTGTATTTTCCTTTATAGGATATAAACCTGAGGCCGTTCTTGTGAACGGGAGAAGTACAATAAACATCAGGCTTGCTCAGGACATCAAAAAATTAGATGAAGTAGTTGTTACCGCATACGGAACAACAAAACGAATTGACCTTAGTACTGCGCAAACAACTGTTACGGCCAAACAAATTAACCAAACAGTAAACACCACCCTCGAACAAGCCATTCAGGGAAGAACTGCAGGGGTTTATATCACGCAAAATTCAGGTCAACCCGGAGGAGGTATTTCAGTTAACATACGAGGAGTCAATTCAATTAATGGAACCAATGAACCGCTGTATGTCATCGATGGAGTTCAGATTCAGGGACAATCGGTTTCCTATGGAAACACAAGCTCCTCCGACCCCCTTTCGGGTCTTAACCCATCTGATATTGAAAGCATTCAAATCTTACAAGGGCCATCCGCTACTGCATTATATGGCTCGCTTGCAACAAACGGAGTGCTTTTGATTACCACAAAACGAGGTACAGCCGGTGATACAAAAATCACCTATAGTTACCAGACTTCTCTGCAAGCGCCTCCCAAGCATTTGCAAGTAATGAATTTACAACAATACGCGACAATGGTAGATCAGTTCCATCAAATAGAGAGCGGAACAACGCCTCAGGAATTTTTAGATCCCACACTATTAGGAGAAGGTACAGATTGGCAAAGCGCGCTCTTCAAAAACTCAGTCATGTACCAACATCAGGTAAGTTTGAGCGGAGGAAGTGAAAAAACCACCTATTTTATGTCGGGTGAATATTTAAACCAGGACGGAGTAGCCGCAGGGTCCGGATTCAACCGGTATAGCTTCCGGTTAAATCTGGACAATCAGACAAGACAATGGCTAAAGGTAGGCGTAAATCTTAGTTTCGATCAAACTGTAGAAAACCTTACTGCCAGCTCCGAAAGCCTTATTGCAAGTGCTTTGACATTAACACCTCAAATTCCTGTGAAAAATTTAGATGGGACATGGGGTGGAGGCGACCTTACCAATGGAGCCAATCAATATGCCCCTGTAAACCCTGTGGCTATCGCAAATTTAATAACCAACAAAAATACAAGAAGGCAAATGTTGGGCGGAACAAACTTAGCAATTGACATCTTAAAAGGACTTGTTTTCAGAACAACTTTCAACACAAATATTGGTTACCAAAACTCTCTTTACTATAAACCAACTTACGCAATTGGATGGGATATAAACACAACAGCATCCCTGACAGAAGGGTCGAGTATAAATACATATTGGGACATGAATGAGCTTCTTGATTATACCAAACAGCTTGGAAAACATAACTTTGATCTTATGGCAAGCCACGAAGCACAAGCATCTATATGGAAAAACGTTAGTGCCGGAAGAACCGGATTTCTTACGAATGACATACTGGATCTTAACGCAGGAGATCCCTCCACGGCATCCAATTCAGGTGGTCAGGGCACATGGGGCATGGAATCCTATCTGGGTAGATTAAACTACAATTACGCGGACAAATATATTGTTTCAGCATCTGTTCGTAGTGATGGTTCTTCTAATTTTGGTACGAATAACAGATGGGGAACTTTCCCTGCAATATCCGCCGCATGGAGAATTTCAAAGGAACCGTGGTATCATATTGGGTTTATCAATGAGTTGAAATTACGTTTAGAAACAGGAACTACGGGAAACCAGGGAAGTGGTGGCATTTATTCACCGATGGGAACTGCCGCTACACAATGGGGAACCGGGTTTTTGCCTACCCAATATAGTAATCCAAATTTAAAATGGGAGTCGACTACAACAGACAACATAGGAGCAAACATCAATCTGTTCAACAATAGACTTCAACTCGAGATGGATTACTACAAAAAAAACACGGACAACCTTCTTATGACGAATCCGGAACCTTACTACATGGGTACATCCGGAGATGGAGCAATTGGTGCTCCAGAGGTAAATATCGGCGCCATGCAAAACATAGGATGGGCATTTACGCTGAATTCCACGAATATTAATTCGAAGAGCTTCCGATGGGAAACAAATTTCAACATCTCAGGATTCAAACCAAAAATCACGAAGCTTTATTCAAATGCCGCAACGGTAGACCGGACTTCATGGTGGATGGGAGGATTTACTCAGGAAGCCAGAGTAGGTCAGGCTCCATGGCAATTTGTGGGGTATATCCAACAAGGTCTTTTCCAATCAGTAAATGACATTAATAACAGTGCGGTTCCGGTCGATAACAACGGGAACAGGTTACCGACAGATGTGAACGATGTATGGGTGGGAGACGTCAAGTACAAAGATATTAGCGGTCCTAATGGAGTACCCGATGGAATCATTGACACACACGATCAGACTGATATTGGTAACCCCTGGCCTAAGTTTTTTGGAGGATTTACAAACACCTTCTCTTATAAAGGGTTCGATCTGAGCATTCTTCTGACCTTCACCTACGGGAATGATGTATATAATTATATAGGCATGATGGATTCAAATCCGAATAATATTAATATAAGCGAAAACCTCATGATCGCTGCATTTAATTATGCAAAACCCATTACAAACGCTGATGGGACTGTCACATTGCAAAATCCGGATGCGTATATTCCCAGAATTTCTTATGGCACTAATGGGAATTGGACCCGGTTTACCAACCGATGGGTTGAAAGCGGATCATTTCTACGCGCTAAGAATATCAGCTTGACATACAATGTACCATCTTCTTTCATTGCAGGACAAAAAGTAATCAAAGATGTGAAGATAACATTCAGCGCACAAAACATTGCCACCCTTACCGGCTATAAAGGATATGATCCTGAAGTAGGAGCTTATGTAGGCGCCAATGCATCATCATCTAACCAGGCTATAGGTGTTGACGATGGACGTTATCCACTGACCCCTGTCTATACATTTGATGTAATTGTGAATTTATAAAAATATAAAACATGAAAAGTATAAAATATATAAATTATTGGAGTTTGTTTGCTATTACAATGCTTCTTTTATCTGCTTGTTCCAGAGATTTCCTGAACAGACCTCCAACAGATTCCATTGTGGATGCAAATTTTTATCAAACAGACGCTGAGGTAATGGCTGGCACAGCTTTATTATATAGTAAAGCATGGTTTGATTACAATGATAAAGCATCGTTTAATCTCGGTGATTTTCGGGGTGGTACCGCTGAGTCGGAATATAATTACCAGGATAATGTTTGGTTTAGCACGACTGCCGGCGACGCTGAATTGGCTTCAGCCTGGATGGCTTTCTACAATGTTGTAGGACAAGCAAACACGGCTATCCTAAATATTAACAAATATGCCGGTTCTGCTGTTACACCTGCCATCAAGCAAGAGGCAATCGGCGAAGCTCTATTTATGAGAGCCGTCGCATACAGTTATTTAGTGATGAACTGGGGGGCTGTTCCAATCATCACAAACAATCAAACAATACTTACCGATACTACGGTTACAAGAAATACGGTTCAAAGCGTTTGGAAATTTATAACCAATGATATGCGCGCTGCCGAGGCAGATCTGCCTGAAACTCCCTATGCTGCAGGCAGGGTGACAAAATGGTCGGCTGAAGGAATGTTGGCCAGATTTTATTTGACCAGAGCAGGCGAAGAGTCATCAGGAGGAGTCAGGAATCAAACATTCTTAGACAGCGCCATGTATTATTCAAATCGGGTGATCACATTGAGCGGAAAATCATTGGTACCCAATTATCGAAACCTCTTCCTTTATAATTACAACAACAATAACGAATCGTTGTTTGAGCTGGAATGGGTTTTTTCACCGGGTAGTTACGGTACAGGAAATTCGACACCTTCTTACCTTGCATATAGTGCTACCATTGAAAACGGAGATGGCTGGGGAGGAGATATAACGGCTTCGTGGTGGATGATTTCACAATATGCCGGAATTAACCCTTATGGCACCACAGGAGATACGCTTCGGGGAAGAACCCTTGACCAAAGGCTTCTGCAAACTTTTATGCTACCAGGTGCATCGTATCCTGAAATAACCCAAACGGTTAACGGTGTAGATATTAACCCTTTTGTTTACCCCAACAACACAGCGGACAATAGTACTGCAAGTATCAAAAAGTATATCGTAGGACAAGCCAAAGATGTTGGAGGTCTATCAGCAGTACAAAATTATCCGAATGACACGTACATGATGCGATTGGCCGAAATGTACCTTACTTATGCAGAAGCTAAACTTGGGAACAATGCTTCTACTAATGATCCTACAGCGTTGGCATACTTTAACGCAGTACATACAAGGGCAGGATTAGGTGCGCTTACAGATACCACTAATCTAACCTTTGATATGATTTTCAAAGAACGAACCATTGAATTTGCCATGGAAGGTATGATCTGGTACGATTTGGTTAGATTGTATTATTGGAATCCAACCAAAGCATTATCCATACTCAATTCACAAGACAGAGGATTATTTGCTATCTATACGGATGTTTATCCTAACCCGACACAATGGACATTTGTAAAAACTTCATGGAATACCAAAAGGTATGTTACTGCCAGTAGTGGTAATTTTCTGCTCCCAATTCCTGCTGCAGAAACGACTGACGCACCTAATTTAGAGAAACCTCCTGTGGATTATTACAGCAAGTAACGACATAAGTCTTCTAAAATATTTTAATATGAAAAATACATATAAATCGATATTATTCATTGTATTGGCAATTGTAATGACGGCCTTTTATACTTCTTGTACAAAAGATAAGATTGCCAGTACTCCCTGGATCAGTTATGTGCGAGTAACAAATCCTGCTTCAGCAGACTCGTTATTAGCAGCTGCGGGACAAGGACAACTGATCGCTATTGTCGGCGGTAACCTACAAAATGCCCAACAGATTTGGTTTAATGATCAAAAGGCGTCATTAACGCCAACTTATATCACGAATACTACCATTTTAGTCAGCGTTCCGAGTCAGGTTCCTACTAGTGTCAATAATAAAATCAAAATCATATTTACTGATGGAGATTCGTTATTGTATAATTTCTCTGTGACTATCAACAAGCCTGTAGTCACCAGCATGAAATGCGAATATGTATTAACCGGTGATACGGCTACGATTAATGGTGCTTATTTCTACCCGCCAATATCAGTAACCTTTGCAGGTGGAGTAACAGGAATTTCGCCGACAGTGGACGCAACCAATCAAATATTGAAGGTTCTTGTTCCTACAGGAGCACAGCCGGGGCAAATTACGGTTACTACTAATTTTGGTGTTACAAAATCAGACTTCTGGTTCAGAGACAATCGGAATATGTTTGCATCGTTTGATCCATTCCCATCAGATGCATGGTCCGGTTCACAATATCTGGTAACGAATCCTGGCCCTAATGATCCTCCGGCTATTAGTGGTAATTATATTCGGGTGCAACAAACCATAGGCGTTTGGGATTGGGTTGATATTTATGATGGCGACATGACAACAGCTATCCCCGATGATGCAATCCTTCACCCTTCTTTATACAATTTGAAGTTTGAACTTTGCACCACATTGCCCTACAATAATAGCAACATGTTATTTGGTATAGGAAAGCCTACTTTCGATAATCAACACTGTTATCAATTCAGTCCCCCTATCGACACGAAGGCAGTATGGCAAACAATCGTTATTCCATTTGAAGATATCATGAATACTTCAGTCACACCGAATGTAGTTTCTCCAACCGGATACATAACAAGTCTTATCTACCTTGGTGGTACCGCACTTAATTGTGATATGTCTTTTGATAATTTCAGGGTTGTCCCAAAAATCATTAAGCCATAACGTACTATAAATCTTTCCTTCATTATGATGAAACTTCCATTTCCCGAAAAGCATGGACACGTGATAACCCGAACAATGGGGGTTTCATCATTCTTTAAACAAAAAATTATGACTAAAATAATATTCAACACACGACTGCTTTCCCTGCTTTGCATTGTTATGCTAATCGGGTTGGAAACTTCGTGTACAAAAGAGGATACATTAAGTTCCAGCCAAAAAGTGGAATTATTTAGTTTCGGCCCTGCCGGTGTACACCTTGGCGACACCATCAGCTTTATCGGAATGAACTTAGATAGAGTAAGCGAGATAGTCTTTGTAGGGGATAGTGTTCCTAAAGCTTCATTTGTATCACAAAGTTCGACACTCATCAAAGTGATCGTCCCACAAAATGCAACAAAAGGTTATGTAACACTTCGAACAACAACCGATGGCAGCATTGTTACCCAAACAAAGATCGATTTCTTAGTGACAGTCACTTTAACCTCCGTACCGACCTATGCACGACCGGGTGATAATATTACCATCACCGGTACCGATATGACTTGGGTGACAGAAATTTGGTTTACAAATAATTTGGTGGTAAGAGATACGAATTTTGTGAGTCGATCGATGTCGCAAATAGTTGTCAAAGTTCCTTTGACGGCACAGACGGGCCCCCTTACATTTAATACAGCAGGGACTAAACCCTTGTCAATTATATCCGATAGTGATCTGGTAGTTGCATTACCGGTTATCTCAGGATTCTCACCTAATCCTGTTGCTCGTGGAAGTAATCTCACCATTACCGGTAGCAACCTTGATCTTGTTATGGGTGTTTTATTCAAAGGAGTAACAGATACGATCAAGACTTTCGTCAGTCAATCACCTACTCAACTTGTAGTTACAGTTCCACAAAGCACAAATCATGGAGCCATCACCTTATTGCCTAACTCATTGGTTCCTGTCGTATCAACAAGTATTTTGACACTTGTAGGAGATCTTCCTACGCTACCTCCGTTAGCGTATCCTTTCTATGACGACCAGCTTGAAAATAACTGTCAAAATTGGGGCTGGGGAACCACAGCAGTTGATTTTTCTAATACCGAGAATGTGCGTGACGGAACAGATGCAATAAAAATCACTTATGCAGGCAGTTGGGGCGCTGTGAAACTTGCAAACCTAAGCGTGGCATCGGCAGCATACAGCACATTAGAGTTTTCAATTTATGGAACGGCAGGTACGGGAGGAAATACAATAAACATTGCTGTTAATGGTGGGGCAAATTATCAGATTACCGTTACAGAAGGCCAATGGACTGATTTTAAACTCCCATTGACTGACTTTGGGAGTCTGGTTCCAGCCACAATTACCGATGTAATGTTTCAAGAAACAGGATGGGCAGGCGTGATTTATATGGATCGTGTAGGATTGAATTAATATTCTATTAGTCAAGATAAGCATCCTGCAACTGTTTGCGAAGGCAAATTGTTTGCAGGATGCTTTATGTAAAAAGAACTGATACCCTTTAAACATTAATTCCATACTGACACAACTATCTATATCATCAAACATCAAGCTTCACTATAGGGGTTTAATACGGTCAAGCTTTTTAAATATGAAAAATCAAACCAGAAGCTATGTTTTGTTTCACAATCTAAAATGGATATTTGGCTTGCTGTTTTTTATTCAAATGTCATTGCAGGATTGTTATGCCCAAACACTTGTGATATCCACTGAAGCAGAAAACGGAATTCTTTCAGGTGGCGTGACAATTGCCAACTCCACCTCCGGATATTCAGGTACAGGCTATGTAACCAATTTCACGACTTCTGCCGATAAAGTTACGGTCACCATGAATGTACCCACTGCAGGACTGTATCAACTTGACATTCGCTATTCGGCCCCTTATGGAGACAAGACAGAAGATCTATACGTAAACGGGCAAGGTCCGTCTTCCATTGTTTTTCTATCAAGTAATTTATTTACGGATGTGAATGCCGGGAAATATTTACTCACCGCCGGCTCAAACACCTTTATGATTCAAAGCAACTGGGGTTGGTTCAACCTCGATAAGTTTTCACTCTACACGGTTACAAAACACACATATACCATTGTGCCTTACTTAGTAAATGCCAATGCAACCTCTGCCACAAAAGCGCTTTATGCCTACCTTGTTTCCAAATTTAATCACCAGATTATTTCAGGTCAAACAGACGACTATTACGATCAAATAAAAACCATCAGTGGAAAAACCCCGATGCTAAGAGATTTTGAGTTCCAACATTACACAGACGGATATTCTTATTTGTGGCAAAATGGCGGATTCACTTTTGGTTGGGATGACAGCGGGCAGACACAGAAAGCGATTGATTGGTACAATCAAACCGGTAAAGTAGGCATTGTCAGCTTTCAATGGCACTGGCATTCCCCAAGCGGAGGACAAGTAGGCACCAATACATTTTATACACAATACACTACGTTTGACGCCTCAAAAGCAGTTATTCCCGGCACAACCGAAAATACATTAGTGCTTAGAGACATTGATTCTATTGCTTCGCAACTGAAGAAGCTACAAGATGCCGGAGTTCCGGTACTTTTCCGGCCACTGCACGAAGCCAGTGGAAGCGGTGCTATAGATGGAAGCGGTGCATGGTTTTGGTGGGGAGCTAAAGGGGCAACCGTTTGCAAAAAGCTATTCAATATTCTTTACGACCGGTTGACAAATTATCATGGATTGAATAACCTGATTTTGGTTTGGTCATCACCCGAAACGGCATGGTATCCCGGAAATGATTCCATCGATATTGTGGGCTACGATTCATATCCGGGAAACTACGATTACGATCCACAATCTAGTTCCTACGACAGGTTGTACTCCCTGACAGGTGGCAACAAACTCATTGCTATGAGTGAAAACGGACCAATACCAGACCCGGATGATTGCTTTGCCTACGATGCGCCCTGGGCATATTTCATGTCGTGGAGCGATTTAGTCACTTCTGAGAATACAAATCAACATATCAGCGATGTCTTTAACAACAATGATGTGATCACGTTAGAAATGGCTACTGGAACATCCGATATACAAACCGATAAAAAAGGCAATGATCAGATATTTCCAAATCCTGCAGACGCAATCATACATGTAAGTGGGAGTAGCTTTATAAGTTTTGAATTAATGGACTTAAATGGGCGAGTGGTTTTTTCAACTACACAAGCCTCACAAACTATCCGGCTACAACAAATACCCAACGGAATATATATAGCGAGAATCATTGGAAATCAATCAATTTCACAACAAAAGATCATCATTAATCATCATGAATAGCCACTAAGTATTGGAGTGTATTGTATCTAAAAGGATAAGATAAATAAATAGAAGTTAAACAGCTAACATGCGTTTTATCTAGTAAGAAATTTGGTGAATTCCAATCATATACAAAAAAATAATACCCTTTTGTTCAACTTGAACAGAAAGTACCATTTTTTGCTAAAATCGTATTAATAAATGGATTTGGAAATCAATACATTTGCACTATTGATTGGATAAAAATGACGATGTCTCTATAGCTAATAAGGGCAGGTAAGTATATGTAGTTAGCCGGGGAGTTTTGGCTTTTTGATAATGTAGGAAATGTAGCTAAAAGGTTTGGATTTATGTGGCTTATCTCTCAAGGCGTACAGTAGCAAATACTCCTACTGTACGCCTTCCCGTTCCCATTTATTTTTATCACTCTCAAAAGTCTTGTAATAAACAATTTACATTCACAACACAATAACACCAAGACTTCTAATTGTAACAAAAAAACACTACAAAAAACACTAACATCGAATCAATCATGAATAGATTAAATTCAAAAATTTCTTTCTCTTTCATTACCTTTTTTCTTTTTACAATAACGAGCATACTTTCTTGTTCGAAATCAAGTATTGTTTCGACAGATAACCAATCTACAGGTGATACAACCATTGTTGCCGGCGTTGATCCCCCTGTTGACCCAACCATCGGGTTCTTTTTAGATAATTGGCAACCAAAAACATATACAGCTCCTGCCTATACACAAGGTACGCTTCCCACTTCAGCCCCGACAACAACAGTATCGGTAGATGCTTCCATAGTAATCACCAAAATACCGTTGACTATTTTCGGCCAAAATGCCAATAACTGGATGGGGCCTATGTATAGTGTACCAGCATTTATGATCCCTCTGACGGCATTAAATCCTCATGTGATTCGGTTTCCTGCCGGTAGCGGAAGCGATGCTTTCTTTTGGAATTGTAAACAAGATGCCCCACCGGCCGATGCCCCAACTCGTTTGCGAAATGCCGATGGAACCTATACAACCAGCAATTTATACACGTATGGGGAAACAACGAATAATTGGGAAGCCACTGTAGATGATTATTATTCAGTACTTAAAGAGACAAACAGCGTAGGCCTTATTACCGTAAATTATGGATATGCACGCTACGGCACAGGTCCAAATCCGGTTGCAGCAGCTGCACATTTAGCTGCCGATTGGGTACGTTACGACAATGGACGTACAAAATATTGGGAAATAGGCAACGAAAACTATGGCAATTGGGAGTGGGGTTACCGAATTGATACAGGTACCAACCAAGACGGACAACCGGAGTACTTAACCGGAGGTTTATATGGCCAGCATTTTAAGGTATTTGCCGATTCAATGAGAGCAGCGGCCGCACAAACAGGCACAACAATTTACATCGGAGCTGTGGAACAAGAGTCACCCACCCAATCGTGGGAAACCGTTACCACCCAAACATGGAATTCTACGATGATACCCGCAGTCAACAACACACCGGACTTTTACATCGGACATAATTACATCACCCCTTACGGAGCAAATTCAAATGCCGCCACGGTGTTGAGTTATGCAACAACAGTCCCGGGTCAGATGATATCTTTTATGAAAAGCGAAATTCAAAATAACGGAGGTACCATTAAGCCGATTATCTTATCCGAATGGAATATGTGGGCACAAGACTCCATGCAGCAAGTTTCAAACACCAGCGGAACCTTTGCAGTAATTGTGCAAGCAGAAGCTTTGAAGAATAAATTTGGTCTGGCTGCCCGGTGGGATTTATATAATGGTTGGTCAGGCGGTAATGATATGGGACTTTTCAGTGCCGGCGATGAACCAGGGATTGCACAATGGAGCCTGAGACCTTCTTTCTTTTACATGTATTACTTTCAAAAATGTATTGGCGATCGATTGGTAAATGCTACGGCAAGCGGGAGCCAGTATATACAGGCTTACGCATCAACCTATACTTCCGGTCAGGCAAGTGTGGCATTGATGAATACTTCGGGTACAGCACAAGTGGTTCAGGTGAATTTCAAGAACCTTCGGACTGGCAGTCGATTTTATTGGTACTCATTAGCAGGAGGTACTGACAACGGAGACTTCTCGAGAAAAGTGTTTGTAAATGGCAACGGGCCTGCGTCTCCCATTGTGGCAGGTGGGCCTGCGAATTATGCAACCTTAAACGCCTACTCTGCTTTAACATCAGGAGGCATAAAAGTTTCTGTTCCAGCATGGGGAGCAGTCTTTTTGATGGTCGATACAAAATAAATGCATCATACCAGAGTTATGAAACTATTAACATCAAAGATTCTTACCATTGTTGCCTTCGCTTTTGCGATCGCTGTACCGAACCTTGCAAAAGCATCCGTGACTTCTTTCACCAAAGAACACGATGGTGTCCTCTTTAAGTTGGACAAGGGGCTACTGAACGTGAATATTTGCAAGGACAACATCGTCGAGGTTAAATACACCGCTCTGTCGGAATTTCCTTCAAAACCTTCGTTAGTGGTAACCAATCATTGGGAAACAACCCCAACATTTACTGTTACGGGGAACAAAGATGAGGTCATGATCACCACAGCAAACCTCAAAATTAAAGTCAACAAGAGTAACAACGGCATTACGTTTGCCGATTTGAACGGAAAAACGATTCTTGCCGAAGATGGAGCCAGTGGTACCACCATGACAAAAGATACCGTGGCAGGCATTTCCACTTACTCATGCAGCACAGAGTTTGATTCTCCTTCTGACGAGGCTTTATTTGGATTGGGATGCCATCCCGAGGACACGCTTTCCATCAATTACAAAGGGCGCAACCAGGATATGGCGATCCGATACATGACCGGAGCTATTCCTGTTCTTTTGTCAAATAAAGGGTACGGCCTTATGTGGGATAACTATGCCGCCTCTGATTTCTATGGCGCCGAGGCAAATAATACGAAATACAAGTATGTGTCGGAGAGTGGCGATATGGTAGATTATTACTTCATTTACGGCCCTTCATTCGATCGTATCATTGCATCATACCGTGATGCAACAGGCGAGGCGCCGATGTTTCCAAAATGGTCGTTTGGCCTGTTCCAGTCGCAAGACAGGTATAAGAGTCAGGCTGAGATTCTATCGGTAAAAGACAACTATCGGAAAAATAATATCCCCGTAGATTGCATTGTACAGGATTGGTTCTACTGGGAACCGGACGTGATCGGATCACATGTGATGTGGCCGGCAAGGTATCCAAATCCGAAAGAGATGATCGATGAGCTGCACAATGCGCATATTCACGCCATGATTTCCATCTGGCCTGTTTTAGCCAAAGGGACTGCCAACTATGATGCCATGTTGAAAGCGGGTAATTTGACTACCATTACCTGGGATAATGTAATGACACACACCTTCGACAATTATTATGACCCCTACAGCTACAAGTCACGTCTGATGTACTGGCAACAAGCCAGAGACAGCCTGATAGCCCGTGACGGATGGGATGCCTGGTGGGTGGATCAATGCGAGCCGGACAACGGAACCCTGCTTGATGCAAGAAGACAATGCACCTTTGCCATTGGACGGGGGATTGACTACTTCAACACCTATTCTTTGATGCACACAACCGGATTGTACAACAACTGGAGAAAAGACATTCCGGGCAAACGGGCTTTCTTCCTGGTTCGTCAGGCCTTTGCAGGGCAACAACGGAATGCAACCACATTATGGTCATCGGATGTATCTTGTACCTGGAGAGCTTTCAAGAGTCAGGTGCCCCAGGGGATCAATGCCTGTGCTTCCGGAATCCCTTACTGGACATCCGATATTGGGGGCTATCACTTGAACTGGGCAGCTCCCGATTGGTCTACTCCTGCCAACCGCGAATTGTTTACCCGTTGGCTTCAATTTGGTACATTTTGTCCCATCTTCCGGATTCATGGGAAAGGAGAAAGAGCTTTATTCTCTGATAACTGGGATGCAAAAACCAAAGCCATTCTGCTCAATTACGACAATCTGCGTTACCGTCTTATGCCTTACATCTATTCCCTTTCGTGGAAAGTGACTCATCAGGGCTACACCATCATGCGTTCGCTTGCCTTTGATTTCAGAAACGATGTCAAGGTCTACTCCATTCCTGACGAATACATGTTTGGCCCTGCATTCCTTGTAAGCCCTGTCACGCATAGCATGATTAATCAAGAAATTCAGGACACCCGAAAAGTATATCTCCCAAAATCAACAACGTGGTTTGATTTCTGGACAGGAAAAATGTACAAGGGAGGACAAACGATTGATGCCAAAGCACCTGTTGAAACGTTGCCTCTGTTTATAAAAGCCGGTTCTATCGTTCCCATGGGACCATTCCTGCAATATGCAACCGAAAAGCCTGCCAATCCGCTTGAGCTTCGCATCTATCCGGGCGCTAACGGGAGTTTCACCCTTTACGAAGATGAAAACAACACCTATGACTACGAAAAAGGTGTTTTCGCCACCATTTCTTTTACTTGGGATAATGCCAGACGAGAGTTGATCATTGGCAAGCGGCAAGGCAGTTTCCCGGGTATGTTGAAGGATAGAACCTTCAAAATTATCATCGTTAGCCCAACAAAAGGAACAGGGGTTGCTATAACCAAAAATCCTGATAAAACCGTTCTATACAACGGATCTGAACAAACAATCAAACTGTAAGCAAAATGAAAAAGAAGCAATCCCGGCCAACCCGGATTTTGAGGACGATGACAGTAGTCTTGATATGTTGGTTCATGTTATGTCCATGCACAAATACTCATGCAAAAACACATGTCGCTTCTGATACCACTTCAAATCAAATCAATAAGGCTCCTGCAGGATCTCCTGTAGCACGCTATGGGCAACTTTCTGTTTCTGGCAGGTACATGAAAGATATGAACAACAACACAATCATGCTTCATGGTCAAAGTTTTGGATGGAGCACTTGGTGGCCACAGTATTGGAATGCAAACGTAGTGACATGGTTAGCATCTGACTGGAAAGTTGAGGTAATAAGGGCTTCTATGGGAATTGATACGCATCCGGGATACCTGAACGATTCAACCACTCAGGTTAATTTATTGAGAACAGTAGTCAATGCAGCCATCAAAGATGGAATTTATGTGTTGATCGATTGGCATTGTGAAGCGTTTCATCAGGCTGCAGCCGTTGCATTTTTTAAAAAAATGGCGCAAACATATGGGAAGTATCCCAACGTGATTTACGAAATACTTAACGAACCGAACAACACCCAAACATGGGCACAAGTGAAATCGTACGCACAAGCGGTAATAGCAGGAATTCGTCAGTACGATCCGAACAATATCATTGTCGTTGGATGCCCTAATTGGGATCAAAAGATTCGTGATGTTGCCAATTCCCCCTTAACAGGCTATTCCAACATCATGTACACAGTGCATTTCTATGCTGCAACGCATGGGCAATGGCTAAGAGACGACTGTACTTACGCCATCAATAAAGGAATTCCCATTTTTGTCACAGAATGCAATGGATCGGAAGCCTCCGGTAGCGGTCATTTCGATTATCCTCAGTGGAATACATGGTGGAATTTTTGCGATGAAAATAAAATCAGTTGGATCAACTGGTCGGTTTCTACTAAACCGGGCGAATTATGCTCCATACTGAAACCAGGAGCAGCTGAAGAAGGAGGTTGGACAAAATCTCAATTAACAGAATCAGGAATTTATGTACGCGCTAAAATCAGAAGTTACAGCAATGCAAAATAACGCATTCATCGAAGGTAATAACGTAAAAAGATAGCCAATACCTATATCAATAGTCTTATGAAACCAAGAATCATTTCTTTATTTATTGGTTGCTTATTAATGGGACAATTACCTGCTCATGCAACTCCCATTGATTCCAATGCAACGAAGGCCACTCAAGCGCTTTATGCTAATTTGAAAAAAATCACTCAGAATGGGATCATGTTTGGGCATCAAGATGATGCTCTTTATGGTATCGGATGGAAATATGACTGGAACCGGTCTGACATAAAAAGCGTATGTGGTGACTATCCGGCAGTATTCGGTTGGGAATTAGGTCATTTAGAGTTGGGACACTCTAATTCACTCGACTCAGTGAACTTTGACACCATTCGTTCCAGGATCAGGGAAGTTTATCGTCGCGGTGCGGTAAACACTATTAGTTGCCACTTCAATAATCCTCTTGGAGGAACTGCCTGGGATTGCAAAACCACATCTGCGGTAGCAAGTATCCTGCCAAGTGGTAAAAACCATGCTATGTATAACCAGTGGTTGAATCGTTTAGCTCATTTCTTCCTTAGTTTGCGTGACGATCATGGAAAATTAATCCCAATTATGTTTCGCCCTTTTCATGAAATGACCGGCGGTTGGTTTTGGTGGGGTAATCAGCAATGCACCACAAAAGAATATATCGCACTTTGGCGCTACACCGTCAATTATTTAGAAAACAAGGGAGTGCACAACCTCTTGTATATCTATTCGCCAACAAATGTTCCTACATCACAAGCCTATTTTGAACGCTATCCCGGCGACAAATATGTTGATATTCTAGGAGTTGATATTTACCAGGATAAAGGACAAAATGGCCCGGAAAATTTTATATCAGACACACGACGTGACCTTACCTTTATGGTGCAAGCAGCCAATATACGTCACAAAGTAGCAATATTAAGCGAAACAGGGTTATACAACGTTTATATAAATGATTGGTGGACAAACGAGTTATGGAAAGCCATTGAAAATATTCCTATTGCTTATGTATTAGTGTGGAGAAATGCCTGCGCCGGACCTACCCAATTTTTCGCACCATATCCGGGGCAAGGCAGTGCACAAGATTTTCAAACATTGAAGAAGAACCCGAAAATGATTTTCGAAAGTCACTTACCAAACATGTATCGCTAAAATAATAGACCAAAAACCCATATCACTTCATTATTTCTCATTATGATCGATTTTAATAAAAAAACTCAGGAATTAATTCAACATTATGAATTAATTCTCTCACGTAAAAACGAGCCTCAATGTGGAAACGGCATTTTTCACCGATATAAATTTCCCGTTTTAACGGCTGCCCATACCCCACTCTTTTGGAGATATGACTTAAACCCCGACACAAATCCATACCTGATGGAACGGATTATGATCAATGGGGTCTTCAACGCAGGAGCTATCAAATTAAACGGGAAATATTATCTTGTAGCAAGAGTGGAAGGAGCCGACCGGAAATCATTTTTTGCTGTTGCTGAAAGTCCCAATGGAGTGGATAATTTTAGAATGTGGGATAGTCCGCTCATTATGCCCGAAACTGATGAGCCTGATGTCAATATCTATGATATGCGACTAACGGCTCACGAAGATGGCTGGATATATGGGGTCTTTTGTTCGGAGCGACAAGATCCAAACGCACCCACGGGCGATCTCTCTTCCGCTGTAGCTGTGGCTGCCATTGCACGGACCCAAGACTTGATTTCGTGGGAACGATTGCCCAATCTACAATCAAAAAGCCAGCAACGAAACGTAGTACTTCACCCCGAATTTATCAACGGGAAATACGCACTTTACACACGTCCCCAAGATAGTTTTATCGAAGCAGGTTCCGGAGGTGGCATCGGATGGGCTCTCATTGACGATATTGAACACGCCGTCATAACGGATGAAGAAATACTTGACCCCCGTTATTATCACACTGTGAAGGAGCTTAAAAACGGAGAAGGGCCTCATCCAATCAAAACAAAACAAGGTTGGTTGCACCTCGCTCATGGTGTCCGGCCCTGTGCTGCGGGACTTCGATATGTTTTATATATGTACATGACTGATTTAAAAGACCCTTCAAAATTAACAGCATCACCAGGAGGTTATTTTATGGCTCCCGAAGGAGAAGAACGCATCGGTGATGTATCAAACGTCCTCTTTTCTAATGGTTGGATTGCCGACGATGATGGCACTGTATTTATCTATTATGCCTCATCAGACACGCGAATGCACGTAGCTGTTTCAACAGTCGACAAGTTGGTGGACTATTGCCTGCACACACCTGCTGACGGGTTTCGATCTGCGACTTCAGTCAAATCCATACAATCGCTTATTGAGCATAACAGACCGTTTATTCAATCAATAAAAGAGGCTTTGCCTTCTTTATAAATTCTCAAAAATCACTTCATATTCAAAATAATTAGTCTATCACCAAAAGCACCATTATCTTTGCTCAAAGAAATGAAGTGCTCATACCAAAACAACACACCTTACCACTTAATATGACAGCAATCAAGTTAAAAGAAAAAATCGGTTATGGATTTGGCGATTTTGCTTCGTCGATGTTCTGGAAGATTTTCACCATGTATCTTCTGTTTTTCTATACAGATATCTTTGGGCTACCGGCAGCTGCTGTTGGTACCATGTTCTTAGTCACCCGGTTTTGGGACACAATTTTCGATCCTGTTGTCGGAGTCATCAGTGACAGGACGAAATCAAAATGGGGAAAGTTTCGCCCCTATTTATTGTGGTTTGCACTACCCTTCGGAATCATAGGCACATTAATGTTCGTTACTCCTTCTTTCGGGAGTACCGGCAAACTGATCTATGCTTATGCAACATATTCCTTAATGATGATGGTTTATTCCTCCATCAACGTGCCTTATGCCTCGTTGTTGGGTGTCATGTCCTCCGATCCGAAAGAGCGTAACAAATTGTCTTCATACCGCATGGTTTTCGCTTTTATCGGGAGTTTTGTTGCCCTCCTTTTAATCGATCCGCTGGTGCAGTTTTTCAAAAATACCCATCACGGCAACCTTCAAATTGCATGGACAATGGGGGTGATGGTGATTGCTGTTTTGTGTGTTCTATTCTTTTGGGGTTGTTTTGCATTGACCAAAGAACGCATCAAACCGATAAGTGAGAAAACACGCTCTCTCAAAGCTGACGTGAAAGACTTATTTGCTAATCGTCCATGGTGGATATTGCTTGGTGCAGGCATCTCGGCATTAATCTTTAATTCTATTCGGGATGGTGCCGCCGTCTATTATTTCAAATATTATGTACAGACAGACGGTATGGTACAATTACCCTTTATGAGTCTTTCGCTTACATTGACTACTCTCTATTTAGTCTTAGGTCAGGCTGCTAATATTTTGGGGATCATTTTAGTCACCCCATTAGCAAGTAAAATTGGCAAAAAAGGAGTTTATCTCACCTCCATGTCTGTTGCCACCATCCTCAGTATTTTATTTTTCTTCCTCAATCCTCACAGTATTGGGTTAATGATGGTGCTTCAATTTTTCATTAGCATGTGCGCAGGCAGTATTTTCCCCTTGTTATGGTCTATGTATGCCGACATTGCCGATTTCTCCGAATGGAAAAACAATCGTCGGGCTACAGGTCTTATCTTTTCATCCTCATCCATGTCGCAGAAATTCGGATGGGCAATTGGTGGGGCGCTTACCGGTTGGTTGCTTGGTTTTGTTGGGTTTCATGCCAATGTGATGCAAACTCATGAAACATTAACAGGCATTCGGATGATGTTAAGCTTCTTCCCTGCAATAGGGACGGCCTTATCCGTTATTTTTATCGCTTTCTATCCATTGAACGAGAAAAAACTTATAGCTATTGTATCCGAGTTGAATGAGCAACGGAAACAACCCTAAATTCATTTGAATAATGACAACCAATACATTCCAGATAGAAATGCTCGATGAGTTGAGAAACAACATCTTGCCATATTGGATGCAAAAAGCAAAAGACCTGCAAAACGGAGGCTTTCTCGGACGAATAGCAGGTGATGAAACACGTTATCCTGATGCTCCGAAAGGAGCTATTCTTCATGCCCGCATTTTATGGACATTCTCAGCCGCATACTCGCTCATTGCGAATCCTCAATATCTTGACATTGCCAATGAAACACAAGCTTACCTTCTATCCAATTTTAAAGACAACGAGTTTGGAGGTTTCTATTGGCTCATCAACAACAACGGACTCCCCAACGACACAAAAAAACAAATGTATGCACAAGGATTTGCAATGTATGGATTGAGTGAACATGCCCGTGTAACAGGAAATCAACAATCCCTTGAACAAGCAATTGAGATATACCATCTGATCGAAGAAAAAAGTTTCGACACAAAGGGAAATGGTTATTTTGAGGCCTTCACCAGGGATTGGAACGAAATTTCCGACATGCGCCTTAGCCTCAAAGATGCCAATGAGAAAAAGACGATGAACACTCACCTCCACATCCTTGAAGCCTACACAAACCTTTTTCGAATATGGCCATCTATGCAGCTAAACATAAGTCTGAGTAACCTGATCACGCTTTTTCTCGATAAATTCATTGATAAAGAGACAGGGCATCTTCAGCTCTTCTTTGATGAAAACTGGAATAAAAAGGAAGGTGTTATCTCTTATGGCCATGAAATCGAAACCTCCTGGTTACTTCACGAAGCTGCCGTTGTGCTCGGAGATAAATCCCTTCAGACAAGAGTAGAAGCCATGGTGTCCAAAATTGTGGATGCAGCCCGCGAAGGCTTGCAACCGGATGGAAGTTTGCTTTACGAATTAGATACCACAACCGGTCATGTTGATGCAGAACGCCATTGGTGGGTTCAGGCAGAAGCTGTTGTAGGATTATGGAAAGCATACCGCCTGCTTGGAGTCGACACCTACAAACAAGAGGCTTTTGACTGTTGGCACTACATTCAACAACATATCATTGATAACGTAAACGGCGAATGGGTTTGGAGTATCAATACCGATGGGACGGTCAATCGTAATGGAGACAAAGCAGGTTTTTGGAAATGCCCCTACCATAACAGCCGTATGTGTATGGAAATTGCACATGAAATGCTAAATGCAAAAAGATAGGCTAATGACATTCTGGAATTAAAACTTATGATTTCAATAGACAATTATATCAACTTGAGCATTTTACTTCGGGCCAACATACAAGCTCCCATTATACCAACATCATCACCTAATCTTGTTACCCGCACAATGGTATCTTTGTTGACCAAATTAAGAGAATACTTACGAATAGCCGATCGAATGGGTAATACCAAATAATCGCCCACAACCGACAAATCACCTCCGATAACAACCAATTCAGGGTTGAAGATATTAATCAATCCGGCTAGATGTTTCCCTAAATAGGATCCAACATGCTCCATCGACTCAATTGATAAAACATCGTCATGGAGTGTTGCATTAACAATATCATCCATCGTTACAATGTTCTGTCTGAATTTCTCTTCAACACTGGTGCTAGAACCATTTTCAATCTTCTCTTTCATTATTCGATAAATAGCCTGACCGGAAGCTTCCGTTTCCAAACATCCTTTTTTACCACAATGACATAATATTTCATTATTTGCTGCCGGATAATGACCAAACTCACCCGAAAAACCGGACTTCCCATAATAAAGCTGTCCGTTGAGAATCATACCTATGCCTAAGCCCCAACTCACATTGATAAATAACAAATTCTTTTCTCCGTTAGTATCACACATATATTCTCCATAAGCCATTGCTCGTGAATCATTCTCAATGCTAACCGTATAACCAAGCCTTTCTTCAATCGTTTGGGCCATTGGTTTTTCATCAAAATAAAAAAAGCTATAACTATATCCGGATTCTGAATTAACACGTCCTGAAATATTTATTGCTATATTTTTAATCTTTTCTTTGGAGATTGTGAGTTTATCAATAAAGGACGAAATAATAAAACATAACTGATCGAGACAATGGGTGGTGTTTTCCAAAATAAAGGGGATATTTCGTTTCGTTTTAATTATTTCTCCCTTAAAATCTGCTAAGGCAATATGTATACTAAAATGGCGAATATCCACCCCGATATAGTAACAAGCCTCCGGATTCAATCCATAAACGTTGGGGCGTCTTCCTCCGCTTGTTTCCTGCTTTCCATAATCTAAGACATAACCCTCATCAATTAATCTGCTAATTAATTTCGTGATGGTAGGTACACTCATATCCATTTCCTTAGAAATATCCGCAATCGATAAGTCTCCTTTAAGAATAAGATACTCAATAATGTTTCTCATATAGAGAGCATTCTTATTCCCTGATTCTAATTCTAAAATAAAATTTTTTATCATGATTGCTTCATTTAATCGCTATTTTCAAATAAATAGACTATTTTTCCACGAAATTGCCCAGATTTCAAATGAGAGGAGTGACAATTTTTGGCTCCTCTACAAAAGTTACAATATATGATTCACCAAATTAAGTAGCAAAGGTACATAATTTGCGAAATGAAACAAGCGGGAAATATAACCAACAAATCATTGCCAAGGCTATTGAGGTTATATCTGCTTTGTTTGTCCAGAACTTACACTCAAAGCATATTTCAGATCAGTAAAGCAACTTTGCATGACCCCTAATGAAGATTATATATCTTTTATGGTTGCTCTTCTAATACAGAAACACCGCTGCTTGTTCCAAAATAGATTGCATTGTCATGAACAGTAATGGTTTGTACCCTGTTATCAATAAGCCGACTGTTTTCTACGGTATAGGTAATCCAGTTCTTTCCATTAAAAAATGCTATTCCTTTGTTGGTGCCAATCCAAATGTTCCCTTTAGCATCAATAGCAATTGATAAAATTAGGTTACAGGGTAATCCGCTATTCTCTTGTCTGTAAATAATCCAGTGTGAACCATTGATTTTTACCAATCCGTCACATGTTCCCGCCCAAACATTTCCTTTATTATCAGCTGCTAACGAGTAAACATCATTGTCGGGAAGTTGACTGTTATCTTTATTGTAAAGTGTCCAACTGTCATGCTCAAGCTTGGATAACCCGTGGTATGTTCCAATCCACATTCTGTTTTTGGAGTCACAAGCAATGGAAGTCACGGTGTTATCTCCAAGTTTCATACTGTCTGATTTATATGACCTCCAACATTGCCCATTATAGTTGGCAGCTCCTCCGTTCCAATTACCAATCCAAATATTACCTTGATGATCAGCGGTGATCACATTGACTGAATTGGTGGGAGAAGCTTCTTTTACATTTTTCCAGATAGAATCACTATCAGATTTGTAAACGCCACCGCCCCACAATCCGACCCATTTAGTATTACTGCGATCGATATAAAGGCTTTGCACATATATGCCTCCTATGCCTTGCAATTCCCATTGTTTCTCCTCTTTTTTATATATGCCATCGCTGGTTCCTACCCATAAACATCCTTGCTTGTCAAAGCAAATGGCAGTAATGTCGTTTTTTGGAGAATAACCTTCTTCAGTTATTTTGAAGCTAGTCCATTTTCCTGCTGAAAACAAATAACAAGCAGAAAGCAGGAAGAGCAATGAAAATATTTTTTTCATATGAATCTGTTTTATTTTTACACATTGGTTATGTGGAACCCGCTTACAAATTAACTCGAAGGAATCTATTTTGTTCAATGTCTCGTTGAACTCGTAAACTCGTTTCATCGTCATTGATGAATCGTTTTTTAGCTACGCTGACCTTTGGTTCATGTTCGTTTCATATCTTTTTATGACATTATTGTTGAACCTTCAGCCAATTCATATAGTCAATATAAAGTTTCTCGGAGTTAGCAGAACCAACGGAAGCAATTGATTCTGGTTTATTCATGATGCCTAGATATTGATACACCAAAATATTTTCAACAAACGGAGAAATATCCTCCATTTGTTTGAGTATTCGCTCAAAATTCGCCGGAACTAACGCGCTGGCATACACATCACCCTCAAATTCAAATATTTCCATATCCGCCCAAAGCCTTGATCGACCCGCCTTAGCATGAGCTATGTAGAGTGACTCATAATATTTCCCCGCCATACCAACTTTAGTCTTCCTCACACCGACTTCATCCTGATAGGCTATAATATCCACATCCAGTCTTTCGAGCTGCTTCACATATTGATCGTTCGCACGGATTGATTTCGTACCATAAGGAGCAATTAAATTGACCGATCTTGGTGTCAATTCTTTGGCTATTTTATTACATTGATTTACGTAGTTGATAGTGGTCTCATCTATTGTATTCCAAAGTTCTGATTCGTTCGGATAGTACCAACCATAGAAGCTTTTGTGATGAGAATATTTCTCGGCTACTTCTTCCATACCTTTTTCCCTTAATTTCAAAACTTTGGTATCGGTCATCATATTATATGTATCTCCCCCACTCGACCAAAAATCGTTACCAACAAAAAATTTGATACCACACTCGTCGGCAGCCGATAGCACTGCTTCCAGCGGATCTGCACAAGCATAGTCGTAGCGCGGTTGAAGTTTTGAAGGATAAAAAGTTTTACCCTCGTTAGCCACTGCCATCAACACAAGATATTCCATACCGGTTTCGCTTATCTCCTTTACTTTAGCTTTCCATTGTTCTTCTGTAAATTTAGGCAACACCGAATTCCAATATTTGCCTTCTGGTGCAAAACCATGGGTAAACTCAAACCAGGATCCCATGATTGGTTTAATTTTCGGGTTTCTTTTTGCTTCTGAAGAAATTGCTCCGAATACTTGATTTGCAACCAATAAAGATGCAGAAGTTAAACCGAAGGCTTTTAAAAAATCTCGTCTGTCCATACGCTTTGTTTTTAGCAGTTTATTCTATTTCAACAACCGGCTGTATTCCTTGGATATCCTCTTTTGCAACAATAACTGTTAGTGTCTTTTCTTCACCCGGGAATAGGGTAACGAAATTATCGCTCCAGAAAGAGGGAAGAACTTCCTCATGTGTTGCTTCATTGCAAAGCCATAAACGATTAAAAAACGAGAGTTGATTGGTTTCATTTTTTAGATTTATCGTCCATTTCACTTCTTTGCCTTGATCAATCTTTACAATCTTTTTTGCTAATGTTACTTTTGGTAATGTGACAAGAGAAGAAAAATCTTCATGTTGCGAACATTGCCAATAAAGGTTGTCGGATAAGAGACTATCTTTTTCATCTTTCAAAATCAATTTAACAAAGTAGATCGGGGTACCACTAATTAATTTTGGAATGGGAACATACTCATTGTAACAATCCGCTTCAACCGAAACAGTGTCGGCAAAACTCCATGTTTCTTTCATATCAAAATCTATGATTTTAGCTTCGATTCTAAGTTGACGCAATGCTGCATGAGTTGCATTAATGACTGAGAGTCTTCGACTATTGGCATTCATTTGAATATGAATATGTTCTGCTGCTTTTTTTGTAAAGTAATAGGCCGCATTAGGGTTTAAGAACCAATCATATATTTGCCAACCAACATCCGGCCAACACGAATTGAGTTTCCACAACATCACGCCACTGGTAATATTCCACATTCTGTGGTTGGCAGCTTCGAACATAGCGCGATAGCTATCTGCATTTACATATTGTGCCTCGTTGGCATATTCCTGGGCAGTTGTCGGATTTCCATAGAGTGTTCGAATGGCATTATCATAAGCTCCGAAACAATAGTTTTTACCATCCCAAGCACCATGTTCCGCCCATATACTATCCAATGGATAAATCGGGTTACACAGGGCTTGATTACTGGGGATATTAATCGTCGGTATAAACTTGCTTAAACTACTGAATGTGGGTACGGCAGGGACACCCAATTCGTTGCGAAACATCTGTAAATGAACCTCTTCAATTTTATCAAAATAATAGGATTGGGGATTCCAGTTATAATCTGGAGCTCCATCGTCGGTGGTACCTGTTGGTAAGTCTTCTTTAATGTATGGAGTCAATTTGTCCACATCCCAACTAATACTGGTTGTTGGAATAAAAGGGCGGGTAACATCCAATGCTTTCAACGTTTTTTTTGTTGAGTTGTAGAGATCTTCATCTACAATTACTTCATTGGCATCAAACCATGCTACAATACTGGGGCTGTTGCGTAAACGTTGTACAATACCTTTCACCATATTAGTAGCTAATTGATGATCCAACGGATTATGAGCTGTTTCACTTCCTGGATACATCCGATAACATTGAAAAAAGATTTCCCAATACATCAAACCATACTTATCAAAACTTTCTATAAGGTCGTCAGAAGGAGCAGGATCATCTTCACTACTAACTATATTAATGTTGGCTTCTGCAAGTAGCCGTGTTTCATCAAAAATTCGTTTTCTATTCGTGTTTAGCAACATATCTGGCTGAAGCCAACCTCCTTTGCAAAAAATACGCTCTCCATTAATACGAAATACTCGCCCGTAATCATTGCCAATACGTTTGAGTTCTGTGGTCACTTGTCGTATACCAAAAGTAACCTCTTTAATATCAGAAGTATCTTTATCTGTTTCAAACGAGAGTGTCATCCTATACAGGTATTGTTTTCCATAGCCGTTTGGCCACCATAGATAAGGATTTTTAATTGAAAGGGCAAAAAACTCTTCCGGGTTGAGTTCAATTGGTTTGGTCTCATTTGGATTAATAAGAACTTCTTTCGTAACTACAATAGTTGGCATTGATCCACCAAGATGTTTCGTATATGTGGGAAATTGAAGGTCACTGATTAAATCTATTTTTACAGTCAATCTCCCTTTGACTATTTTGTCAGAGGTATTATTGAGTTCAGTTTGTATTTTGATATTGGCTTTAGTGGTATCTGGTAAAGGTAATATAGTGGTTACATATGGATGTATAACCTCAACTGCTCCGGTAGCTTCAATGAATACATCCCGATAAATTCCCATGTTGCGATCTCGAACAACAGGTGCACAATCCCATCCTCCCGACATTTTTAGTGTTTCATCTTTAAAGATATCGGAAGCGTGCCCTCGTGAATTACCGAAAACTACAAATTGAGTGCCGGGATCCGGATTACCCGGATGATCTACCTGATAAATCTTTACCGCAATGCAATTTTTGCGACCTACTTCTGCAAATGCTGTAATATTAAACCGAAATCGACAAAACATTCCTACAGTTTGCTTATTATTGGCCACTAAATGTCCATTCACCCATACATCGGCACGGTAATTGATGCCTTGAAAAGTAAGCCAAATCTGTTTCCCTTGGTATTGTTTTGGTAAAACAACTACTGTCCGAAACCAGTAAGGATCTTTCCACGGATTTTCCTTCTCTTTCAAGTAGCTGTATTTGGCAAGATCATGTTTTGCATTAAAAGTATCCGAAACATCAGGGATCAGGAAATCGTTCATTCCAAAATGAGGATCTGGATAGGTGCCATTTTTCACGAAAACATTTAGTACTGTAGTAGGAACTGAGGTTTTATACCAAGCATCAGGCTTATACTGAACAGTTGAAACTATTTCGTCTGATGCTTTTACTTCTATGGAATTCTTAATAGCCCAATTGTTCAATAATTCTATCTTTTGGGCGTTAGTCACTATAACAGAAAATATTAATAAAAGCAAAACACCTGATTTTTTCATGACTAAAGAATTTAAATTATTTACAAGATA
>Ga0247847_1000108_pt1 | contig 26597 bp, 15 predicted proteins | sample PFST25metaG_FD_186002 | JGI IMG/M metagenome (GOLD analysis project Ga0247847, IMG submission 186002) | Peat soil microbial communities from Stordalen Mire, Sweden - P.F.S.T25 | ecosystem: Environmental > Terrestrial > Soil > Wetlands > Peat | place: Sweden: Norrbotten County, Stordalen Mire...
AACAGGCACGAGACAATTTAACTGTTGTCGCTCTTGACAACGGTACGTACGGCTCTACCGGAGATCAGTGTACGGCGAGTCAAAAGCTTGACTTGGAGCTTCTGGCGCGAGGTTTTGGGATCGAACATACAACTAAAGCATACACTGCAGAGGATGTGCTCACAGCATTGCAGCTCCAGATAGGTCCTAAGTTAATTCACGTCGTAATAAAGCCAGGGAATGCCAACGTTCCGGACTTACCCTGTTCGGCAGCCGAGATCAAAAGACGTTTTATGGCACATTTGCGCGGTCGGCAGAGGTAGCGGCCCTGTGGAGGCCACGACGCGGGTTCGAATCTCGCCCTCGGCCTTTGATTTTCTCTATCGGTGTTGAATTCGCTTCCGCCTTGAAAAATAAGGGATTTTAGCTCTGCAATTTGTGATTCGATGACGGAAAAGCGCTGATCGAAGCTGCTCACATACTCATCTCGTTGAAGATCGCACAACTTTTGTGCAATAAAGTCGCACGTTTCAGTGCTACTATCAAACACAGTAAGCAGTGCATCACTATCACTGAATGTGACTCGGAAAAAGTAAGCTATCTTACCAATGGCTGAGTTGTAGGACTGCGGCAGCCGGATTAACGGATAACTCATCTTCGGATTTGCCCGTGCGCGGCTGATCTCTGATTTTCCAACATATTGCATAGTTCTGTGCTCCTCTTGAGATGCTTTACCTCGTGTGAATGGATTTTTATTCATTTGCTCGATTGGTTTCATACGCTGGCTTTGGGGTTGCCGTCGTCAAACCTGCTCAATTCTCGTTCTATACCGTAAACACCCATTTCGAGCATACGGTTGATAAGATTCTGATAGCTGTCTCGCATTTTTATGTCATCCACATTTTCTTGATACCCGCGAAATGCTAGCGTAACAGCCGACTGAGCCACAGCAAAAGCTTCTTTTGTGAAATCAAGGCTGTTTTTCCCTTCAATCTCAAGGAAGCGAGAGCACGCTTCTATCGTGATCCCAGGGAGCTTGGCTGTTGATCTAACTAAAGCATGCAGAAGAAGGCGATAGTTCTCTTCGAATGCGCGACTCCTAACAAACGTTTCAACAAGCTTGTTTACACTAGCTAGCTTCTCGTCCTTCAAGTGAGTAAAACAAGTAGCAGCTTTGTATCGAACGCTGCGATCTGAATCCTTAAAAAGTTGGCAGAGTGCCTCCTCGCAGAATGAACTCCGCCCTGAGTCAAACAAATATTTCGCGCACATGTCAGCTACGCCAGCGCGCTGCGCTGGATTATTGCTTGACAAACAGATTTCCGCCACGGGGTATGGTTGTTTCAAGAACAGTGCGATCAGACAAAGGAACTGAGCCCCCAATGTCACAACGTTTTCAAGCTCTGAATGTATCATTCTGAGAAAAACTGGTTCAAGCTCTTCAAAATGAGATTCCAACAAATCGTTCAGGAATCTTGTCGCCGGCGGCGTTCCCAACAAAACGTCATCAGTTTTCACAAGCGCGAAAAAGTCGCGTAAAGCTCGAGTTGGATCGAATGTTGACAATTGCCTGATTATTTCGAAAGCACAGGATCTCACTGCAATGCACTGGTCATTGCATATTTCTGCGATTGTCTGTGCAAGATATTGCTGACATCTGGCAGAAGGGAGACGATTCTCATCGTTACCGATTATGTCAGCTATCGCCAGTGCTGCCAATCCCCTCACAGAATTCAGTCCGGCGGTGAAAATATCTCCAGCGTAGGAGTGTTCTCCGGCTGTAGCTTCTTCGCGCCACCATTCTTGCGATGGATCAGGGTCTTCTACGGCATACCATCTCAGAATGGCTAAAGCTTCCTTAGTAAGGGGCTCCTTTCCAAAGTTGCTAAAAACATCGCAAATCCCGCGACCATACGGCTTACCTGCAATCTTATGACAATGCTTACATAGTTCAATTCGCGTCGCAGCATCCAAGTCGCTCTTAGCGACTCCGCGCAAAATAGCTTCGTAGTAATGATGATTTATGTCATCAGAGAGTGTCAGGGCTAGCCGAGCAAAGCGTTCGGGATTTTTTCCAGTCTCAAGCTCAAGAAGTGACGATAGCTCATAGGAGCCGCCTACTAAATTATCGCCTGAAAAAAAGTGAGCATCGCGATCGTGTAGTTGAACCGCATCTAACCACTCGTGATCTGTTAACTTAGCCGCTACCTCTTCCGGAATCGGTGGTTGGGCGTAACCGCCTTTCGCTTTTGGCGGCTCTAAAGACTCATTTCCAAACTCCTGCCTTAAGGTTTTTAGACGCTTGCTAGCTGGGCTACTTAACCGGGAAGGTTGAACTCCGCTAAGTAATATAAATTGCGCGCGCCTCGTTGAACGAGAATCTCGGGTATTTTTTTCCTCAGCATCGTGATAGTTCAATATCTGTCCCTCAATCAGCGACATATTTCGCTGAGAGCAGTATGGCGAAATAGCTTCTAGAAGCTCCTTTGATGCCCAGTATTGGTTTCCCACATAGCCAGTTCCATAATATTCTTGCCGGGTGCAGAGATAACGTGCAGCATGATCCGCCAAGACTTGCCCATTCGCTCGATAGCCACGAACCAGCAAATAGTGCACGGTTTCGAAGTCTGACTGCTGTAGTTCAGAAGCCAGGTTTTTGAAGCTGTCTGGGTGCTTTAAGGCTAGTTCGTGAAAAGCCCTTTCCATAGCAGTTAACAAGGTATCGCTGCTCTTGTATCCGCCGTCGTAGTGCCTGAAGCGCCATACATGATCCCTTAAGAGAGCTCCTTTTCTCTCGCTCTTTCTTTCATCAGTGGTGAGATGCATTACGTAGGACATGAAAGGGAAAATGTTTTGAAAAAATTGCAAGGGTGCGTTAGTTGCGCATTTCAAAAGGAGTAGGTCTTGATGAAATGCTGGTAATATGTTTTTGTTGTTGTCAAACGGGTTGCGCTGGCCAGACTTAAGACTCAAGTCCAAGGATCGGTCAAGATAATGCCCAATTACTCGACAAGCCCAATCGGGATGTTTATCGGACAACGGCGTGATTAAATGCGACAGATAGTCATACCCTTGGGAGTTTAAGCCATTATCGAGCTTGCCATTCTTTATTAGCTGCAAAAGGAGATTGAGGAGGTCTAGATCTAGGCTGAAATCGATTTGCGGAATGAATTGCGCAAGTCTTACACCCATTTCGCTTGAAACGAAGGAATGCAACAGCTCTGCCGCTCGATGTGGTCGGTCTTGCGCGACTTTCGGTATCAGAGCTAGTACTCGATCAGCCAGTTGCTCCATATTTGCCCATTTTTCAATCCAGCCGAGTGAGTCAATCTTATTAAACCAGAATATTGACTTGGCCAAGACATTCCACGCAGAGTCCCGACACGAGTTTGTGCTGTCGTTGATTATGTCGACGATAATTTCGCATTCCTCGGTTATTGGATCATCAAACGACGCTAGCATATCAAATATCAACTGCTTTATGTGAAAAGGCATTTCGGAATTGCTAAGCAAGAAATCTATATTAGAAAAGTAGCGTTCGCGATGCATGTCGCGATCAAATAACAAAAGACTCCTGATTTGGGGGCGATGCGACAAATAATACCCCTCCTCTTGCACATACGCGATTAGGTTGCGGTTGTTCTCATAGAAATGACGAGCAAGAACAAAGTTGAAGAAACTCTCATGAAAGAGTGAAAAATGCTTTCCTACGCGAATCAAAAGACCTTCTGAAGCAATCGCCGTAACGCAGTGTTCGCACTTGTCAAATTTCTTTTCAGGAACAAGCAGCGTTTGCTGATCGGTGAAGCAATCAGCAAACATCGTCATGATCTTTACGAACATCTCTTCTGGACAATCGTAATTATATAAAAGGATCTTTTTCTTGTATTTCCACAAGCTCTCGAACAAACTTGACGTGTTCGCAGCATATCTGCCATCGAGTTCGTCCTCAATTTCAATAAACAGTTTCAAATGCAGCGGTATTGACAGGAGTTGGCTAACCGCATTAGTAAGCGTGATATCGGGCTTGAACTTACTTATCACCTGATTTACGCTGTTGACCGACAGCCTACTGACAGTGATAGCTTCTTTGATTGCAAGTTGATGTATGAGCCTTTTTACGGATCTGTCATCGCTCAAACTAAAACTCTTGCACGCTATGAGTAGTTGGAGATTCGGGTGATTTTTCAGTTCTGATATGAGCTCTGAGATGCAATACAGGAGCTCTGGAGATTCTTTGATAAGACCCACGGCATCGAACTGATCTAAGATCAGCACGGATCTGCCGCCGTGTGCGATTTCAGCAAGGACGTCTAAAGGAGATCCAGACAAGCCGAGCATTTCGCCGAGCTGTTCTGGAGATTTGGCAGACTGATACCAATCTAGGCGGAGTGCCAAAACAGGAACCCCTTGCTTGACCAATGAATCCAGTACCTGGATGAGGATACCGCTTTTCCCCCATCCGCTTTCACCAGTAAGCAACACGTGCGTCGTCGCACCTGAATTGGCATCCGATTCAAATCGTTTAAGAATCGTGTTCGCTTCCTTTCTTGGAATGATTTCGCCATTTATGTTATTGTCTTCAAAAGTAAGGACATAATTCTTGTTTGCTTTTTCAAGCTCCGCTAAAGCATGAGTATCATTTCTGATTCTTCGGCGCTGAATGCCATCTTGCTCCAAATGATGCCATATGTCAATCGCTCTTAACTCGCGATCTACGCTTTTTTGTGCTAGACTTAGTAGAACTGCTCCGACTCCTGCAGCATCTCCGATTACCAAGTAGTCCAAAGATTTCAGCATCCATCTTTGTAGAGAGAGTTCGTCGACGGTTCTCACTTCGATGCGTTTCAATAATTTAAACGCCTCATCTTCTGAGCACTGTTGCCACTCCTTGCGAAGCAGGTCAAGCTTTTTCGCAAGTGCTGAGCTCAAATTGGTTAGAAAATCTGCAAGCGTACTCGCTTTTGTAGCTCTGTAAGATAACTCCTGGAGTTCGTATGCGGCATGGGCTGACAAGAATAGGCACCTGGCGTTTTCATTCTCACACAAAATCGTTTTGAAATTCTTGAGAACGTTACTTTTTCTTTTCCCGCCAGCAAGTTTGCTAATTGTCCATTTTCCTAGATCGGTGCAGTAACTTTTAACTTGGCAATATTCGCGTATTCCATTTCTTATGATTATGAAATCGATCCCTTTCACTTTCGATTCTGTCGGCTGTATGTGAATCGCACGTGCGTGCTCATCCATGACTTCAGTCATGGAAAGGCTCATCCACAGGTCTTCGTAGCGATTACCGATCTTATCAGAAGGTCCGCCTCGTTCAGGCATCGACAGCCTCCCGGTTTAGCCCATCATACTCGGCATGCATTTTGTGAACGGATTTTCATACTACCTATCTGGTTATCAAGTTAGCTGAGCAACTAGGACTAGAAGATCAAATATCGTGAAATCGCTTTTTTTCAAATAACATTATACGCCTTAGGAATGTCAAGAAGATCCTGTGACTCATAAGTTATCAGCGCGACTCTTGCTCGCGTGGCTTTATAAAAGAGGCGCGTAATGGGGCTCAATTTGGGATTCAAAAACAATTTCTTAAAACTTCATGCGTTGGAGAATGCTTGCGCTACCCCCCCCTAAAAGCGCCTGCTCAAGCGCGTGGGATTTATGCCGTCGCTCCTTTGCGCAATCGCGCTCAACAGAGATCGCAGACAGACATCGGAAAAGGCATTTTCTTTATAAGCAGCACGCTTTTTGGTGTAAAGAATATAGGGAATATAGCGAGTGTAACTAATAGAAAGGATGCTACATCAAACGCAACCAGGCAAATGAATAGGATTACTTAAATTTCTTTTTTGCTTACCCACCCTCTTATTCTCGTCGGCTGAGTTTATTCGAAGGCAGAACGTCTTAATTGACCGGATTGAGCGTGTGGGCTGGAGTGCCAAGCTTTCTATGAATTAACACACAGGCTTGCTCTGAGCGTAATCTAACAATCTCGCCTTTTGTCAGTTCATACATCTTTTCATCGCTTCCAATGAATTCTGAAACGTCACTCAGCGAGCGGATTTGGACGTTACGAAGTTGATCTTCGTCCTCGTAATCTTCGTCTTTCCAATAAACGAGCTTCTGGGTCATGTCGGTCCGATCAGCTCTTCTTTCTCTAACGTCTTGTCGTATACCGAGCAAATGCGGAGAGTTAGGGAGCATTTGAGGCACCCCCGCCCTGTCTTTCTTATTTGCTATCTTTGTCAAGCCGGATTGCTTTCGGCGCTTGCATAGCACGTCTGATATATCACCAGGAACACGCGCTATCGCATCCTTCTTTAGCGAGTAGAGCATGAGATCACTACCGATGAAACTTGGGACATCATCAAACATCTGCACCTTGACGTAAACGATTGACAGCTCACTGGCCAGCTCATCGGCTTTATTTAGGGCTGATCTATGCTTGCTGGGGCCTGCTATATGGATAAAATCTGCCTCATTCATTTCGGAGTTACTTCGATCAGCTTCGGAAGGTGTTTCCGAATAGAATGAAGGGCGTTTTTGGCCTCTGTTTCTGGTTTTTCGTTATTGAAAAGCCGTTTAGAGGCCTCTGTCATTGATACGATTTCGTTCCCTACCCTAGGCCAGCGCCTTTTCAGCACATCAAGGCGAGCTAGCCAATATTCTCTAACTTCGTCTGTGCGTCCCCATATCATTCTAGTTCTCTATTGTTCTTGCTTCCAACCCTAAGAGGGAAGATCGCGAATGCGCCACGATTAGCCCGCGCTTTGCCTGTTCGCTCGCGGCATGGCGTAAGCGCTCCAATCTAGTAGAACCCCTTATACACCTCGCCGAGGTTTATGCCAGCAATCGTCTTGTCGCGATAGAACAGTTTCTTCTCTTGAACGGCGGCCTGTAATTGTGCGTTCGAAATGCCGTTTTGCAAAGCTAGATACGCTTCCATGAACGCCGCGAGGTCATCGGCTGCTTTGACCAGCTCACCGTCGACCGGATTGTACCGGTCATGGTTGTATGACGCGGTGATCGCGTCAGAGGTTGTGTGGCGCACTTGGCCGTCGATCGTCACTTTCGACACAAACTCTTCCTCGGTAAACATCCGCATCTCGGGCTGCCAAGCCTTTGGGATGAGCTCTGGCCCGTAAATTCTGCGCTCCATCTCTTCCCGTTCAAAGTCTTTCACGAAGCGGTCGAGGCCCGTAGCTGCCCTCTTGACGGGACTGATGATGTCTTTGGTGAGAACTTCGGGAAGGTCGTGGAACAGTCCGGTGAAGTAGTTGTTCGCACGACGCTTGGGACACGCGTCGATCTCGAGTGAGAATAGGTACGAAAGGATTGCTACAATCAGCATATGGCCAAGCACGGAGGTCCGCGGGATGCGGTAGAGCTGCCCCCATCGTCCTTGAAATCGCAGGCGCCCGCACAAGTCGACAAAGTTCCGATAGGTCGGGAAAAGGGCAAGATAGCGCAAACCTTCGACGTCTGCGAGTGGCTCCTGGCGCCTCTGCAAGCCCCGTCGGATCTCGTCAATCTCGTAATCGCCCGCATTTTCGCGTTCTATGATGTCGAACTCCCACTTGGTCGCGTAGAAGTGGGCGGCGTCGAGTACCTTCCTGCTGACGGTGTCCGGTGGGCGGAACAGATATGCTTCAAACCGTTTGTCGAGTCCGTGTAGATTGGAGATGAGGGGCTTGAAGCGCGTATAGACCTCGGTCTTCAGCTCGTTAAACGTCTCCTCGTTTGCCTTGATCTTCTCGAAGATCTGGGGTTTCAAGTCGGTGAGAGTGAGGCGCTCGAAGTATTCGAAGAGACCGCCCTCGATGACCTCGATCCAGCTGAAGTCGCTGCTGTGTTCGGCGAACTTGCCGAGCACGTACGCAATGGCCATCTTGTGCCCCTGCTTGTCGAGTTCTGTCAGCGGGACGGGGCACAACTTGTCGTTCCAGCGCCGCATTTCAGCCGCTTGAAAAAGCTCAACGAGGAGGTCCTTTCCAATCATGATTTTTGGTTTCAATAATTCTTGTCAAAAAGCTTTCATATAACAAATCAAGGCGCTACCCAATATATTTGACTCAAATGTTTGAGGCAGATTTGACAAGACGAAATTTAAGCCAAGACACAGCAAAGAAATGATAAGGGCAACTTTTAAGCATGCGTCTTCCCCTTTCTGAGTGTTTCTTATGCTCATCAACCCGTCTCAACAGAAAGCGATAGAAGAAGACGGCATCCAGCTGATTGTTGCCGGACCCGGTTCGGGCAAAACCCGTGTCGTGACCGAGAAGATTCTGCACCTCATCAACACGGGTGTGAAACCCCAAAGCATTCTTGCCCTTACGTTCTCCGAAAAAGCGGCGAGCGAAATGATCGAGCGGCTCGAGCAACACATTGACCCTTCTGACCTTAGCATCGGCACCTTTCACTCGTTCTGCCTCGACGTGCTTCACGACAATGTACTCGACTCGGGAATCAGCTTTGCTTCAGGCGTCATTAGCAGGGCAAACCAGCTCGTGTGGGGGCTGCGCAACATCGACGAGTTTGGGTTTGAGGAGATCGAAATCGGAAATAATGCGACAGAAGTGGTCGAGTCGATCATTGACGGAATTAGCGCTTTTAGAGACGAGCTCATCACCACGCAAGAACTTGAGGAGTATCTCAAGCGCAAAGAAGGCGAGCAGTGCGGAACAGCAGAGCAGACGTACCGCAACCAACTTAACGATCTCCTCAAGGTGTACAAAGCGTATGCCGTTTACAAGCGGAAAGAGCGGCTCCTCGACTTTGACGACATGGTTCACGAGGCCTCTGCCCTTTTCGATCGGAAGCCCGCGTTATTGCAGCTGTACCACGATCGCTACACCCATATCCTAGTCGATGAGTTTCAAGATACAAACTACGCGCAGCTCTATCTGGTCAAGCAGCTCGCCGGGGACAACGTCTGCGTCGTCGGGGATGATGATCAATCCATATATCGGTTCAGAGGTGCGTATCTTACGAGCTTCAACGACTTCAAAGAGCGCTTTGCCCGGTGCAAGGAAACGCTCCTGGATCTCAACTATCGAAACTCGGGTAACATTTTAGCGTGTGCGCTCGAGTTGATGAGCAGCGCACCCAACCGCGAGGAAAAAAAGCTGGTGACGCGCAACACAGACGGAGATAAGGTCATCGTCGCGCGTTGTGAAAACGAGCAGGCTGAGGCTCAGTTTGTTTGGCAGGAAATAGAGCAATTGGTTGGCACGCGGTTCGTTTCTCGAGCTGGAAACGAGGCGCCCCTCACTTACCGAGACATTGCAGTTCTCAGCAGGCGTCGCGTGGAAGGCGTCAAGTTTTACGCCGCGTTGCGTAAACGTGGGATCCCGTGTGAGTTTGTCGGTGAAGTAGACTTCTTTGCGACCGCGGTCATTCGGGACGCTTTAGCGTACTTACACATCATTGAGAATCCTTTAACGGCAGGCATTTACCTCAATCGCATCTTGAAACTCTCTGGCATCACCGAAGTGAACGTGCAGCGGCTTAACGCGTGCGCAGAACGCTTAGCGTGGGACGACGACTCGAGCGACTTCGTTTACGAGTGTATGCTCGATGTGGGGGGCCACATAGACACACAAGTGGACCACGTGAGCGAAGTCACACGCACAATCGAGCAGTTATTACAACGAAAAGATCGTTTAACGCTTTCCGAGCTTGTTTACGATCTTCTTATGCGTTCGACAGATCTGTACAAGCGGAGCCTATATCAGGAGAACTGGCGCGACGCTCAGCTCCTCAACAAACTATACGAAATTGCGGAGGAGTACGAATCTATCACGAAGCACCCATCGGTCACCGATTTCCTCGACTATCTTGGACTTCTGAGCGGATTCCAAATTGAGCTCGAAGAAGCAGAGGAGACGGACAGCGTCAAGGTGATGACCGTTCACCAAAGCAAGGGAAAAGAGTTCTCGGTCGTTTTTGTCGTTGACACAGCCACAAACCGGTTTCCGTTGCGGTATCAGCAGAAGCCGTTTTGTGTGCCAAATGACCTCGCAAAGGGGCTCATGACAGGGGACGATGAAAAGGCTCTTTATGAACAGGAGGAGCGCCGTCTCTTTTTCGTGGCGATGACGCGGGCAGAACAGAAGCTTTATTTGACCTTGGCGGAGCGGTATGGCCAGAACGTTAGACAGACGAAACCCTCGAAGTTTCTCGAAGAGCTCCATTTTGAAGCTAATCCACGTATTGAGGTCAAGGAAGTGCGCGATGGGTCGGTGCAGAATTTCCGGACGGTTGAAAGTGCCGTTGAACAAGCGAAGGCCCTCCTTCAAGCGCAGGCCATTCGCGCTATTCAGAACATGCAGCCGAAGACGGCCCTCCAAAAAGTCATTGAACTCGAGAAGTTCCGCATCCTCGAAAGTGGAGGACGCCTTGAGGACTTTAAACTTCCCTCTCTCTCGATTGAAGACAGGGACGCAGAGCTGTTACAGCTTTTTGCGGGAAAGCACACACCGCTGATCAGTGACGATCATCACTTTTCGGCATCTGCCCTTCAAACCTTTGATAACTGTCCGATGCAGTACAAATTGAGCTATGTCTTGCGCGTTCCTACCGCGGGAAAGACGTACTTTAACCTAGGGGGCGCGGTTCACGAGGTCATTGAGCACCTCACAAGACAAGAGCTCGAAGGGATTCCGCCAACAAAGGAACAAGCGCTCGCTATGCTCGAACATTTCTGGTCATCTGCTGCTTATGCATCAAGAAAGAAAGAATGCGAGGACAAGGAGCGCGCGGAGCAAATGATTGACACTTACCTTGCTTGGCAATCGCAAAACGAAAACGAGGTTATTGACGTCGAGATGAAGTTTGCGTTTGACTTAAGCGGTCGTATTGTCAAAGGGTTCATAGACCGGGTTGAGCGGACCCCTGAAGGAAATTTTGTAGTGATCGACTTTAAAACTGGTTATCAGTCAGAAACCAAGAATAGCATCAAAGAGAACATACAGATGAACGTTTATTGCCTTGCTATCCTCGAGAAGTTTGGCGCCCTTCCATGTAGAGCATCGCTCTTTTATGTAAAGCATGAAAAAATGGTGGACTACTTCCCTGATAGCGAACAGCTCGAAAAACAGAAGACGCGGTTAACAAGTATGATCGACGAGGTTCTGTCGGAGCGATTTCCTGGAAACCCAGCGTACAAAACGTGTCGCTTCTGTGATTACGAAGCCCTCTGTGAAGAGAAGGAAATTAAAGGCGATTAGCAATAGAACTACTGAGAGCGATAAGAGATTTGTCACGAGCGTCGGAAACGCTGCTTATAGAAGCACGCATAGGCGACATCTCTGTGCAGAGCCTCGTATTTGATATCAGTAGAGAAGACCCTGGGGGAAGCGCTTTTCTTAGCAACTTAAGGGAAATAGGCGGACAACGTCGAAAAAAACGCTATCACAAAAGGCAACGTTGTTAGATGGCATTTTCATGCCACCGCATACACGCTGCGCCCTGCGCCATAGTAGGAGTCATAGACGTGCTGGAACACGGCCGTCGTTTTTTGCTCGAACAGTTCCGGCGTGTAGGCTCTAGGCAAGCCCTGGTCGAGCAGTTTCTCGATCGTCACCCGCACCTCAGCGCGGGATTGCTGACGCTTTCGCCAATCAAGCACTAGTTTGCCCTCTTTGAGAGTAGCTAGCAGCCCCCTGGCGGTGGCTTTAACCTTGTCCCGGTCCGAGTCACTCAAGTCAATCTGCGGTTTGGTCAAAAGATCAAAGAGCGCTAGTTCCTCTTCATCAAGTTGTTCGCCCACGCCCCGCTGCTCTTCCTCATTCAGACTTTTGGCGAAGGCCATCAGTTGCTGGAAGAACTCCTCGGCATTGAGGCTGCCCGCATTGTAGGCGTCGATCATAGCCTGGAATCTCTCCAGATAATCCATGCGCGTGCGGTTGAGCCGCACCATGGCCATGAGCTTCTGCGCGACGGTCCCCTTGAATTGCTCGTTTATGGTGCGTTTGCGGCCTATTTTGAATTTCTCGGCGAGGGCCTCGAAGTCAAACGCGCTCAGATCAATCAGGTGTTCATCACCGTCGGTCGTGCCCCCCTCGCGGATGACATACCCCTGAGTGGCGACGGAGCGGTCGAGCAATCCTTCTACCGGCTGCATGACCATCGAGATGTCCGGCGGTGGCGGCAGCGCGCGGATCTTATCCGCGATCACCTTTATGGGGGTTACGTCGGCGGCGAACTCATGCGCGCCTGGATCGGGCAATACAGCCTTGTATAGCCGCTGCACGGTATTGGCCATGTCGAGATAGCGGGACTTGATCTCCTCGGAAGCCACCAGCGATTCCACTGCGTCATCCAGCAGGCCTACACGATCAAAGCCGTCGGCAGTCTGGATGGCGGCAAGATCCACCCCTTGTTCCTGACACAAGACCCAGGTCTCTCCCAACACGTGCCGCAACGCCGCTACCAGTTCGGCCTTATCCTGCACCGGCTTATCGCCGCCTCCGGCACCATAGATTGCCAGCGCCCGCTCCAGGTTGCGGAACACCCCGGCATAGTCCACAATCAGGCCGCTCACCTTGTCTCTATAGACGCGGTTGGCCCGGGCGATGGTCTGCATCAAGGTGTGGTTGAACATCGGCTTGTCGAGATAAAGGGTCGAACAACTTGGAACGTCGAAGCCGGTCATCCACATGGCGCAGACAAACACCAGCCGGAAGGGGTCGTCCGGGTCCTTGAACTTCGTATCCAGGTCCTCCTCCACGATGCGCTTGCGATGCGGCCGGATGTCAAGCCCCTTCTCACTCATCTCATGAATCTCGTTCTGGCCCTGAGAGACGACTACCGCCATGTCGGTTTCTTTCATCCGGGCGATGCGCTCTTCGATCTCCTGCCGGACATCAGCGTTCACACCAACCAATTCTGCCTGCAACTCAGCAATCTTTGCGCCCCAGTGCTTCTTCACCTTGTCGTACATGCGGACGGCCGTGGCCTTGTCGATGCAGATCATCATGGCCTTGCCCTGAAAACCCCGGCTCGTGAAATGCGCCACCACGTCTTTCGCCACCGCCTCCAGCCGGTCGTTGCGGGTGATCAGGTGGTACTCGCGGGCAAACTCACGTTCTAGTTTCTTTTCCTGCGCCTCATCCAGTTCCGCCTCTTCTAGCAGGCGTGCCATGTCCTCGTTGAAGTTCACGTTGACCAGTTGCAGCTCCGGGATGCGGTTTTCGTAGAAGAGCGGAACCGTTGCCCCGTCGACCACCGACTGCCGGAAATCATACACGCTGATGTACTCGCCGAAGACCTTGCGCGTTTTTTCCTCGCCCAATATCAGCGGCGTGCCGGTAAAGGCCAAAAAAGCGGCACCGGGTAGGGCGGTGCGCATGTTCAACGCCAGCGTGTCGTACTGGCTGCGGTGCGCCTCGTCGGTCATAACGATAATGTCGCGCCGCTTGGAGAGCACTGGGTGCGTCTTTCCCTTCTCGGTGCGGAACTTGTGGATCAGGGTGAAGACGTAGCGATGATCCTCGGTGAGCAACTGCCGCAAGTGTTTGCTGCTTTCCGCCTGAGCGTGGCCTTCGGTCACCACCCCCGCCGAGGCGAAATTCTTGTAGATCTGCGCGTCTAGTTCCTGCCGGTCGGTGACGACCACGAAGGTCCAGTTGCCCGGTACCTTGCGCAGCACCTTCTGGGCAAAGAACATCATCGCCACGCTCTTGCCGCTCCCCTGGGTATGCCAGAACACGCCCAGCTTGCCCTCGCGTTGTCGGATGTCGGCCAGGGCCTCCAGCGCGTTGTTGACCCCCAGGTACTGATGGTTCTTGGCCGTGAGCTTGATCAGGCCGCCCGGGACTTCCTGAAAAAGGCAAAAGTTCTCGACCAGGTCCAACAGCCGCGGCGGGTCACAGACGCCGCGAAGCATGGTCTCCAGCGACACCTGGCCCGCCTCGGATTCGCTGCCCACCTTCTTCCACTCGGCGAAGTGCTCCCATCCTGCGGTGATGCTGCCCACGCGGCTCTGGCTCCCGTTGGAGAGGATGATCAAGGCATTGGGCCAAAAAAGCTGCGGCACGGTGTCTTTATAGTCGCGCAGGTTCCCGGTGAAGGCGGTCTCCAGGCGCTTGTGGGCGGCCTTGAGTTCGACCAGGACCAACGGTAGGCCGTTGACAAAGCCCACTAGATCGGCGCGGCGAGTGTACATCTCGCCGGTGACCCAGAACTGCGAACAGAGCAGAAAGTCGTTGTTGGCTGGGTTGTTCCAATCCACCACCTGCACTACTTCCACCGTTTCGCCGTTCCCTTCGGGATCGGGCACGGGGACGCGGACGCCGTTCTTAAGCAGGTGGTAGATCTCGCGGTTGGCGGCCACCAAACTCAAGCGCGAACGGTCGCGGGTTAGTTCCTCGATAGCCAACCGGATGGCTTCGGGCGCGGCGTCCGGGTTCAGCCGTTGCAAAGCCGGGCGTAGGCGGGCAGTTAGGACGATCTCGGCCTGGGTCTCGCGACCCAGGGTACTGGGGCCATGATCAAACTCGTCATAAGTATTGACCGTCTCCCAGCCCAACTTTTCCAGCAGGGCGATGGCTGGTCGCTCGACCAGGGCGTCTTCTGTCCAGCCGGCGGGGGTCATGGTTCGCCCTCATTTCCCATTTGTCGCCCGAAGGACTTGCGGACCAATCCCATTATATGCTGCAGGTTTTCCAACGAGGTAAAAGCCACTTCCATATCACTGTTGCCCCAGCGACGCCAGAGTTGGCGGCACTCCCGCTCGGTCCACGAATAGGTGCGCTGGTAGGTAGGGATGACAAACTGCGGCGACTTCTTTATAAAATCCAAAAATTTGGCTTCAGTCGCTTTCATATCTCGGCCTCCTCGCGAACAGTGATGTCCAGTTCTGACACATCCACTTCGCCGGAGACGAGCTTGGGCAGTAGTAAGTCACGCGTGCGGCGGAGGGCGGTGTTTTTGTCACGCAGAATGTTTCCCAGCTCTAACATTGGCCAGGCCAGAGCGGAGAACCGCTCCTGTAAATTACGTGGAGGTGTGAGAATCGGCATAGCGCATAATTGACGTCTGGTAATGCGTAATCGCGTTGTTCCTGAACTCTGTTGCTCGATTGCGGCCAAGTTAGATGGTTGATCCCAAAAGTGCAGCAAGAAAACAGGACTAATGCGGCGCTTATCTGGTCTAACAATGGCCACATCCACAGCGGTTATCATGCGCCAGGGCATCTTGCGGGCTAACCAGCCACGACCAACCGGGGACGGCATCCGTGCGATTAGGAGGTCATCTGGCCAGATTTCGGTGCAACGGAGGCGGTTAAAGGTTTCTTGTGTCACGTAACGAAATTTGCTAGTTTCAACGAAGTCGCCTAACCCGATATTTGATATTTGGAGAAGCCGGTAATCCTCACCTCCTTGATCTTTTGTTTCAATCCAATCGCCGTCAAGCACGGCAGAGCATAACTCATCCAGACGTTGGAACTCCCACCCCTCAGGAATCCCGCTGAGTGGGGAATCAGTAAAGCGGGCGCTCTGGTGGCCTGGGTAGCGGAACTCGACGAACCACTCGCGATAGAGGTTCTGCGCCATCTCTTCCAGAATCTTGATCCGCCGCAGGTTGTTCTCGATCAGGTCGTCGTAGGCCGAGAGAATCGCCGCGATTTTACGCTGCGTGGGGAGAGGGGGGAGAAAAATCTCTGCCCGCTCAATTGTGTTGGTATCCACTGCTGGATAGGCAGCGCCTTTGGCATTTGCTGTGAGATAATCCGTGAATGGCTGATAGGTAATGCTGAAATAAAGGAAACGTGCATCAATGTCTCTTCCGGCGCGTAAGACAGCAAACCCGGTTGATGCGATTGCGTTTTCTTGTGGATTTCTAGCAAACCAGAATGACCTCAGATTAGGTCGGACTGTAGCCAGCAACGTATCGCCATTTCTGACTATGCGTTTTGCCCTGCTGGGTGCGTCACTAATCTGAAGCCGTTGAGTGCCCTGTAACGTTCCAGTACCCACAGAAGAAATATCTATGTACTCAATCTCGTCAAACGGATAGCCGTTGCGAATTGACTCCGGGTTCACGGTGATGACATTGCCCAGTCTCATCAGTCCCCCTCCAGCAACCTGGACACATTTTCGGCGATCTGCTCTTCCAGTTCCCGCGCTTCGGCGTTGAGGGTTTCCAACTCCTCGTTCAGCTCCTCGAGCCGCTCCCTAAAGTCAAAGTCCGGTTCTTCGCGGGCGGTCACGCCTACATAGCGGCCGGGGTTGACGCTGCAGCCCTGGCTCTTGATCTCGTCCAGTGTCGCCACCTTGCACAGCCCGGCCACGTCAGCGTATTTGCCATCGGGGAAGTGCTCGGTCATCAATTCGGCGCTGTCGTGCAGGTTCTCTATTTCCTCGCCCCGGTAGAGCCGGGCGATGTTGGCCAAGAACTCGATCTGCGCCGGGGTCCAGTCGCGGTGGGCGCGGTCGATCTGGCGGTAGAGGTGGCGGGCGTCAATGAAAAGCACCTGGTCGGCGCGGGCGGTGTTGTGCTTGGCCCGGTCGAAAAACCAGAGGGTGCATGGCAGGGTCACGGTGTAGAAGAAGTTAGAACCCACCGCCACCACCACATCCACGGCTCCGGCTTCGATGAGCTGCTTGCGGATGTCCAGCTCCGAGCTGCGGGCGTCGGAGGCGGAATTAGCCATGACGAATCCGGCGCGGCCAGTGTAGTTCAGGGCGCTATAAAAGAGTTGAATCCAGAGGTAGTTGGCGTTGTCGGTGTGGGGCAGGCCGAATGGAAAGCGCGCATCGTCCTTGAGGCGCAACTTGTCCACCTTATCCACGTTGAAGGGCGGATTGGCCATGACGAAGTCGAACTTGCCGACGGAATGGTGCAGGTCTTCGTAGTACGAGTTGCCCTCACGGATGTCGCCTTCCAATCCATGGACGGCGAGGTTCATCTTGCTCAGACGCACGGTTTCAGCCACCTTCTCCTGACCAAAGACGCTCAGTTCAGCGCCGGGGTTCTTTTTATGTTCCGCGACAAAGCGGGCGCTCTGTACGAACATGCCGCCTGAACCGCTGGCCGGGTCAAAGATGCGGCCGTGAAACGGTTCGATGATCCCAACGATAAGCTGGACGATGGCGGTGGGGGTAAAGAACTCACCGCCCTTCTGCCCCTCACTCATAGCGAAGTGGCCCAAGAAGTATTCGTAGATCTTGCCAAACGCATCTCCCTCGATGTCCATGGGGACAGAGTTCATAACCTTCAGCAGTTCCTTAAGCAGAGCGTTCTCGAAACGGTTGTAGTTTTTGGGCAGGATATCTTTGAGGCCGGGGTTCGCCACCTCGACGGCGCGCATGGCGTCGTTGATAGTCGCGCCGATGTTGGCACCCTCCGGCAGTGTGATGAGGTTTGAGAAGCGTGCTTTTTCAGGCAGGTAGAGGACACCCTGCGCCTGAAAGTCCGCCGGGCCGATGGTGCGCCGTCCGCTGCTTGTGCCTACCAGTTCCTTCGCCGCTGCCTGGAACTTGTGGTCGGCATAACGCAGAAAGACGAGCCCAAGTACGGGCACGGAGTATTCCGAGGACTTAAGCTTGGAATTGGCCCGCAGTTCATCCGCCGCGGCCCAGAGACGGGATTCGATGTTGTTTCCGTTATGATTCATGGTCTCTCCCTGGGACGGTTCTTATTAACCATCTAACATTAGTTTTTGAATTGATTCTACGAATGGTGATATTTTACAACCATCAATAATGTCAGTCAGACGAAAACGACGAAGCGATAGTTGCATAGTCTTGTTCAGGTATATTCAGAAGCGCGTTCCCTTGTAACGTTCCTGCCCAGTTTTCCTTATTTTTAATAAAAGAGAGCTTTAGAATGAGGGGTTTAAATGGGATTGGGGCAGCGGAGGGGGTTAAGCATTCCACATCTAGTCTTAACCGAAAAGTCTCATTCGGATTCGCAGATGGGCTGTTAAATATTTGCTCATGAGCAACATAGACATCTGATATTATTTCGTACTCGCCACTAACGGCTAACTCTTTCTGGATATAGATCAATCCCTTGTCTGCTTTACGGACACGCGAAAGCGCTCGTATGTATCTCTCACTGAAACCGAGAATGTTCCTCTCTCTCGTTATCTGCCAATTATCAGGCGCGGTAATGAATATCTAGTAGTACACGCGGCAAAATTATGACTCGGATATGATAATAAATGTGTTGTTTTGAAGGTAGATTATGGCGCAAGCCACTAAAGAGCCTAGCGCCCCTATAACAACACAGGATTTGACGAGGCAGCTAAAATCTAAAAAAAAGCCACTGAGTCACACCGAGTACCAGAATTGACAGCGAAGTGAAATCATATGGGTTGTTGAAGTAGAGCGGGAAGGCCGAGGTCAGAGTGGAGGTTTACATCTCTCCGAAGGGATCAGTTGAACGAAAGGTGTCATTGGGTGCGTTGGAGGATTTGGTGCACAGACCGTGGAATAGGCTTATCACACTCACATTTTAGCCGGTTGATGTCGTTTTTCGATTGAATTCACTTTCAGTCAGAATTCCTTGATCCCGGTGATTTAATGCCGTTTTCACGGTATAACCCGGAGATTTACGCGCTATAAATGTGGAAAAAAGAACAGCAGTTTCGGTAGTTTCGTAGTTTAAGAGGTTACCATCGCTTTGAATCGTTCAATACCTTTTCTTGCCATTTCAACGTCTTTAACGCCTGTCACAATCATTTTCCCGCTTGAAAACAGCGTATAGCTGATGCCCTCATCATCTTTATAAAAGAGGCCGGGAAACTGCTCGGGTTCGTAAGACACAGGTGTATCTCCTAGCGAAGCGACCAGATGCTCAAGAGCCATATCAAGATCTACCCGATCCACCAAAACAATGTTGTGGATAGTTATTGACTCAAGATCAACTTCGTTTCCGGCCTGCTTCAAGATCTCCAAGATACGCGCCACAATATCATCAATAAGCTCGAAATCCTGAATGCCGGTTATCAGGAATTTGCCAGAGCGGTAAAACGCAATATAGTAATTTTCAGGCGCTAATCTAAGCTTGAGCCATCTGGGGGATAACTCCACATTCTTAATCCTGTTCTTTAGAAGGGTAAGGTCGAAGCCGCCTTTTATCTTTGCTGTGGCCACAATATTGACTATTTTCACGCAACTACCTTTTTTTTAGTCTTGTGTCTATTTGCATTGCTTTTTAAAATTGATTGGTTTTCCTTATGCCTTTGTTGAGTAGTCGCTTTCAACAGGATTGTCTTTCAATAGATCGGCTTGATCTTGCGTCACTAAGACGCGCTTTCTGTCAGAAGGATGCCAGCAGATCTACGTGGGTTTCCGACAACTGGGACAGAGTGTCTTTTTTTGGGGCACTTTTTTGATGCAGACCCATAATTTGGGCAAAAAGCAGCTGGAATTAGCGCTTCGAATTCTGATTTGCTTTTAGTGCTAAGAGGCGCGCCGCAGCTTATACAGAACTTCGCTGTTGTAGAGTTGGTTGCTCGACAAGCTGAGCACCCTCCTTGTACGGCACCTACGTACTTTTCGCAGTTTCGGAAACTTGTTCTCCGCAATGAACGCATACCATTTTTCATCCGCTGAAGCGTCTTTGATGGCTCAGGTAGGTGTCTTAGACTTCAGCTATCGTTGAGATCCCGCGCTCTTTTGATACTCGAAATATCTGATCCGCAAAGCTCTCGAGCTCTCGTTCGTGCGAGACGATAATCACCTGTGGACACTCGAGCTCGGCGAGGATATCCTGCACTTTGAGCAGCTGTTCTTTACTGAAGCCGTCCGTGGGTTCATCAAGGATAAGCAGATTCGACTCCATCGACGTTGCGACCTTGCGCACGATCATGTTAAGCGCGAGCCGGTACGCGAGTGCCACGCTCGTTTTCTCACCGCCACTCAGATAATTCACGTTTTGCTCGTAGCCGTCCTGCTCGACAATGATGGAGAAGTCCTCATCGATGCGCGCGCTCTTTGTGGGATCTTCTACCAGCAGCTCAAACCACTGTTGGAAGAACTGATTGAACTCCTGCTGGAATGCGATCATGACGTGCCGCTCAATCGCTTCCAAGGCCTTTATGAAGTAATCTGCAAGCCAGATCCTATTTTCAGTCAAAAAGCGCGCTTTTTTGACGTCGCGCTCCTTCGCTTCAACTTCACGTTCCAGGGAGGATACGAGCTTTTTTTGCTGCTCGACGGTGGCTTCAAGTGACGACACTTCCTTTCCGATCCTCGACAGGGCATCGGCCGTTTCGCGTCTGTTGCCCTCTAAGTTTGCCAGATCCACGGCGATCTGCTTCATTCGTTCTACCTCATCGCGCGCCTTTCCTAACGACGATCCGAGCGTTGCGACCTCACGCTCGGCGGTGCGAATTTTTTCCTCGTTGCGCGCGATTTTCTGTCGTACCATCTCCGCTGGCGCTTGCAGCAGCGCAAGGTTGTCTTGCGACCGGCTGTACGCGTCAAGAGCATTGAGTAGCGCGCTGGCCTCAGTGAGACCTTTTTCTATGTCGTCGATTTGCTGCTGCTGCATATCCTTTCTGGCCTTTTCAGCTGCGATCTTTTTCGTAAACTGCGCAGCGTCGGCCTCTCGTCCACACGTTGGGCAGACCCCTTCTGCGCGAATACGCTCGTAATTTCTGAGGGCAGAATCAATAAAAGCAGCGTCCTTCGCACATTTAGCATGCGATTGACCGAGCGCGTCAATCGACGCTTTGAGCTCGCTCTCGTCTTGTTCAGTCGGCCTTTTGAGCGCTCGCAATCCTTCGATCTCCCCCTCCCGCGTCGTGAGCTCTCTAGTGGCGTCAGCGAGTTCACGCTGTGCGACCCGGATGTCGTCTTGTGCTCTTTCTGTCTGTCGTTCGAGCTGCGGAATTCTTCCCTCGGCTTGAGCAAGTGCCTCTTTCTGGCCGCGCAAATTTTTAAGTTGCTCATCAAGGGTGTCAAGCTCGCGTTGCAGCGCATCCTCATCGATCCGTTTGTGTGCGATCGTCTGTTCGGCGTGGCTGATATCACCACTCAGGGAGAGCACCTCAGCGCGCTTGGTTTCCACGTCTAACGCGGAGGCCTCGAGAATCGCGGCTCGAGTGTTGCACGCTGCTGAGACGAGTTGAGCGTTATCTCGCGCGATCTTGTAGTCCTCGATTCGGAGCACCTTGTAGAGTGTTTTTAGTCGCTCCTGTGGATTGAGCGCTAGAATTGCCTTCATCTCCTCTTGAGGGGTGAAGATCGCATAGCGATAGATCAGGCTCTGTGATCGTGGGTCTCGAGGCTCGTTGAACCTCAGTATCTCCAGGATGCGTTCCTTTAGCTCTGCTGGACTGAAACCCGTCACGCCGTTAGGCCCTTCAAGGTGCCCCTCCGCTTGTTGGACGTTGCCGCCTTTTCGCACAAGGGTCCGGCGCACAACATATTCGTCACCATCGACGGCAAATGCGAGACTAACGGAGCCTTTTGACTCGTTGGTCTTGAGCAAGGAGCCACCCTTTTGCGATCCAAGGCCGAAGAGCGCAAATTCGATAGCCATCAAAATGGTCGACTTCCCCGAACCGATGTCGCCTTCAAAGAGCGATATGCCTTGCGGGAACGCTATCGTCGCCGTCTTATAGCTCCTGACGTTTTCAAGTTTAAGCGAGCGTAGTATCACTTCTCAAAGGCTCCTTTCAGTTGAAGGACTCCGAGCGCGTCTTCGATCATGCGCGCCTCGTACTCCTTCTTGTTCTCAGCAGGGTTTTTGTCCTCTTTCAGAACCCTCAGTAGTTCAAGGGAAAGCTTGACGCCGGAATCACCCTGGAGCTCGGGAATATTGGTGTGCACGGTTCCAACATTCTCCTTGAAGAGCCGTTCTTCGATGATCGTTACGTCCTCTCCTGCGACCTTAATTGAGGCGTAGTCAGCTGAGGTGAGGCCGCGGCGACCGAGATGCACGTCGACAGCGCCGCGATCGTAAAGCAGGTTCTGCAAGTGCACAAAGTCTATGTCAGACGTCTTTCCACCGGATAATTCGCCCCGTATCTTCAATACGACGATTTTACCGTCCACGTCAAGGCTGCCAAATGATTCGGCGAGTGTGTCCTGGGCGCGCGCCGAATTGAGCCCGGTTAGACTGTATTCTTTGAACATGCTCTCGACTAAAACCGTCTCAACAAACTCAACGTCCGTGACCGTTTGATCGAAGCTTACGATGTAAAAGCCCCGCCGCTCGCCCTTAGCCGTGAACTCAAAGTCACGCCCATAGCCGGCGAAAAGCGGCCCGGGGAACACGATCCTGTCGTATCCAGGAAGGCGGTGTTCTGAGTGCTGATGAACGTGTCCACCGGCGTAGTAGTCAAAACCCTTTGGGAAGAGCGAGATAGGGATTGAGTCCATCCTGCTGAGGTACTCGGGCTTAAGCTCGTCAATGCCGGAGTGAAAGGCAAAGATCTTGAACCCGTCGAGACGTTCGAGTTCCTCTCGATCGAGCATGTCGTAATACTCGCGTTCTAACCCCATCCGTCGTGCGGAGATACCTACGAGCTTCGCGCCTGTGCGCGCGTCTACGACGCACTCGAGTTTGAGCGTGCCGTCGATGACTTGTGGCTTAACAATCTTCGTTAGGAGGCCAGCGCTTTCGATCACGTCTATAATGGACGTACTCGTCGGCGTATAATCATGGCTTCCGTAAATAGCGTAAATCGGTATGCCGTGTTCGGTAACTTCTCGCATCTTTGCAACGGCTTGCCTTACTGTGTTGAGATCCGAGGGCACCCCGACGTGGAACAGGTCCCCTGAGATGACAATGAAATCGACCTTGCGCGTAATGCACATGTCCATGGCTCGCACAAAGGCGCCGATCTCCAACTCCGCCATCTTCCCGTGTCGGTTTGCACCGAGATGGACGTCTGCCATATGGGCAAATTGATGCATCGTTGAAAGCCTCAGACAACTCTTCGGTTGGGTTTTAGGTGAATGTCGTGCTTGTCTTCACGGGTACCTCTACTGGGGTATTCTGCCACGTAGTCGTCAAAGAGTGGTACCTGGATAGGAATTGCAAATTTGGTGAATATGCTGCTTACGATAGCCTCCCCTTTGTCCAAACTACCAATCGTCGCGTAGTCCTCCTTGAGGTCTTGTGCGGCGCTACTGATGATCGCGTTTCGTTCGCTCGCCATCTCGTTTCCGAAGATGATCTTAGTATTCAGGTTTGCTAAGACCGTAGTGGGGATAACGCTCGTTAACTGGGTAATCGCCACGAGGCCGATCTTAAATTTCCTTCCTTCGCGCGCGACGGTGCTGTACGTTGTATCGCCCCCTTGACTTAGCACGTCGGCGCCGAGCACGCGCGGAGCCTCTTCGATCACGATGCTTACCACGGGCTTATCCTCGAGTTTGGAAACGCCGCTGCTCCCGGTCTCTTGTTTGTACCTTTGATACTTCGTCAAAATCTCGTTTATGACCAGGCTTCCGATAAGGAGCTCAGCTTTGTCGCTAAGCCTCGACGTATCAACGACAACGATCATTCCGCTTTCCAGCGCTGCGATCATTTCACTGAGCGTCGACTCTCCTGAGGTGGCGCTAAAGGCTCGGTTGTAACAGATAAGGTCTCCTTGCTCGTTGACGTCTAAACCCAACGCCGTCTTAAACTTCCTTTGAAGGACGGCCGCGGTCATTGGGGCGACGTTTTCAGGTCGCTCGTCTTTAAAGATGGCTTCGATCCACTGTTTATCCTTTTTGTGGGCGAAGTAATAGCCGTACAGCGCTTCAGACTGTGGGTCGGTGAGGTTAACAAGCTCCTCAATATGCCACGGCATTATCGATTTTAGGTTAATGACAAGCGTATTTGTTCCTGCAGGGGCCGCAAGCGAGTAGTACTTAACCTTGTCTTTTGCGTCAGGGTGATTGCTCAGGCCGAGTTCTTTGCCCCTGCCGCCATAATACTCGTCGTGCGGGTCGAGGACCAACACCCCAAGGTTATCGTCGTTCACCACGCTCCACAGCAGGACCTTGACAAGGTTGCTCTTCCCTCTGCCAGTTGTTGCTGGAATGAGCACGTGATGGGTGAACAAGTCCTGCGCGTTGAGTCGTACGGGCACGTCGAGGACGTTCGACCCGCTCCGCACCTTGCCGAGGTACGCCGTGTTCTCAGGAACGTCCATAAACCGAAGATCCTCGTTAACCACGTGCCGAACTGAAGAGAAAAAGTCGGGCAGCGCCTTTGGAATCGTAACACGGTTTCCTGAAACTAAGGCGACAGCCCGAGCTTCGGCCAAAACATAGTTACGCAGACTCTCATCGAAAAACTCTAGGCTCCCCCCTCGCCCTTCAAGTTCCAGTCCCGCGGTGAGTTCAAGCACTTCTCGGGAAACTTGGCTGCCGTAGAACAGGTTGTGGACTTGAAGGATGAGTAAGCCGTTTCGGCTTTCTGCAACTAAGAGATTCCCAAGCTCTATTTTCGTATCAGTCTTCTCTCTGATGAGGATGTGCGCGACTTTGCCTGCAATGATCTGGCCGACGATTTCTAACTCTTCCATTCGTGTCACCCCAGTTTGTTTAAGACGTTATGGGCGTCCGTAGCCTTAACGTGCCGATAAAATTTCTCCCACTTGCCCATCGCTGCCATCTGCGAGCGCAGTATGGCAAAATAATGCTCTCGCTCAGAACTCGTAACTCGCGCGAAGCGGTCGGCGTCGATGAGTCCGTACGGGTATCCAGGGAACGTATAATCCGCCGAATTTCGCACGAGCTGCGTGAGAAGCTCATTGAGCTCACGCTCGTCAAGCGACAGAAATTGATCTCTTTGGATCTCTAATCTAAATATACGCTCTGAAATTGCGTTGAGTTTAACGCCGAGTATGAACACGAAGTGGTCTTTGCTCGTGCCGTCCGCTATGGGGTAGTACCATTCTGAGGTGATGCCTTTTTCAGCTGAGAGCTTGTCAAGTGCGCCGAGCAGAGAGTAGCCCGTGTCAGTGAAAAGAGCGCTCGTCTTGGAAAGTCCCCCGAGAATGACCCCTTTTTTCTGTGCCGCTTGGCTCAGCTCGGCCAGATAAGCGTACTCGTTTGGAAACGCCGTTTGAAGGGTGCCGTCGAGTAGTATAACGTCGCCAGGCGCAAGCTCATTTTCAACGACGCTCTTTGCGAGTACGAGCTCTGAGAATCGTCGAGAGATAGAACCGACCCTATAGATATCCGCGCGTTGGTTTCCGACAGTGATTGATCGATCCATCGAGCTGAAAGAGAGGTCACGTTCGCGTGGGAGTATAGCTTCTTCGCCAGCAAGTGGGAATAGTGAGGTACTGTACTGAATCTCTCCTCTCTCGAAGTCAGAAAACGTCGCAGCGAAGAACTCGATCCGTTTAGGGATTGACCTTTCAGGGATCCTTTTATTTCCGCTCCACATGCCAAAATAGACCCGGTTCAGTTGGACTGAAAAGTTGGGCGCCCCTAATACTTCTTGATTGCCGCCATCAACGAAGGCCGTTTTCTTGTCAGAATCGACGTTTTGGATTGTCTTGAATCCATCAGTCGTCAGTGGGAAAGGCTGTATACCTCGCTCAGGAAAAAAGGGGTTGCCTATGCTCTCATCGTTGAGATGGGTATCCAAGCGTTTGATAAGTTCGCTGGCAACTTGTGAAGTTTTCCTCTTCATTTTGAGACCTGTTGAAGACAACAAAGCGTTATGAGTGCAAAAATTGACAACAGTACACAGTCTTACTATTACTTGCTATTTGTCGAGTTTACTTTTGCAGATTCGGCATAACTGTGCGACTATTGTCATAACTTCCAGTCATGTGTCAATCGCTGGAGGGAATGATATATGTGCCTCGTGCACACGCCGAAAGTGTCTGGCTGTTGAGGACGCTCTTTTCAACGTATCGCAGTTTTGTCGACCTGGGAACTGTTACGCTTTCACGTACGCTAGGGACAGCTCCATCATGTACCCTGGTCGGTACTTGTACACATGCTCGTCGTGGCGATACTCGCATCTCTGGAATGGAGCCAAGGAAGATCGCCCGACCTACGCGGACGTGCTTGACATCGGCGACACGACGACTCATCATCAATTTGTAGTAAAGACCTAGCCGCCGTCAGTACGAACCCCAGGTAAGACGCGGTCCTGTTTTAAAGAGATTTGGTCAATTACAGCATAATTCGGGGCTCTCCTGGGATCAAAGTTCGCTGAGAAATTGCCAGCGGCGCGGAGACCTAATCTCCGTCGCCCAACAGTTTGTCCTCCTCATTACGGTAGGCATCCTCGTTGACTACGAGCGCATCGTAATCCGGCAGCGCCTCTATCATCCGCAAAAAATCATCATCGCATTGCGCTAAGATCTCTCTCATCTCTTGCCACGAGTCCGAGTCAACGTTATAAAGCAGGCGTTGTGCTGAACGGATGAGCTCACGCAGCTCCTCTTCGATGCCGTCGAAGTACGCCTCATACGCCTTCAGGTGAATCGCGCTCTCGTCCATGAAGCCCCGTGCGACTTCGGTCTTCGTCTTAAGGTGAAGCGCTTGGTCTCGAATCGTAGCAATCGTCTTGAAGGCTACCTCTTTGCCCGTATCGGACACGCCTACGTGGACATATTCACCCTCCTCGCCGAGCGTAATGTCCCCCAGCAGCAGGCGGTGACTGTTCGAAACGATGCGCTGCCGCAGCGCTGCTGC
>Ga0247847_1000110_pt1 | contig 26308 bp, 29 predicted proteins | sample PFST25metaG_FD_186002 | JGI IMG/M metagenome (GOLD analysis project Ga0247847, IMG submission 186002) | Peat soil microbial communities from Stordalen Mire, Sweden - P.F.S.T25 | ecosystem: Environmental > Terrestrial > Soil > Wetlands > Peat | place: Sweden: Norrbotten County, Stordalen Mire...
CGGCCTTGCTCGTCATCACTCGCCGTTTCTGAGATCGCCGAGGCGCCTCCGCTCAAAGGCGATCTGCTCGAAACGCGCGCTGCAACCGTCGCCGGTAGGCGACTGAGCGAGAAACCCGATCTCGACCGCGCCCGCGCCGTCGAGCGCGAAGTAACGCACAAGCCGCCAGACGCCATCCCCGCTCGAGGCGTGGAGGGCAAAACAGTCGTCGCTGCGCGCAATGCGAAGAAAAGTTTCGGCTCGCTCGCAGGCAAAGGAGTTGCAGTCGTCGGAAACGCCTCTCGTCACGACCGAGACGACGGTCGGCTCGCCCTGGGGTGAGAGCTCGAGACAGAGCTTGGCCCAGTTTTGCTCGTCGCGGTAGAGGAGCAGAACGCCGGCGTCGAAGGTCGAGCGCTGCGCGCAGGCGACGCGGGCGCTGAAGAGGAAGTCGCCTTCCGGCGCCGGGCCGATCAGCGCGGGCGCATTCGCAAGTGGGCTCCCACCGGCCGGATCGCTGAAGAGATCGGTCGCGCCGGCGGCGGATAGCTCCAGCCCGTGCTCGTCCGCTTTCCAGGACGGCGCCGGCATCAGCCAGCGAAGCGCCATCGGCAGCGGCGCTAGCGAGACCGACTCGAAAGCGTTCATCGCGGCAGCTACGAGAGAGCTACTTCGACGCCGGCACCCACGCTGCCCTTGAGGCGCGGCACGATCGCATGGATGCTCTCTTGCGCGCAGTAGGCGATGTCGTCCTCGAGCCCGGCGGCAACGATATTGCGGGCGCTCTGGCTGACGCGCAACCCGTCGTCGGCGCTGGCGAAGGACTGCGCCAGCCTGATCGCCGCCGTGGCCGAGTCGGTGCGATCGCCGTCGAGTTGCTGAGCGATGCGCCCGGCGACGTAGGCGTCGTCGAGACACAGCTCGCCACGTGACCCCGCGCAGAGGATGTCCAACTCGTCGGCTCCGTCGGCGCGCACAGCTTCGATCAGCGCCTTCAGGTTGAGCAGCGAGGCCACGAGCACGCGCTCGGCGTGCGCGGCGGCGGTGACGAGCAGGCGCGTGCCGTTGGTGGTCGAGAGCACCAGCGTCGGAGCGGCCGGCTCGCCGACGTACTCGCGCGGCGAATTGCCGAAGTTGAAGCCGGGAATGGGCGAGCACTTGCGCTCGCCTCCGAGCACGGCCGGGCTGTGCTCGGCGGCCAGTGTCTGGGCGTCCTCGATCTCGGTACAGCAGATGACGCGCTCGTAGCCGGAGGCCAGCGCTTGGGTGATGGTCGAGGTGGCTCGCAAGACGTCGATGACGACCGCCAGCGGCGTATCAACAGGGTCAAACGGGGTGAAGGACACGTGTATTCGCATGACAAGTAGGCTACCGAGAAGTCAGATATGGCGACGTGCTACCGACACCCCGATCGCGAGACAGGGCTCTCCTGCTCGGTCTGCGAGCGCCCGATCTGCACCGAGTGCGCGACCTTCGCGCCGGTGGGCATCCGCTGCCCCGAGCACTCGGGCAAGCCGCAGGGAATCGAGAGGGTAACCAGGACGGTGCGGCGGGCGCACTACGAAGGATCGGGCGCCGTGGTCACGCGGGCGCTGATCGCCATTAACATCATCGTTTACCTACTCACGGTCGCTACCGGCGGAGGGATCAACTCCGACGCCGGAACGATCTACACCCATGGGGTGCTCTCCGGGCCAAGCGTCGCGAACGGCGACTACTGGCGTCTTCTCAGCTCGGCCTTCATGCACTTCGGCCCGGAGCACCTGGGCATGAACATGCTCATTCTTTGGTTCGTCGGCGCTCCGCTCGAGGAGCGCTTGGGGCGCGGCCGCTTTCTCCTGCTTTACCTCACGGCCGGCCTGGCCGGAGCGGCTGGCGCGATTCTCGTTTCGCCCTGTGTCTATACGGCCGGTGCCTCGGGCGCCATTTTCGGCCTCTTCGGCGCCGGCTTGGTGCTCGAGCGCCAGGGCATCTCACTCTTTGGCAGCTGGCTTTACGTCATCGTGATCATCAATCTGGCCTTCACGTTCCAACCCGGTAGCAACATCTCGGCCGGCGGGCATGTCGGCGGGCTGATCGGCGGAATCCTGGCCATGCTCGCGCTCTCGCGCTTCGGCCGTACCCACGCTTTCTACGGACGGGCGGGCATCTTCGGCTACGGGATGTTGATCGCAATCGCCGCCGCGAGCGTCGTGCTGGCGATCTGGGCCGCCAACCAGGGCTGCAGCGCGATTCTCTAGCCCGCCTGGCGGACGAGCCTGGCCTTCTGCCTGCGCGCTCTGAACTCGGCCGTCCAGGCCGCCAGTCGCAGACCGAACCAGAAGGGTGCGAAGAGGCCGTAGAAGAGGATCAGAGAGAAGAAAAGTAGGACCCACCAGAGGGCCCAGCGAAAGGGGCTGATACGCGGCGGGACGCGCACGCTCACGGGCATGACGCTTCTCGCTGCCTCTACTCCCGGCTCCACGCAGGCAGCCTAGCGTGAGCCGGACTTGACCGTCGCGCCGGGCCAACCCAGACGTACGTTGATCCGGTCGAGCGCCTGCTTGGCCGTGTCTCGCACTTCGACGTCGTGATCGAGAAGGGCGGTGCGAAGGGGCCTGATGGCGGTGGCGTCACCGAACTCGCCCAGCGCCTCGGCCGACGCCGAGCGCACCACCTCGGGAACGCGGATGTTGTTGAGGCAGGCGATCAGAGGGCCGACCGCGTGACTGTCGCCGATCTCGCCCAGCGCTCGCGCGGCGGACGCACGCATCGAGTGCGAGTCGTCCTCGAGCAGCACCGTGATCAGCGGCTTGACGACGCAGGAGCCCATCTCGACTGCCCGATCGATCATGTGCAGAGCGAGGTAGTAGCGGGCGCCGTTCTCGTTACAGCCTGGTCGCCAGCCCAGTCGCGCCAGCGAGCGGGCGGCCATCCGGCAGACGTCATAGCAGCGATCGCCAAGCACCTCGACGAGTGGCCCCAGGGCGCGAGCGTCGCCGACCTTGCCGAGCGACTCGGCGGCCTGTGCTCGCACGCCGGAATCGGATTCGGCCAGGAGCGCGATCAGCGGATCGATCGCCCGCGTGTCCCCCAGGCAGCCGACGGCCCGCGCCGCCGCCTCACGCACATAAGCGTCGCTGTCGGAGAGAGCGACTAGAAGAGGTTCGACCGCCTGCTGGTCGCCGATCTGGCCCAGCGCCTCGGCCGCCTTCGCTCGCACGAGACGATCGCCGTCGTTGAGCTCCCGGACGAGCGGATCCTCGGCGCGAACGTCTCCCAACCGCCCGAGCGCCTCGGCGACCGCCGCCCGCACGTGGCTGTTCGTGTCCTCGAACTCGGCCACGAGCGGCTCCTCGGCCTCGCTGTCGCCGAGTTGGCCAAGCGCCTTGGCCGCGGCACTGCGCACATGCCAGTCGTGGTCGCGCAGCGCCAGCACAAGGGGAAGCTCGGCTCGCATGTCGCCGCTTTGGCCGAGAGCACGGGCCGCCTCCTCCCGTACCTCGGGCGCTACGTCGCCGAGCGCGCCCAAGACCAGATCCTGCTCTCCGAGCCTGATCAGAGCACGCAGGGCCTCGACCCGCGAATCGACTCGCGACGATGAGCCCAGCACGCGCGTCAGGCGGGCTACGTCGCTCTTCCCCTCCAACTTCTCGACGTTTGGCTTTCCGAAACGCAACATGGACCCCTCCAAGCTCGCTTCGGGCGCAAAGTCGAATTCGGCAGGTGACTTGCGCTCGAGAGTCACCCTCTGATCTCAGTCTACGACCGTTCCGAGACTCCAACAAGACGATTTTTCGCTGCGAGTGGCTGATTTTTCGGGGAAATATGTGTCCGGCCCGCGTGTCTCCCCGAGCGATCAGCAATCGGCCAGAGCGTCGGCGTAGAAGCGCAGATAGACGGCGGCGTGCGCGTTCCAATATGAACCGGAGTGATAGCCCGGCCAGACGTGGAAGGTGATCTTCTTTCCGCTCGCACGCAGAACTCGAACCAGCTCGGAATCAGCCGACAGGAACGGGTCGTGATCGCCGGCATCGAGCCAGAGTCGCGTGTCGCCAAACGCTTGCCGATCGCGGTCAGCCAGCCCGATCACATCGTTTCGCTTGAAGTCTACGGCGTCGTCGAAGGCGCCAGGCGCCGTCTCGCCGCCTGTCCGCCACAGCGCCGGCGAGTGCCCGCCGACCGCGCAGAAACGCCCGGGATTCAGCAGTGCGAGCCGGAGCGCGCCGAAGCCGCCCATCGAGATACCGCCGATGGCGATGCGGCGACGGTCCGCGCCCGTACGTTTCAGCGCCGCCGGAATCGCTTACCGCATCACGTAGCTGCCCCAGCGACCGTCGGCGCGATCGTGGTAGTAGCGGTGATCGCCGCCGTTCACCAACAGGAGATCGGGAGCCTTTGCCCCAAGCGCGGCCAGTCCGTCAAGCCAGGCCGAGCCGAGAAAAGCACCTGGGCTCGAGCTACGGCCGTGCAGGAGAACGAGAAGCGGGCGTCCCGTGCTTTTCCCGTCCGGCAGAACTAACACCTCTCGCAGCGAGCGCCGGAGAAGCGAGCTGCGAAGCTCGAACGGGCGAACGGTGAGACGCATCTGTTGCGCCCTGTTCGTGTGGCGTAGCGTCGTGTAGGCGCGCTTGGGCACCGGCGGAGGGCTATTGAACAGATGGCGGTAGACGCGTAGCGCTGGATAAACGCACGCGACGAGCAGGCCTAGCCCCAGCGCGATCGCCGTGATCCGTCGCAGCCGCATCGCACGACCCTATAACCTGTCCTCCCCAAGCGCCGACGAGGAGCCTCCGATGAGCGAAGCCAGCCAACCCAACGACGTCGTGACGATGGATAAGGTCGTCTCGCTCTGCCGCCGGCGCGGTTTCGTCTTCCCTTCCTCTGAGATCTACGGCGGGCTGGGCTCCTCCTACGACTACGGCCACTACGGCGTGCTGGCCAAGAACAACGTCAAGGCGCGCTGGATGGAGGCGATGACCCAGGAGCGCGACGACATCGTGGCGCTCGACTCGACGATCATCCTGCACCCGCGCGTCTGGGAGGCCTCGGGGCATCTGCAGAGCTTCTCCGACCCGCTGGTCGACTGCCGCTTCTGCAAGCGGCGCTTCCGCGCCGACGATCTCGAGCACTGCGAGTGCGGCAAAAAGCCGAGCAAGCACCCCGGCGAGACCTCCGACTGCGACCTGACCGAGCCGCGCCAGTTCAACCTGATGTTCGAGACCACGATCGGGCCGGTGCAGGAGTCGGGCTCGAAGGTCTATCTCCGCCCCGAGACGGCGCAGGGCATCTTCATCAACTTCAAGAACGTGCTGCAGCTGGCGCGACGCAAGCCGCCCTTCGGCATCGCCCAGATCGGCAAGTCGTTCCGCAACGAGATCACGCCCGGCAACTTCCTCTTCCGCACGCGCGAGTTCGAGCAGATGGAGCTGGAGTTCTTCGTGCCGCCCGAGGAGTCGAAGCAGTGGTACGAGTACTGGCTCGAGCAGCGTATGGGCTGGTATTACCGCTACGGACTGCGCGCGAGTCACCTGCGTCTGCGCGAGCACTCCGCCGAGGAGCTCTCGCACTACTCGAGCGGCACCGCCGACGTCGAGTATCTGTTTCCGATCGGCTGGTCGGAGCTGGAGGGAATCGCCAACCGCGGCGACTATGACTTGAGCCGTCACAGCGAGTTCTCGGGCACCAAGCTGGAGTACGTCGGGCAGGACGGCGAGCGCTACGTCCCGCACGTGATCGAGCCCTCGGCCGGCGCCGATCGCTCGCTACTGGCTTTCCTCGTCGATGCCTACGACGAGGAGGAGGTGGCCGGCAGGCCGCGCACGCTGCTCAGGCTCCATCCTCAGATCGCGCCGGTCAAGGCCGCCATCCTGCCCCTGATCGGCAAGAACGAGGAGATGGTCGCCAAGGCACGCTCGCTGTATGAGGAGCTCCGCCGCCGTTTCGTGGTCGAGTACGACGACTCGGGCGCGATCGGCCGCCGCTACCGGCGCCAGGACGAGATCGGCACTCCCTGGGCTGCCACGATCGACGACCAGACGCTAGAGGACGACACCGTCACCATCCGCGACCGCGACTCGCTGGCTCAGATCCGAGTCGCCATCTCACAGGTGGGCGCCCACCTGGCCGAGCAACTGGCCGCGCCCTGGCAGTCTCCGAAGGGCGAGTAGGGCTCCGAGTTGGTTGCCGACCGCTCTTTGGCCGGCGGATCGCGGGGGCACTTCTCTCTTCGCCCGCCACCGAGCCACCCGCCCGCGGGGTGATTTGAAGTTACCGGCGCGAATCGACTGAAGACGCACCGCCACGTGCCGATTCAGCGCCGAGACTGAGACTGCGGCCTCGGACTTCGCACCTCAGAGCGCCAAGTTCTAGCTGGGCGCCTGGCGCTCGAGCGTCCTGGCGGTGGGCGGAGCAAAGCCGAACTTCTTATACAGGCCGTGCGCGTCGACGGTATGCAGGATCCAGCGCGTGTGCGCAAACGGTCCCTCGTCGACGCTGAAGCGCACGATCATCGCGCCGAAGCCCCGGCCTCGGTATTCGGGCAGAACGTAAACGTCCGTCAAGTAGGCGAACAAGACGCCATCCGAGACGGTTCGGGCAAAACCGATCTGACGGCCTTCGTGGTAGAGCCCTACGATGCGACTCGCTTCCTGCACCAGCCGCACCTGGGTCTCGAAGGAGCGTCCCTTTGACCAGTAGCACTCCGTCGAGAGGAAACGGTGCACCTCCGCGAGATCGACCCTCGCGGCGCTGTCGTCGAGCTCGTATCCGCCTGGAAGTTCCTTCTTCATGCTGAAAGCGTACGCAGTCGGAAGCCGCCGTGCTCTTCATAGGAGGATGTGATCACCGTCAGGCACTCGCGTGAGGCCTGCTCATCCAGCCCGATCGCGCCCGATTCGACGAGCGGACGGTGCAGTAACCCTTCCAATCCGGCGAAGCCGCCGGCCGAGAGCGGCAACGATCCAGCGCCGCAGTTTTCGCAAACGACACCGCCGGCACGAGCCGAATAGCCAGCGAAGGGCGGCCCGCCGCCGCACTCGGCGCAACCGCCCAGATGAGGCAGATAGCCGGCCAGCCAGATCAGCTTGAGTTGGAACGAGAGCACCAGCGGCTCGAGCGCCGGACGGGCCGGTGCGCGGCTCGGAATCTCGTCGAGCAGGTCGAGGAAGCGGGTCAGCGCCTCGAAGGCGCGCGGGTTCGACTCCTGCTCGCCGAACAGGCGCAACATCGCCTCGGCGCCGATCAGGCCGACGTTGAGCCGGTAACCATCCTCGCGCGCAGCGCGGTGCGAGTGGAGCAGCTCGACGCCGGTGACGGTGTAAAGCTCGCTCTTACCCTCGTGCAGCATGATCTCGACGTGCGAGAGCGGCTCCAGCCGGGCGCCGAAGCGCGACTTGGTCTTGCGGATCCCCTTGGCCACGGCGCCGATGCGACCGCGCTCGAGGCTGTAGAGATGGAGCACACGATCGGCCTCGCCCAACCTGAAAGAGCGTAGAACGACGGCTTCTGTCTTGAGCGCTCTTCCCACGAAATCAGTGTAGTGCGCGGCCCGGTAAGCGAACTACCGTCCGCGGTGCTGCCTAGGGTGACTCGTGGTATCGGCTAGATGCCCTAGCGCCGCAACAGACCCCGTCGAAGCAGCGGGGGATGGTTCGGTCGAAAGGAGCGGAAGATGCGAGTAACGATCGAGGACGTGCCCCAGGTAAAGCTTGGGAGCAAAGGCGTGCTCATCAGGATTCGCGACGAACGTGCCGGAAAGAACGTCGGGAAGCTCTGGATTGGCCAGGCGAACCTCCGCTGGGCGAAAGGGAGCGTCCCGGAAAAGAACGCGAAGACAATTTCCATGTCGGAGTTCGTCGACTACCTCAATAGCATCACGTAACGCCTGACTGATTCTCGCTGCCTCGACGCCGCTGACAGCGCGGGCAAAACCAGGTTCCACGACCGGCGACCCGAGCCTTCGAGATCGCGCCGCCGCAGCGCTCACAGGGCTCGCCTTCGCGCCCGTAGACGCGAAACTCGTTTTGCATCGAGCCGGCCCCTCCGTCGGGGAGCGCGTAGTCGCGCAGAGTCGATCCCTGGCGGGCGATGCCGAGCGCGAGCGCCTCGCGAATGGCTCCGTGCAGACGTAGGGTCGCCTGCCGGGAAAGCGATCCGGCCGCCACCTGCGGGTGCAGGCGCGCCGACCAGAGCGCCTCGTCGACATAGATGTTTCCCAGCCCGGCCAGCGTGCGCTGATCGAGGAGGGCCGCCTTGAGCGCGGTTCGGCGCCCGGCCAGGCGCCCGGCCAGAAGTCCAGGCGTGAACTCCGCGGCGAGCGGCTCGGGCCCGACGCGCGCCTCCAGATAGTCCTCGAGCTCGCGCGGCGCGAGCAGCTGCCAGGTGCCGAAGCGGCGCACATCGCGGTAGACGAGCTCCGTGCCGTCGTCGAGCTCGAGCCGGGCGCGCTCGTGGCCGCACTCCTCGGCGCCGATGCGGCGATGTCTGAGCGAGCCGGTCATACGCAGATGGACGACCAGCGTGAGCTCGCTCTGCAGGCGAAAGAGCAGGTACTTGCCGCGGCGATCGAGCGCCGCGATCCCTTCTCCCTCGAGCTCGGCCGCCAGCTCGTCGGCGGCTCGCGGCCGCGTCAGGCGCTGGTCGACGATCTCGGCGCGGACGATCGTCCTGCCTGTGAGCAGGGGCTCGAGCTTGCAGCGAATCGTCTCGACCTCGGGAAGCTCGGGCACGTACCAAGCCTAGCCGCGGCCGGGCGGCAGACCGCCGCCGCTTCAGGCAGGCGTGACGAACGGCTTGCCGGGAAGGCTGCGCCCGGGCAAGCGACCGCCCAGCCAGGCATTCACGGTTGCGCCGACGTCGGCCGGCTCACCCTCGTGGATGCGGCCGGCGGCGTTCGTGCCTTCGACGTAGGCGAGCAGGAGCTCGTACTCCCGCGTGTGCACGCTGCCGGGGGTGGTCGGGTCGCAGCCGTGATCGGAGGTGAGCACCAGCAGATCGCCCTCGCGCAGGTGGGCGAGCAGCTCGGGCAGGCGGCTGTCGAAGTCCTGCAGCGAGCGGTGGAAGTTGACCGGGTCGTTGCGATGGCCCCAGAGCTCGTCGGTATCGGCGAGATTAGTGAAGACGAGTCCGTTCTCGAGCCCTTCGAGCAGGCGCTCGGTCTGAGCGATTCCCTCGGCGTTGGACTTGGTCGGAATCGACTCGTCGATGTCGCAGCCAGCGAAAACGTCGCCGACCTTGCCGACGGCGTAGACCTTGGCGCCCGCCTCGTGCACCAGAGTGAGGTAGTTGGGCCGGCGCGGCTCGAGCGCGAAGTCACGGCGGTCGGGGGTGAGATCGAAGGCGCCGTTCTCGCCTCTGAAGGGACGCGCGATCACCCGCCCCACCTTGTGCTTGCCGTCGAGCAGCTCGCGCGCGACCAGACAGGCCTCGTAGAGCTCGTCCAGCGGGATGACGTCCTCGTGCGCCGCGAGCTGGAAAGCGGAGTCGGTGGAGGTGTAAACGATCCACTTGCCTGTCTCCACGTGCGCCTGGCCCAGCTCCAGAAGGATGTCGGCAGCGGAGGCGACCTTGTTCCCGATCACGCCGCGGCCGGTGCGGTGCATGAAGAGGTCGATCACCTCGAAGGGGAAGCCGTACGGGTAGGTCGGTATGGGCTGCGGCGTGACGACGCCCATCAGCTCCCAATGCCCGCTGGTCGTGTCCTTGCCCGCAGAGCGCGGTGCCAGCCGGCCGGCGATCGCCGGGGCGCCGGGCTGCGGCGGGCAGCCCTCCAGCGGAGCGACGTTTCCCAGGCCGAGCGCCTCGAGCACCGGCAGGTCGAGACCGCCTACCGCTTCGGCAACATGACCCAGCGTATTCGCGTCCTCATCGCCGAAACGGGACGCGTCAGGGAGCGGACCTGCCCCCACCGCGTCGAGCACGATCACGCAAGCCCGAGCCATGCGCCTATTCTACGAGTCACTGCTCGCGGCATCGGATTTGCCCGCAACTCCGACCGCTTGCGTGATCGCCGACACGCAAGCCCGAGCCCTGAACTCATTTCGGAATGAAGACCCGCCGACAAGGGAGCCGATTCCGCCAAGCCCGCACACCCGATGCGACCGATTCGCGGCGCCAGTGACCACCCGGTCCGCTTTCCGCACTACCAGTGCGCCTGCACGAACCGTGCGGCCCCTGGCATCCACGCCTCGGCCACCTCGGCCGAACGTTCCTGACGGAATCGGCTCCTGGTGCGATCGGTGAGTACGAGGCTCGGACGCAGCGCCTCGTTCGTAGCCGGAGGCTACGGGCGAGGCCGAGGACAACGTCCTCGTGCCGCCGAGCGCGGCCAGGCGGTGGAGTGCTTCGTTCCGGAAGGAGTTCGAATGGCTATTCTACGAGTCGATGGCCACGGTACTCGGATTTCTGGGAATGACTGCCTACATCGTCTGCGTGATCGCGCTTGCGGCGGCTATCACCTGGCTTGTGGTCAAGATCAGCCCGACCAGCGCCGGCGAGAAGCCCCCCGCGAAGAGCAGCGACAGCTAGCCGCTCGCCCGCGCCGCGTCCACCAGCGCCAGCGTGACATCCACCATTCGCACGAGGTCGTCCACCGCGATCTCTTCCTCGGGCGAGTGAATGTGGGCCATGCCGTTGGAGAGATTGACGCAGGAAAGGCCGCCGGCATTGAAGATGTTGGCGTCGGCGCCGCCACCGGTGAGAGCGAGCTTGGGCTCGAAGCCGCAGCTCTCGAGCGCTTTCCGGGCCAGCACGACGGGCAGATCGCCGGGCTTGAACTTGTAGCCGCGGTAGATCTCGATCAGCTTCGTCTCGGCGCGACATTCGCTTTGCTCGGCGGCGAAGGTGATCGTCTCGAGCATCTCCTCGATCAGCTCCAGTTGGGTTTTCTCGTTCTGCGAGCGGATCTCGGCCTCGAGCTCGCACAGTCCGGGGACGATGTTTCGCGCCACGCCGCCGCGCACGACGCCCACGTTCGCCGTCGTCTCCTCGTCGATACGGCCGAGGCGGAAATCGACGATCGCTCGGGCGCAGGCGACTATCGCGCTGCGTCCCTCCTCGGGCGCGATGCCCGAGTGAGCGGCGCGCCCGATGAAGGTCGCGTGCAGCTCGCGGTGGTAGGGCGCGCCGACGATGACCTCGCCGATCGGCGCCGCCTGATCGTAGACGTAGCCCAGCCTGGCCTCGAGCGAGCCCAGGTCGAGCAGCTTGGCGCCCTGCAGGCCGACCTCTTCCATCACCGTGAAGACCAGCTCGACCCCCGCGTGCGAACGGTGCTCCTTGAGGATTCGCCGGGCCGCCTCGAGCATCGCCGCGACCGCCGCCTTGTTGTCGGCACCCAGGATCGTCCCGGCCGAGTTGCGCAGCACGCCTCCATCCAGCAGAGGTTCTATCGGGCCCTGTGGCGGCACCGTGTCCAGGTGCGCGCAGAGCATGATCGGCACTCCGCCCGGCTCGGCGCCCGGTAGGCGGCAGACGATGTTGCCGGCCTCGCCCGGGATGAGCGGAGCGGAGCCGTCCTCGTACGGATCGAGCCCCAGCCCGCGCAGATAGGCGAGCACATAGTTGGCAACTGCGCGCTCCTTGCCCGACGCGCTCGGAATACGAGCCAGCTCGGAGAAGAGCGTTACGACGCGCTGAGGCATCAGTCGATTCTAGAGCCTCGACCGCGACGGGCTCGGTGAGCCTGTTACTTGGCGCCCGTCTCGGCCGGAACAGCGGCACCCGAGGCCGTCACGCTGCCCCGTTCCCTCGCCCGCTTTAGCGCGGCGCCGACGAAGTCGCGGAAGAGCGGCGCCGGGCGGGTCGGGCGCGACTTGAACTCGGGGTGGAACTGGCTGGCGACGAACCAGGGGTGATCCGGGAGCTCTACGATCTCGACCAGACGCCCGTCCTGGTAGGTGCCCGAGATAACAAGACCGGCCTCGATCAGGCGCTCGCGGTAGATGTTGTTGACCTCATAACGGTGCCGGTGCCGTTCGTGCACGACCGACTCGTCGTAGGCGGCGCGAACACCGGTTCCTTCGACCAGCTCGACCGCGCTGGCGCCCAGCCGCATCGTGCCGCCCAGATCACTCACTTCCTTCTGCTCGGGCAGGAGGTCGATCACCGGGTAGGGAGTCTCGGGATCCATCTCGGAAGAGTTGGCGCCCTCCAGCCCGGCCACATTGCGCGCGAACTCCGACACCGCCACGTGCATGCCGAGGCAGATGCCGAGGTAGGGAATCTTCTGCTCTCTGGCGACCTGGCAGGCGAGGATCTTTCCCTCCCAGCCGCGCGAGCCGAAACCGCCGGGAACGAGCACTCCGTCCACCTGCTCCAGCTCCTGGCGCGCCTCCTCAAGCGACATCCCGTCCGAGTCGACCCAGCGCACGCGTACGCGGCAGCCGTGGTGGATGCCGCCGTGCTTCAGCGCCTCCAGAACTGACAGGTAGGCGTCCTGGAGCTTCACGTACTTGCCCACCAGCGCGATCTCCACCTCGCCTTCGAGCTCGCCGATGCGCGCGACCAGGTCGTCCCACTCGCCCAGATCGGTGGCGCCGGCTGGCAACCCCAGCTTGTCGCAGACGAGCCGATCGAAGCCCTCGCGCTTGAGCACCGTCGGAACGAGATAGACGTCGGGAACATCGGGGTTCGAGATGACGGCCTCGACATCGACGTCGGCAAAGAGCGCGATCTTGTCGCGAATCTCCTGCGAAATGGGCTCGTGTGAGCGGGCGACGAGAATATCCGGATGGATACCGATGCGCCTCAGCTCGTTGACGGAGTGCTGCGTGGGCTTGGTCTTGAGCTCGCCGGCCGCCTCGATGAAGGGCACCAGCGTGACGTGGATGTAGAGGACATTCTCCTGCCCGACCTCGCGCCGGAACTGGCGGATCGCCTCCAGGAACGGCTGTCCCTCGATGTCGCCGACCGTGCCGCCGATCTCGCTGATCACGACGTCGGCGGGAGTGGTCTCGGCGATGCGGCGAATGCGGTGCTTGATCTCGTTGGTGATGTGCGGAATCACCTGCACGGTGGCGCCCAGGAAATCGCCCTTGCGCTCCTTGCGCAGAACCGTCTCCCAGATCGCCCCGGAGGTATTCGAAGAGACGCCGGCGAAGTTGGTGTCGATGAAGCGCTCGTAGTGGCCGATGTCGAGGTCGGTCTCCATGCCGTCCTCGGTCACGAATACCTCGCCGTGCTGGAAGGGGCTCATCGTGCCCGGATCGACGTTCAGGTAGGGATCGAACTTCTGCACCTGGACGGAAAGTCCGCGGGCCTTGAGCAGGCGGCCGAGCGAAGCCGCGACGATGCCTTTACCAAGGGCCGATACGACGCCTCCGGTGACGAAGATGTACTTGGTCGCGCGCGCGCTCACTGTCCGCTCCTTCTTCGCTGATTGGCAGAGATGGCGCCCGCTCTTTGGAGAGACGACTCCCCCGGCGACGCGATCGCAAGCTCGGGGAAGATCGGGATTTCTCTCTCCACTACTTCCAAAGCTAGCACGGCGGGGATCATCTCCGAGTCTCGATCCCTCTTTGCGCCATAACGAAGGATCGTAGGTAGAGCGCAGGACGGAGCGGTTCGGGCGCCTCGAATGGGCCTGCGCGGCGCTTCTCTTTTCGCCCGCCACCGATCCACCCGCCCGCGGGGTGGTTACAACCTACTGTCCCTCGGAATTGGAAAACGCCTCTACGCGTGCAGATTCCGTGCCGAATCAAGAACGGCACTCTGCATCGCCGCGTATCAGGAGACGTCTCGAGCAGCCACCGCGGCCAGGAACTCCTCGCCGCCGAGCATGCGCTCGATCTCGGCCGCGCGCTCTCCCGGCCCGAGCGCCTCGATGCGGGTGTAGGTCGGATCGCCGGGGATCTTCTCGACCGAGAAATGGCGCGCGGCGCGGCTGGCGATCTGGGGCAGGTGTGTGATCGTGATCACTTGAGCCCGCGCACCGAGGCGTTCGAGCGTGTCGGCGACGGTGTTGGCCGTGCGACCGCCGATGCCGGCGTCGATCTCGTCGAAGACGAGCGTCTCTCCTCCGGCCACCGCCGCCAGCGCCAGCGCGATTCGCGACAACTCGCCGCCCGAGGCCGTCTCGGCCACCGGCACAAAGGGAAGGCCACGGTTGGGTCGGATCAAGAAGATGGTTTCGTCGGCGCCGCTCGGCCCGGGCTCGCGCTCGTTCAGCTCGACCCGGAACTCGCCCTCTCCCAGCCCGATCTGCGCCAACTCGGAGGCGACCGACGCGGCGAAGGGCTCAGTAACCTTCCGCCGGGCCGCTCGCAGCTCCTCGGCCAAGGCTTGCACGCGCTCCTCGGCGGCGTTCATCTCCGCCTCGGCGACCGCCAGCGGATCGATGCCCTCGTCCAGCTGGGCCAGCTCGGCTCGCGCCGCCGCGGCGTTCTCCATCAGTTCGGCGAAATCGAGGCAACGGAAACGTCTCTTGGCCTGGGCGATCCGGTCGAGCTCGGCCTCCAACTGCTCCAGCCGGTCGGGCTCGACCTCTAGCGAGGCCAGAAAGCCCGCCAGCGAGCTCGCCGTCTCACGCAAATCCAGCTCGGCGCTGCGCAACTCCTCGGCGCAGGCCGCCAGCTCGGGCGCCAGGCGCTCGAGCGGAGCCAGGGCGCTCTCGGCGGCCGCGACCAGACCGGCGGCTCCGTCGCCCTCCTCCGGTGCCAGCGCCTCGAGCGCTTCTTGCGCACCCTGCGCCAGCTCGGCGACGTGACTGATTCGCTCGCGCTCGCTGCGCAGCCGCTCCTCGCTACCCGCGTCGAGCTCGTCGGTGGCCTCGACCAGCGCCCGCAGTTCTTCCACTCGCGCCTGCACGGCGCTCGCGTCGCGCGTCAGCTCGGCGTAGCGGCGCCGGGCCGCAAGAAGCTCCCGCCAGGCTCTGCGCGCCTCGCTTCTTCTCCGCCCCTGCTCCTCGCCGGCGAAGGCGTCCAGTAGGTCGAGCTGGAAGGAGGGACGGCTCAAACGGCGTTGCTCGAACTGACCGGACATGGCGATCAGCCGCTCGGCCGCGGCGGCGGCATCCTCGCGCGCGATCGCGCGGCCCCAGGCGTAGGCGCGTGTGCGGCCGTCCGCGAACACCCTCCGCGCCAGCACGAGACCGTCTTCACCGGCGGGCTGCAGCTCGGCCAGAGCCGCGAGCTCTTCCTCGTCGAAAAATCCCTCAGGCAGCTCCAGCTCCGCCTCAACGTAGGCCTCCTCGGCGGCGGGGCCAACGGCTGAGGCCTCGCCTTTCTGCCCGAGCAAGAGCCCGATCGCCTGGGCGAAGATCGTCTTGCCGGCGCCGGTCTCGCCCGAGAGGACGTTCAGCCCGGGCGCGAACTCGAGCTCGGCCTCGCGAATCAGGACGAGGTTCTCGATCCTGAGCCTACGCAGCATGAGATACGTGGTCGCTGACCATCACAGCAGAGGCTAGCTGGCGGGTAGGACCGCGAACAGCGTCAGTCGGAATCGGCTGCACTTCTCTTTTCGCCCGCCACCGAACCACCCGCCCGCGGGGTTGTTCCACGGTACCGTCCTCCCGGCGCGTACAACGCACATCGCAGTGTCAGTTCTGCGCCGATTCTGAGACGCCACACCACGAGTGCCCAGAGCCAAGTGCCTCGGAGACGCCGCTTCTCAGGAAGGGAAGATCTCGCGGAAGCGCCGCACGAAGGTGATCTCCGGCAGCAGCGCCAGTAGCCCGCGCTTCTCACCAAACGTGACCTCGGCCCGTCCGCCGAAACCGAGCTCGGCCAACGGATGGCCGTCCACGAGCACCGAAAGCGGTATCTCGGCTGTGACGTTGCTGGCAACCAGCGACCGCCCGCGCGGCACCACCAGCGAGCGCGCCGCAAGCGTGTGCGGAGCGACGAAGGTGATCGACATCACGTCGATGCCCCAGACCAGCACCGGGCCGCCGTTCGAGAGGTTGTAGGCAGTCGAGCCGAGCGCCGTGGCGCAGACCATGCCGTCGCAGGCGACGTTGCCGTAATCCTCGCCGTCGACCTGCCAGTTGAGCTCGACGACGCGTCCGTGTGTCGAGGAGATGAGGACGATGTCGTTGATCGCGGCGCGGCGCTGTCCGTCGGCCGTGACCTCGAGCGTCGGCAACTCGAGCAGCCGGTAGTCGCCGCTGAAGGCCCGTTCGACCCCGTTCTCGAGCTCGGCGGCGGAGCAGGAGGTGAGAAAGCCGACCCGTCCGTAGTTGACACCGAAGACCGGGATGCCGCTGTCCATGAAGCGGTCGAGCGTACGCAGCATCGTGCCGTCGCCGCCCAGCACGATCACCAGGTCGGCCTTCATAACGTCGTCGTCGGCGAGCGGAAGGCCATGCTTCTCCCGCTCCTCCTTGGGAAAGAGCAGCGTCACGTCATTGTGCTCGGCGACAGCGTGCAGGCGCTCGAGCGCGTCCCCGATTGTCTCCACCCGGCCGTGAGTGATCACGGCGGCGCTGCGAACAGACTCACTTGGTGGCATCGCGGGTCCACTCCTCGAGCTCGGCTGGGAGCTTCGGCTTGGCGTCGTTGACGAGTTGGATGAAGATCTCGCGGTTTCCCTTCGGGCCGGGTAATCCGGAGTCTACGACGCCGGCCACCCGTGCATGCCAGTCGAGCGAGGCCTGAGCGATCCCCAGCACCACGCGGCGGCGGATCTCGGGGTCGCGGATCACGCCTCCCCTGCCCACTTCCTCCTTACCGGCCTCGAACTGCGGCTTGACCATTGCCAGCGCCTGCCAGCCGGGCGCGGCCAGCGCCAGCGTCGGTGGAAGCACCAGCCTGAGGCTGATGAAAGAGACGTCACAGACCACCAGCTCCGGCGCGAATGGAAGCTCGCTGAGCTCGCGAGCGTTCACGCGCTCGAGCACGATCACGCGAGAGTCGTCGCGCAGTTTCTGCGCCAGTTGCCCGTAGCCGACATCGAGCGCGATCACCCTACGCACACCGCGTTGGAGCAAGCAGTCCGTGAAGCCGCCCGTGGAGGCGCCGACATCGAGGCAATCCATCCCGGCCGGATCGACGCCGAGCACGTCGAGCGCATGTGCGAGCTTCTCGCCGCCACGCGAGACGAAGGGCGCCTTGGCTACGAGCTCTATCTCGGCGTCCTCGGCCACCTGCTGCCCGGCTTTTTTGTAGCCGCGCACGCGACCGGCCATGACGAGCGCTTGGGCCTGGGCCCGCGTCTCGGCCAGTCCGCGCTCGACGAGCAGGATGTCGAGCCGTTTCCTTGTCGGGCGGTTGGTCATGTTCCTTGCACCGTTTTACGCTTCTCGGGGTTCGAGCGCCTCATTGACCACCCGCCACCCCCCACCCTCCCACGGGGCGGAAAACGGTATCAACGAAATCGTCGCGGATGGGAAACGGAATTGGGTCGAATCGGTACCGACCTTTCCGCACTCCTGCCGAAGCACAACGCTAACCGGTCGCGGTCACCGGTTCGGGACAGGAGCGGATAGCGGGGATCGACTTCAGCGGGACGAAGCTGACGTCGTGTATGGAGTGCGCTGCCTTGGACGGCGAAGGCCCCCCGAATACCATTACCTTCGTGTTGAGAAGCTCGATCGGCCACTCCATCTTGACGTAGCCCCCGTTGCTGGCGTCTACGAGGTAATCGGTACCTCCGGTCTGCGTCTGGAAGGAGACGTAGTGACCGGCCAGTTGAAGTGAGTTTTCGAGTTGCCGCCCTTGCCGCCGGATGGGGAACACGCGCCGGGCCGGGGTCGCGAGAGAGGGGGACCACCAGAGCGACAGCCATTCGGGTGAATAGACGAACGCACCCCCATCGGTCACGAGTGTGGTCGCTCCAAAACTCGGCAGATCGCGAAGCCCTCGCGGGAGAGTGACCCGCCTTCCCGTAAGCGCGTTGGCAGCCCTCAGCACGAAGTCCGGGTTCTTACTCTTCGGCGCGCTCACGTTCTCGACCCACGCCACCACGGATCCACTTAGGAAGAATGGCTCCGACGCGGAGCCGCTGTAGATGACCCGGTCTCGCCCGTTCGAGAGATCTACGACGTGCACATCGCTTACGTAATCCGTAGCTCCTTGCGACCAAGTCGCATAGTCGCCGCGCACGACAGGGTTTGATGCGCTCGGCCACTCGCCGTCAATCGAACGCCGCGGCGCCATAATCCGGCGCAACCGACCGGTGCGAGAGTCCCAAGACCAGATCGCCCGAGTCGCCCCATAACCGTTCACTTGATCGGCCCAGACGAACCAACGCTCATCCGCGCTCCCCATCGCCCAGTAAGTATCTCGCTGAATCTTGACGTAGTGACTCGTTATCGCGTCGATCTTGACAATGCCGGAGTAGCTCTTCGAGTAAATCTCCGCGTAGAACGAGTGCCCGTCGCCCGCGATTGCGATCGGCGCCACAGATACGTGCCGCGAGAGCTCGACGACATGGCTCGCGAGCGTCTTCTTCCAGGCCTCGCCGGGTTTCTCCTTGCACCACGGTTGGCCGTGATGGGTGAGCGCATACGCGGACGCCGCACCGACCACGACGAGTGCGGTCACGAGAACGGCAGCGCGAACTTGATAGCGACGGCGCGCCCGCGACGCTCGACTGATCACGTCGCTCCAGTCGCCGTCGTCGGGCCCGGCGCTCAGGATCTCATTACGCGTCAGATCGTCACTCACGATTGCACCTCCTCGCCATCGAGACGGCCGAGTAATTCGGTGTGCGCCTGCGCGAGTGTCGCGGCGACCGTTCCCTCCGAGATGCCGGCAATAGCGGCGATCTCCGCGTAGGAGAGGTCGGCGAAGTAGCGCAGGAAGACGACGAGCCGGCGGCGCGGCGGCAGCGCGCGCACGGCGGCGCGGAGGTCGCTGTTGGGAGCCGTTTCCTGAGTGCCGGCCTCGTACTCGTCGTCGAGCGACCACTCCCGAGCCAGCTCGCGCCGCTTCTTGAGTGCGACGTTGAGCGCGATCTTCCAGACCCAGGCTTCCAGGCTCCCGTCGCCGCGGAACTTGCGTTGCTGGCGCAGCGCCCTGGCGAAGGCCTCCTGCACAACCTCGCGGGCAAGATCGTGGCTCCCGACCACGCCCGCCATGATGTCGCGGAAGTTCCGGTACCGGTCGCGGTAGAGCTGTTCGAGGGAGTCTGCGTTTCGTTTCACCTGTACCTACAGATCTCCGAAGCGCCCGTTTCCTTTAGCGACGCGAGAGGCGCCTCAACTCGTCCGCGCGACCAGGCTCGCGACGATCTCCTGCAGCACTGACGTATCGGCGTCGATCGTGGCGAGCTTCGCCTGGGCGCGGGCGGCCGCCTCGTCGGCCAGGTGCCGCGTCTCCTCGACGCCGTGCACGAGCACGTAGCCATCCCGGTCGAGCAGGTCGTCCACCAGCTGGAAGAGCAGCCCCAGTTCTTCGGCGAAGGCGCGCCAGGGGGCTTGCGCAGACGTGGGCACTTCCGCCACCTCCAGCGCGAGGCCGATCGCGGCGGTAAAGAGGCGCCCGGTCTTCAGCCGGTGCAGCTCGGTCAGGTCACCGGAGCCCTTGATGTCGAGATACTGGCCGCCGATCATGCCCTGCGTCGCCGTGATCAGCTCGCGGGCGACGGCCGGGCTCGGATAGCTGAGAGCGAGGCGCACGGCCTCGCCGAAAAGCGCGTCACCGGCCAGAATCGCAACGGCTTCGCCCCACTGGATGTGCGTGCTCGGACGGCCGCGCCGCTCTGCGTCGTCGTCGAGCGCGGGCAGATCGTCGTGGACGAGCGAGAAGGAGTGCACCAGCTCGAGCGCCGCAGCAGCAGGAAGCGCCCGCTCCGGCGGGCAACCGATCGCTTCGGCGGTCGCCAGGCAGAGCACGGGCCGGATCCGCTTGCCGCCGCCCGAGAGCGCGTAGCGCATCGAATCCTGCAGATCGCCGAGCTCGTCGGAGAGATCGAGCGAGAGCAGATAACCCTCGACCAGAGAGCGCAGCTCGTCAGGCGCCCGCATCGGCCTCGGCCTCCGCCTCGCGGCGGGCGCGCGAGAGCTCGGCCTCCACCTCCTTGGCCAGCTCGGAGAGCCGGCTCAGAATCTCTATCGCCTGCGCCGAATCCTTTGCCTCTTCCAGCTGCCGGCGCGTCTCCTCTACCTTCTCGAGCAGCTTCTCGGCCCGGGACAGCGTTTCCTCTGAGCTCACTCGCTTCCTCCCTCTCTCGCGATCTTGCCGAGCGCGCCATTGACCAGCCGCGCCGCTTCGTCGGTTGTATAGCGCTTCGCCAGCTCGACCGCCTCGTTGATGGCGACCTCGAAGGGCACCTTCTCGGCCTCGATCTCGTAGACGGCGATGCGCAGGATGTTCCTCTCCAGCGCGCCGAGCCGGTCGGCCGTCCAGCCCTCGAGCACCTCATTCAGGCGCTTGTCGAGCTCACCGGCCCGCTCGGACACGGCACGGGCGGTCTCGAGCGCGAAGGGATCGACCTCGCCCTCATACAACGAGGCCAGCGGCTTGGCGGTCAGATCCCATTGATAGAGCAGAAAGAGCGCCGTCCTGCGCGCGGCTCTGCGGCCGGCCATCAGGCGATTTCCTCGACGGTCACGTCCACGGCCAGGCGGTCGAGATCACACATCAGGGCCAGTGTCTCGTGCACGGCGCTCTGCACCTGTTCGCTGAGCGCCGGCAGGACGGCCTCGGGCGGGACGACGATGCCGACCTCGACGCGGGCCTCGTCTCCGTTCAGATCGAAGGCGATGCTTCGGCGCGGATAGCGGCGCACGCGCGCACCGGCGCGCTCCACGGCCGTCGAGACGATGGCGGCAAGCGTCTGAGAAGGAACGATGATCCGCCCTGCTTCCTCCTCGAAGACGAGCGCTTCTTTCATTCCCTGAGCAGAGCCGGCAGGCGGCCCGCCGCCTCGGCGATGAAGCTGGTCGAGTATTCGCCGCTGCGAAACTCCGCGGAGTCGATGATCTCGCGTATCACCGGGACGGTCGTCGGGACGCCCTCGATCCGGAGCTCGCCGAGCGCACGCAGAGCGCGCTCGATCGTGGCCGGACGGTCGCTGTCTTGCACGATGAGCTTGGCCAGTAGCGAGTCGTAGAAGGGCTGTATCTCCATCCCCTCCTCGACGAAGGTGTCGATGCGGACGCCCGGCCCGAGCGGAGGACGGAAGCGCTCCAGCCGGCCGGGCGTGGGTACGAAGCCGCGCGAGGGATCCTCCGCGTTCAGCCGCATCTCGATCGCGTGCCCCAGGCGCGGCGCGCGCCCCGTCAGCTCGAGCGGCTCGCCGGCAGCGATGCGAATCTGCTCGCGCACGATGTCGATGTCGGTCACCAGCTCGCTGACCGGGTGCTCGACCTGCAGGCGAGCGTTCAGCTCCATGAAGTAGAACTCGCCCTCGGAGAGCAGGAATTCGAACGTACCGGCGTTGGTGTAGCCGATGACGCCGCAGGCGTGCTCGGTGGCCTGCTCCATCTGCTCGCGCAGCTCGGGCGTGAGTGCGGGCGAGGGCGATTCCTCGATCAGCTTCTGGTGGCGGCGCTGAATCGAGCACTCCCGTTCGCCGAGCGTCAGCACGCCGCCGAAGGAGTCGCAGAGCACCTGCACCTCGATGTGGCGAGTCGGCACCAGCGCCCGCTCGGCATAGAGCCCACCGTCGCCGAAAGCCGCCTCGGCCTCCCCCTTCGCCGCCTGGAAGGCGCCTTTCAACTCGGAAGGCTCGCTGACGAAACGCATGCCCTTGCCGCCGCCGCCGGCAGCGGCCTTGAGCAGGATCGGGTAGCCGAGCTCCTTCACGCTTCTTTCCGCGTCGGCCAGCGAGCCGAGCGCGTCGGTACCGGGCACCAGCGGAACGCCGGCGGCCTGCAGCTCGCGCTTGGCTTCGGACTTGTCGCCCATGCGCCGCATCAGGTCGGCGCTCGGCCCGATGAAGACGAAACCGGTCTCCTCGCAGGCCTCGACGAAATTCGGATTCTCGGACAGGAAGCCGTAGCCGGGATGGACGGCCTGGCAGCCGGTGGTCTCGGCGGCGCCGATCACGTTGGAGATGCTCAGATAGCTCTCGTTGGCCGGCGGCGGACCGATGCAGACCGCCTCGTCGGCGAGACGAACGTGGAGCGAATCGGCATCCGCGGTCGAGTAGACGGCAACGGCCTCGACTCCTAGCTCGTGCAGAGCGCGGATGACGCGAACGGCGATCTCGCCGCGATTGGCTACCAGGACTCGTGAGAACATTCTTCGATCAGCCTCATGAAACAGACGGTTGATTGCGCAGAAAGGCTGCGCCGAAACTTTACTCCGAGCGACAGATCAGTAGTTGTCGAGCGGTTTGCCGCCGATCGGCTCGAGCTCGAGCAGAAGATCGCCGAACTGCACCGGATCGCCGTCCTCCTTGCAGACGCGGCGCACGATGCCGCCCTGCTCGGCCTTGACCTCGTTCATCAGCTTCATCGCCTCGAGGATGCAAAGTGTCTGACCGACCTCGATCGTCTCGCCGAGCTGCACGTAGGGAGGCGTGCCGGGGTTGGGCGAGCGATAGAAGGTTCCGACCATCGGCGAGGAGACCGCGATCATGCCCTCGGTCGGGCGCATCTCCGGCGTCTGCTCGAACTCGGCGGCAGCGAGCGGCGCCGAGGAGTCCGCCGCGTGCTCGGCGCCGGAGCGGACGGTGACGCGCATGTCCTCGTCCTCGATCGTCACTTCCGAGACGCCCGTCTCCTGGACAACGTGAATGATGTCGCGGATCCGCTCGGCGCGATCGCGCTCGACGGCGCCACCGAAAAACTCGATGTCCGGCGCGGTGCGGCTGCGAATCGCGCGCAGCAGCGGCTCGGCCTCCTGGTCGAAGAAGCGCAGCAGTAGAAGCTCCTCGTCGCTGGCCGCCAGCCCCGCGGAGCGCTCGCGCAACTCTGCCAGCGTCGGCGCCGGCTTGGGCTCCACCGCCTGCGCCGAGTGCAGCTCGATCGCGCGCTTCACGGTCGGATCTATCTCGTCGGGCGTGCGACCGTACTCACCGCGCACCAGCGGCGGCAGCTCGTCCACGACGGTTTGATAGCGATTGGCCGAAAGGACGTGCAATAGGGCCTGCCAGCCGAGAATCTGAACGGTCGGCGAGGCGAGCGGCGGCGAGCCGAGCTCCTGGCGGATTAGATTCAGCTCGTCGAGCACGTCATCGAGCAGATCGGCCGCGGAGTAGGTCTGTAGGTGGGCGTCGAGCGCGGCCACGATTCCGGGCGGGAAGCCGTACTCGGCGGCGCGGGCGGCGATCCTGGGCGCGAGCGGCGCGATCACGTCGTCGCCGATGTGCTCGTCCACCAGGTCGGACGCCTGCCAGAGCACTTCGGCGTCGACCTTGCAGTCGAAACCGAGCCCGGAGAGCGTCTGCGCCAGCACCTCGCCCGGGGCGCGGTGCAGTGTCAGCGCGATCGGGTAGATCGAGCAGGCGATCATCTCGGCTCCGGCCCGAGCCGCCTCGATCGAGGAGGCGAGCGCATTACCGCCGGCGCCCTGGCAGTAGACGGCGACGGGAAGCCCGCTCTCGGCCTTCAACTTCTCCACCAGCTCGTGCGCGCGATTCGGCGGCAGCGAGCCGGTCGGGTCGTGCAGGACGACGCGGGCGGCGCCGAGCGCGGGCAGCTTGCGCGCCTGGTCGACCAATAGCTCGGTGTCGCCGGCGCGACCGGGGCTGTAGACGAGCCCACCCTCCAGCTCCTTGCCCGCTGCGAGCACGGCCTCGGCCGCCACGCGCAGGTTGTCCACGTCGTTCATCGGATCGTCGAGCCGGAAGATGTCGATACCGTTGGCCGCCGCGCAGGCTATGAAGCTGCGGATGATCTCGTCCTCGACCGGATGGGTGCCGACCAAGAAACGTCCCCGCAGTGCCAGGGCCAGCGGCGTCTTGGTGCGCATCTTGATCGCGCGGATGCGCTCCCAGGGGCTCTCCACGCCGCGCCTGACCGCGGCCTCGAAGCAGCCGCCGCCGGAGACATCCAGATAGGCGAAGCCGGCGCTGTCGAGCAGCTCGGCCAGCTTGTAAAGGTCGCCGGGAGGAACGCGCCCGGCCAGCGGCTCCTGGCCAAGCAGCCGAATAGAAGTGTCGATCAGCGCAGGCATCGTGCGACCGAGAGCCTAGTCGATCAGCCTTTGAGCCGGTCGATCATCCGATCGCGGGCAAGCACGAGATCCGACACTAGGCGCGCGATATATAGCGGCGCTCGCGCGTGTCGACCTTGATCCGCTCGCCCGTGTTGACGAAGAGCGGCACCTGGACGATGGCGCCCGTCTCGAGCGTGGCCGGCTTGGTTACGTTGGAGACCGTGTCTCCGCGCACGCCGGGCTCGGTCTCGGTGACCGTCATCTCGATCGAGACGGGAAGCTGAATCCCGGCCGGCTTACCGTCCACGACCAGCATCTGCACGGAGGCCGAGGGAAGCAGGAACTCGAGCGCATCCTCGACGATCGCGTGCGCCAGGTGGACCTGCTCATAGTTCTCCTCGTCCATGAAGACGACCTCGTCGCCCGTGTCGTAGAGGTACTGGACGTTCTTGGTCTCGGTATAGATGCGCGTCATCTTCTCGCCGGCGCGGAAGGTGCGCTCGACGACGGCGCCCGAGTCGAGGTTCTTGAGCTTGGTGCGCACGAAGGCCCCGCCCTTGCCGGGCTTGACGTGCTGGAACTCGACGATGCGCCAGACAACGCCGTCGAGCTCGACGTGCATGCCGTTCTTGAACTGGTTGGTGCTGACAACGTCGGCCATCGACCGGCCAGTCTACCCAACGACCGTCAGCCGCTTGGGGAAGGTCGTCAGCACCTCGGTGCCGTTGTCGGTGACGGCGTCAGCCGACAACGGTCAGCCGCTTGGGGAAGGTCGTCAGCACCTCGGTGCCGTTGTCGGTGACGATCACGAGATCCTCGATCCGAACGCCACCGAGCCCCTCCACGTAGATGCCGGGCTCGATCGTGACGACGTTTCCGGCTTCGAGCCGCGTCTCGCCAGCGTCGGCGCTTACGTGGGGTGCCTCGTGCACCTCGATGCCGACGCCATGCCCGAGCCCGTGCCCGAAGGTGCCGGCAAACTCGCTCGCCTCGATCAGGTCGCGGGCAGCAGCATCGACCTCGCGTGCCAGCACGCCGGCACGAGTCGCCGCTACTCCGACCTCCTGCGCCGCCAGGCAAATCTCGTAGGCGCGGCGCCGCTCGGCGGAGATCTCGCCGCAGGCGAAGGTGCGTGTGCAGTCGGCGTTGTAGCCGCCGACAGAAGCGCCGGCATCGACCACGACCAGATCGCCTTCCTGCACAACTCGCTCCGTCGGCTCGGCGTGAGGAAAAGCGCCATTCGGTCCCGAGGCGACAATCGTCGGGAAGGCGTCGTCCTCGGCGCCCAGCTGGTGGAAGAGCTCGTGCATGCGCCAGGCCAGATCGACCTCGCGGCGCCCGGCGAAGGGCTCCGAGGCGAGACGCCGGTAGGCCTCGCTGGTTATCTCGGCGGCGCGCCGAATAGTGGCCAGCTCGCGAGCGTCTTTGACGGCGCGCAGTGCTTCGACGGGCCCGTCCGCCGCGACAAGCGATGCGCCGCCCGAACGCAGCTTCTCGAAAGCCGCGACCGACACGGACTCGGCCTCAAAAGACGTCTCTCCCTGCAGCAACTCAATCAATCCGGCGAAAAGGTCGCGGCCGATGTCAACGACCTCGACTCCGGGCACCAGCTTCGCCGCCGCGGTGTAGCGGGAATCGGTGCAGAGCCGCGCCAGCTTTGGCTCCACCAGCAGCGCCGCATTCGAGCTATGGAAGCCCGTCAGGTAACGCACGTTGGGCTCGCTCGTGACGAGTAGCGGCCGCTCCAGCGCGGCCTGCAGGCGCTCGAGCCGAGTCATTGCTTGGCCAGGAACTCCAGGGCCTCGCGGTAGCCCTCCGGCCCCTTGCCCATGACCGTCTTTACCGCCACGTCGCGCACCACCGAGATACGACGCCACTCCTCACGCGCATCGACATCGGACAGGTGCACCTCGACGATCGGCATCTTGAGTAGCTCGAGCGCGTCGCGAATCGCGTAGCTGTAATGCGTCCAGGCACCCGGGTTGACGATCACGGCGTCGGCTCGTTCGAGCGCCTCGTGCAGCCACTCGACGTACTGGCCCTCGAAGTTCGTCTGCCAGCAGATGGCCCGGAGCCCGAGCTCCTGTGCCCACTCTTCGATCTTTCCTACCAGCTCGGGCAGGGTGAGCGAGCCGTAGTACTCGGGGTCGCGGCGGCCGAGCATGTCCAGGTTGACTCCGTTCAGGACGTGTACGCGCATGAGGGCAGTCTAGTGATCGCAGCTCCGGCAAAGGCGCCGCTTCCCTACCTTCTTCGCTCGTTCGACGCATAGCGTCGACTTGTTACAGAAAAGGCACTTTTACGGGAGCTTTTTGTTGATAGCGTGCCCCGCCCCGTGGGAGGGTGGGGGGAGGAGGGTGGATTAG